>Ga0075477_10000334_pt1 | contig 19963 bp, 30 predicted proteins | sample DEB08_DNA_FD_76338 | JGI IMG/M metagenome (GOLD analysis project Ga0075477, IMG submission 76338) | Aqueous microbial communities from the Delaware River and Bay under freshwater to marine salinity gradient to study organic matter... | ecosystem: Environmental > Aquatic > Marine > Coastal ...
CATGTGGACTTACTTCAGCATATCTGCCTATTACTTCTGGCTTGATTGCTTTCTTGTTCTTCTCACCAGCAGTACTCCATAGTTTAGGACTTAGGCTCCAATACCATTCGTTATTCTTATACCATTTTTGAATGTATTCAGCAAGTTCGTCTGTAATAGGTTTAGTACCATTTGTTTCTACAGTAACATTCTTAGGCATATTATTTCTACGTTTAAACTCTTCTAAAACACCTATCATGCCAGGTTGTGTGTTCTTTAACATTGGCTCGCCGCCTGTGAATACCATATGTGCAGACTGTCCTGTAACAGGATGTACAAATTGGGAGTGCGGCAGAAGGGCTGTAAGTTCGTCTACTGCCTCTTCCACCGTCTTATCATTAATTAAGTGTTTATACTTTTTACTCCAAGTATAACTACTATCACAACCTTTTTCAAATACAGGTAAATCAAACACATTTGTTATATCTGATATATCAATTGTTTCATATGGTAGTTCATATGTGCTAGGGTCTGTTGGGTCTTTTTGTCCAAAGCCATTGCATTGTAAGTTACATAGGAAAAATCTCATCCACAGACTAGGTATTCCTACATACTTGCCTTCGCCCTGTGCAGAATAAAATGTTTCGCTATATTTTAAACTAGTTTCGTTCATCCTGTTCTTTTAACAATGAATATAATTGATCGTTTGCAATAGTATCGCCTATAGCATCATCTATTGCCTTATAAACAACTACATGTACATCACTTTCTTCAAATGTATTAGAGCCTTCTACTAAGTCACCATATACCTCTGTTGCAAGTTTAATAAAACCTTTATCAAATAGTTTGCTAAAATTATTTGAATCAGGCAAAAATATTTTACCAAATTGTACAACTTTAATAAAGAATGTATCTGATATCTGTATTGTTTCTAAATTAATATTTTGTCTATCTTGAGAAGTATTTGAAACTTTTAAATGTACTCCTCTGCCTAGTTTATCAATATCTGCTATTGCATCTATACATTCCCACACCTCAGATACATCTAAAGGATATCGTTTAGTAATAAAATCTATAGTATTTCTAGCACATACACTATCAACAACATCTCTAACCAATACTGCTCTTTTTCCTACTACTAAATGATTGTTTCGTGAAGATAACATATTATTTACTTGCATATTCCTGTTGTAGTTTTATATTATCAAAGAACTCTTTCTTTGTACTTGAATCATCAAAGAAAGAACCTTCTAATACAGTTGTTTGTGTTAGACTGCTATGTGCTAATACACCTCTATTCTCCACGCAACCATGTGTTGCTTGAATATAAACACCTAAGTTTTTACTGCCAGTTGCTTTCATTATTTCTCTAGATATATCATTAGCAAGTTCTTCTTGTAATGTACCTCGTCTTGCACACCATTGTGCAATTCTTGTATATTTGCTTAAACCAATAAGTGTCTCTCCAGCAATAATACCAATGTATGCTACACCTTTTACTGGCTGGTGATGATGTGAACACATACTTTGTATTTCACTTCTTACAACCAACATACCTTTATAACCTTCTTCTATATCATTGGGGAATGCTGTGGCATTAGGCATATCATTATATCTGCCCCACATAAGTTCATTGATATACATTTTAGCAAGACGTCTAGCAGTACCTTGACTATTAGGGTCTGTGTGCCTATCAATAATGAGGGTGTCTAACACACCTTCAAAATGAGGAATAAGTTCCTCAATAAGTGCTAGGTCGTCACCTTCGTCCATAAACTTAGCAACATTATCACTTGCCCAATATTTTGCTCCTGCTTCTTTTATTCTTTGTATAATTTTATCACTTACCTTCATTTCCCATTTCCTTAATTTTTGTTCTTAGTTCCTCAATTTCTCTTTTAAGAGCAAGTTTTTCAAACTTTTCTTGTTTAACTTTATCATCACTATCATGATGTTCCCAATGCCTTGTAATCTTTTTATCTAACTCCCTATGAATCTCTTCAAGATGTTTTAAGTGATTACTAAGACTTTGTAATGTACTCATTGTTCTCTTTTAATATTCCTGTTTCCCAATTTTCACAAACATCATTTGCATAATGTATACTTTTATCTCTAACATCAACAGTACCAAACTGTTCATAGTTTTTAAACAAATGAACAACAAAACCGTTGTCCTCTACTATTTCTGCTTTTTTATGAACTTTCATTTCTTCATGTTCTCCTGTAAATCCGCCACACATTACTTCCACCATTCTTCATATGGGAAGACAATCCATCTTTCTTCCTCTGGAGTAACAATTTTTCCTGCATAACTAACTTTACTAAATTTACTACTCTCTTTATCATATAGTGTAGCATACTTAATACCTTCATGCAAGTGAAATATGTTGTTATTTTCTTCTTCATCAAAGGTATTGACTACCTCGTCAATTGCTATAAGTGTTTCACCTGAATCGTTAATATCGTCTACAATTAATATATCATCACTACTATATTTAGACAATATAGTTTCTAATCTTGTGGATTCTTTGATCATACCATGATCTCTAGTAGTCCATTCAAATCCATGAAAGGGAACATTGTAATAATGACTTAGCATTACACCAATAGGATAACCTCCTCTACCAGGCCCTAATATAACATCTGGTTTAAATTCGTCTAATGCTATCTGTTGTGTGATACTAGACAAATAGGATTCCAGAGTTTCCCATGATTGGTATTCTTTCATTACTTTTTAACCTTAGATTTATGAAATTCTATTTCATCTCTTACTATATCTTGTATAGTATAAACAGCCTCCCAACCAAACTCTTCCCATGCTTTTGCAATATTGGCAGATGTCTTAGCAGGATCTCCTTCTCTTTTAGGACCATATTCTACATCAACAGTAACACCTAATTGCTTTTCAACTTCAGTAATTACTTCTTTAATACTATTAGATGAACCAGCGCCTATATTAAATGAACCGCCTTTACCACCGTCAAATAGATAGTTAAGTGCGGCCATATGTGCTGTTGCAATATCAACAACATGTGTATAATCTCTCATACAAGTTCCATCTGGCGTATCATAATCATCACCATTAACCGTAAATTTTTCACCTAACAATGCTTTTTCAACTAGTATAGGAATCATATGTTCTTTAGGATCTAACTGATATCCTAATCCTTGATAACTTCCTGCCGCATTAAAATATCTCAATGCAGTATAACTAAAATCTTCATATGCATTTGCAAAGTCTTCTAATACTTGTTCAACCATAAGTTTACTTTTACCATATGGTGTTAAAGGATTAGTTGGGTCTATTTCAGAATTAAGTAGCATATCAGAATTGCCATATACAGAACTTGTACTACTAAAAACAACATGTTTAACGCCTGAAGCCACACATTGTTCTAATAACATAATACTATTAGCAACATTATTAAAGTATGTTTCTGCAGGATTACCTACACTCTTAGGCACACTATGGTTAGCCGCTAAATGTATAACGGCATCAGGTTTAACTAATTCTAATACACCTTTGAGTTGGTTGTTTGCTATATCAAAAGGATATTGTGTAACACCCTCTAGATTTCTTTTGACCCTGTCAACGTTTATAACATTATATCCTGATTCTTGTAACAATGTGCAGGTAACACTTCCTATAAAACCACTACCGCCTGTTACTAATATTGTTTTTTGTTCATTCATATTTTGCTCTGGCTACATGCCTTCTAAATAAGTTATCATTACGTGATAACTGTTCACCAGTACCAAGCATGGCATCTAAAGTTCTATCTATAGTACCATCCTGATAGTCTGATATCTTACCTATATTATACTGTGAAACGTCTTCACTGTCAATAGCAGATGTCATCTTTTGTAACTTCTCTATTGCATCTTGTAGACTCCAAGGTACATATAAGTGGTTTCCATTATTAGCAAATACTTCTGGAAAACTCCTATATGCTGGATATAGTGTAAGTGTACCAAATGTATCTGCTTCACTGACAGTATTACTTACCCAGTCCTGTAAGGCACAGTTAAATAACACTTTGCTATCTGCCAGTAGTTCATAATAGTCGTTTTTCTTAAGGCTTGTATAAACCTTAAAGTTAGCAGTATTGCCTTCTTGTAAAGCCATAGCACGTTCTACATACTCTGGATCATTACTTTTCAGCTCAGGATGTCCACAAAATATTGCAAACTCCATTGTAGGATCTATCTTATAATATGCTTCTGCTAAATCCATATAAAAGTGCGGTTGTTTTTCATCGTCCCAACGAGCCGCAAATCCTACTCTGTTTGTTCTTTCATTTAAAGGAATGTTGGTATCAATTCTACCTCTTACTTCTTCTTTACCATAAGGTAAACCAGTAACATAAATAGGTGCCTTAATACCAGCAATTCTTAAATGTGCAACAAACTCTTCTGAAGCAACCATTATACCATCAACGAACTGATCAAGCATTTCTTCATACTTTCTCATCCAATCAAACATACCTTCTCTAATTAAGAAGTCATCTGGATCAGTAGTTTGTGCTAAAAATCTTACATAAACTTTAGGTCTGAACTCAGGGGGAGACTGATCCATGATATAAGGTAGACATTCTAATCCAGGAGTAAACATGTCTTCATAAAAGATAACATCATCAGAAGTAATCTCTCCGTTTTTCATCTTTTGTATTAAAGACATTGTTTGTGAAAGACTGTAGTAAGTTCTACCATGGGCATCGAGAACACTACCTGTTACTATTGCTTTAGAGTTATCTAACTCTACACCAGTAATAATTTCATAGTCTATACCTCTTTTGCCAAACACTCTTTCATTCCAGTCTTGCAACTGTAATGTGTATCTTGCTTCATAACTTTCAAGACCCATATAGTATAACTTACGCATCTTCTTCTCCTAAATCTCCATAGTCAACCACATCAGTAATTTCATCTTCTAGACTTTGAGCATAATCCTGTTTTTGATCTGCTTCTTCCTTAGTGATTTTATTAGGTTGCTTCTTATCTTTTTCCATTACATTGAGTTCTTTTTATCTTGGATTTCAACTCTTCTAACTTTACAAAGTTTTGAAATTTCCATAAGAGCCTTTCTTGCTCTTGCGGCTGATGCCTTAACACCGTTAATTTCAAATTTGTCTTGCTCTGTTTGATATTCTTCAAATAGTGCTTTAAGTTTTAAATGATTTTCCATTATTTTCTCCTTTATTTTAAACTATCAAATACATCTGCTATTGCGTCTGTATCCTCAAAACTTGGACCATCCAGATCTTCTACTGGATATTCCATTTCGCAACCGTTTTCATTATCTTCGGCTACCGAAATCTTTATGTATCTACCAGGATATCTATCCTGAATTTGTTGTGCTAAATCATCTGCAATCATTTCGCACGATTTAAAGTCTAGTTGGATAATTCCATCACCATAAAGGCTTTCCAACCATCTTTTAAACTGTATAAATTCTATTTCTCTATCTGCATGATAGATTTCAATCCACACTTTAAAGTGAAAGATGTGTCTATGTGGATATCCTAAAAAACTAACATCATATTCGTCGCCAGTTGCTAGTTTAGGATCTTCTAGTGCCGCAGGATATTTGTGAATACCTTCTTTACTAAATGTTACCCAAATACTTCTCATACAATTCTCCTTACACTATGTTTGTTGCTTGTGGTCCTTTCGCACCTTCAACAACATCAAATGTAACCGCTTGATCTTCATTAAGTGATTTGTATCCGTCACCTGCTATTGCTGTATGATGTGCGAACACATCTTTACTGCCATCGTCTGGTGCTATAAATCCAAATCCTTTACCTGAATCAAACCATTTTACTTTTCCTGTCGCCATTCTATTTTCCTCTTTTTGAAGTCTTACCTTCGTTATTAAATTCTAAAGGTACTTCCTTCAAAACTACATGTCCATATGGACAATGTTCTTTCATTATTTTTCCTTATTCTCAACGGTCAATTCTAATCCATTAGAAACAAGCCATTCAGTATCTTCATAACACCAACCTGCTTCTTCTAATGCCCAATGACCATCTTCTTCCATAATGTTCTCTGCTTCTTCTACAAGTTCAGCATCAGCAGGCCCTACAAATTTCCAATCATTTGTGTGTCCTTGACCAGACTCCACAAATTCCCAATCAGGATACATATTCATATCAACACAATCATCATCAATTGGTGGAAGTACATCATGCATTTGTTCCTCAGTACCAACAAAAACCCATTCGCCACCGGTGTACCCTTCTGTGTACTCAAATACTGTACCGTCTTTTTCGTAGATAACTCTTTCCACTAAACTCTTTTTATTTCTGGGTTTTAAAATATATGTTTTTTCACTCATCATACCAATCCATTAGTCTATTAGTAATAATAGCATTAAAATTAATTTTTGTCAACATATCAAAACTTAAATTTAAAATTAAATGTTAAAATATCCTCAACTTCATAATCTTCAGTATGCTCATTAGATATACTAAGACTAAAGTCATCTGTAACTTGATATTCTAATTCTGTTTCTATACGAATATATTTTTCTTCACTAGTTTCGTATAAGGCTTTATTGGTTATGTTAATACGGTCGGATAGCATATAAGAAATCCATAAACTGTTTCTTAATATAGTTTCGTTAGAATCACTTTTAAGATATGCAACTGTAACTTCATTACTAATTTTCCATTTATCAGACCTATAAAGTTTTCTACCGTAACCAAAACCTAATACTGTTCTTATATCGTAATCTCTGAAATAATCATAATCTACTTGAATTACACCTAATACATAACTTTTATCGTCGAGATCTTTATTAAGTTTAAATTGTGAATAAACTGTTTGCTCATCTATATCATTATCTTCTAATGCATAGTAAATATCGCCCTCTATTACATATTGCCAACCATTGAATTCTTCTCTGTGATCTATATCTAAGTTAATAGTAATTTCTTCATCACCGTTAAAAAATTCTCCGCCGCCGCTAAGTTCAGTTTGTGCCTGTACTTTTTGAGACATGAAAAATGCAAGTATAAAAAATACACCTACAATCGCTAAAGTTAATTTTTTAATTCTGCTCATTTTCTTTTTTTATAGGTTGATCATAGTAATCAGTAATTCCTGCACGTTGTCTGGCTTTCTTTTCACTAACTAAAATACTGCTACCAACTGCAAAAACAAATGCTCCTGCAACTAACAATATTCCAACTATAAAACTAATTACTTCTTCCATTTGGGTCCTCTAAAATATCATGCGGTGAATTCATTTCCATATCCATTACATCTTCCTCAGTGACATCGCACCAATTACAGGGTTCTCCTCTAAGTGTTGCTGTCATACCTGATTTTATGCAATTATGTGTCCACATTTTACTAGGCATTTTAAATTTTTTCTAGTTCCTCTACTATTTCTTCTGGGACATCTACCTTATTTTTTATTAATAATTTAAATATTAAAACTAATAAATCTCTAAAATCCTCTTCATACTCAAAGTCGCTATCAAAAGACGCAAATGTTTCTATATCGTCCTCGTCTGTTGTTTTAAATTCTATTTTCATTCTACTGGCTTATCGCCTCCATCTGTGTATTTAGACCAAGGAATAAAATGTTCCTTATCTAATACATCTTGTAACTGCATTGACCAAGTACCTTCATTAGTCTTGTCAAATCCTTTGTCAGCAACTTTAAATGCTGTATTGAAATTATATTTAGACGAATTAGGCAAAACAGCAGTTATAACAGGTATAAAATTACTAAATTCGTGTAATCCCATTTTATAAATGTCTTCTGCATACTTTACTGCAAATTCTAAAGTTACCTTTACGCCATTTTCCAATACATGTAAAAGTAGTTCTTCCCATAATTTCCACTGATCAAATCGTTCAGGATCAAAGTAACATATATGTATATGTGTACATTTTTCATTTAATGCTCTGCTTAGTATTTCATCTACTGGCTGATATCCTGCTACAAACAAAGTAGTCTCACCGTGTGCAACCGTGTTGTCTACTTCTTGACCTACAAAGAATTTTACATCATTAAAATTAGGTTTATCCTTCACCTTCAAATTCTCCTGTCATTATTTCATGATTCATATCACCATCTCTATCGCCTTCGATATATTCTTCCTGCTCAAAGAAACTACCAAATGAATTACTCTTACCTGCTTGCCAGCCGTTTTGTGTAATCTCATCTAAGAATAATTTATTCTCATCTAACATTTTGTACGGATTTGGATTTGCAGGATCTAATAGTTCTTCTACAAACTTATCAAACATTAATATAATACCTGGTACATGAGGACTTCTCTCATTTGTACTAGATGTTTTCTTTTCACCTGTTCTATACTCTCTCCAATCACATGATGTTCTATGTTTTTCAACATCAGCAAGTCTGTTTGCTTCTATAAAGGCTTCTATGTGATTGTGTACACTATGCCCCATATATAAACTATAACTTAAAGTGTCCCAACTAGTTCTTGATTCTTTACCTGCTTTATTAAGATCTCCATGTCCTTGTACACAAATATCTCCAACTTTTAATCTATCCATAATAGGACCTTTAAACGGCATTGGCATAGTTGAACCTTTAAGATCTTTATTGTCTATAGCCTTATCCATAAAGTAACCAAAACGTTTCTTATCAAAGAAGTTGTAAGTATATGTTTGTCCATATGCTGTATTAACAAAAGGAGATGCCGCATCGTAACTAATTTGTATATTAGGACTGTCATGTTTTCTTAACTGCCTTTGTATGCTAGTTAAGTAACAACCCCAATGCAGTTTACCAGTACCTAAACAATGTATCCAGCCTTTACCTTCTAACAGACCTCTTTCGCGAAGTTGTAAGAGTCTTTTTAGTAGTTGTTCCATTTGTCCAATGTTAATACCAGCCATTGCATAACCTTCTAAGGTCCTTGCTTCATCTCCATAATGTTCTTTAACAAACTTAGGATCACTAAATGGCGTAACTAAATCAAACCATTCTTGTGCCGAGGCATCATCTGCCCCACTTAAAACATTTAAAAACTTAGTTGCACCTGGTACTCTGTTTTTAACAAAGTAATCTAAATTATACATACTCATATCAATTGTTTCTTTAACATCAGTAAGTCCAGTCTTTTTATTATAAGGAGGTATAGCCGCGAATGCTGGAAAGTCTAACGTCATACTCCAGTCTGCTGTATACTCCATCCAACGCAACATCTTCTCACACAGGGCTTCTCTGGCCTTGCTATCCGGCTTAATTGCATCTTTCCAGTCCAGTTTTATAACACCCTTAGCAACCTGAAAGCCACCTGAGTCACCTAGTATTACTGTTTTAGATCTATCTCTTTTCTGAATCATTGCTTCATGTATATCAGTTTTATCTAAATCTAACTGGGCATGACCGGCTGAATACAAACCATATGGATAATAAAAATAACCTTTTTCCTCATCTAAGAAATTAAGACCTTGTAGACCGTTTTCAAATCCTTCAGGACATCTCATAGTGTCTACCTCTGCTTCATACTTTGCCAACTGCCTAGTATAAAAGGCACTGATAGCCGGTAAGTATAATGCGTAGTCTTCTGTTTTCTTATCAAAGTTCATAATTTAACTCTTCGCTGGTAGCAAATATGTGTATTTCGCAATACCTGAATCAACTATAATCTGTAATAGTCCTTCATCATTAATGCTCATCACAACATTACTTGAATCACTTAATCTTAATATTCTTAGTACAATATCTAAAGGCCATCTCCAGTCTTTAGTTATAGCACCATCAATGTCATTACTGATAAGAATCTTAGTTCTATCACTAACACCATCACCTATATGAAAATATAACTCAGTACCATCTGTTTTAGGACTAAAGTTTGCTTCATATGTTCCTAACACACTATTAAAGTATGATAAGTCAGACAAGTTCTTTTTAGTTGGAACTATGTTTACATCAAACTCAGCACCTTTAAACTTTATGCTTTTTAATTGTTGATTAATAACATCTGCTAACATAAATCTATAGTTTGCATCGTTACCTTCTTTACTTACAAAGGAAACCTCAACAGGAACCTCATCACCATTACGATCTTGCGTAACTACTTTAACAGTAGCATCTTCATCATCAAAACCTGGATATTGTAAGTAGCCTTGTAACACACCCATTCTGCTTAAACCAACAGTTGCGTCTACAAAGTCTGGGACAGGATTATGTGTTTCACCTTTAAAGATAACAGTTTTATCTGCATCCACAGTTTCCACTACAGTTTTATCAACCTCTCCAGTTATTTTTACCATTTCAAAAATGCCTAAACCATGTGTATGTTTTAGAACATCTTTAAATACATCTTTTATTGCCATAATTATTCTCCGCGATATAATTTATTATACATTACTATTTAGAAAAGTCAATTGCTTTTTCACCTTTTTTTTAGATTAAAATTCAAAGAACGTAGATAATGTTTTACTTTGTGTTGTTTTATCTAGATCAAATCCCATAGGACCAATCACATTCTTTATCTTTTTATCCAAAATTGTTTCTTCCATTGCTTCTTCATCAAAAGGTAACTCTTTGAACCACTTGGGTAAGTTGAGTTCATCTGTTGGATAGGCTACACTAGTATAACCCATAGGATTATTTTTAAGTTTACAAACAATAACTTTCATACTATCAGTAACAGGCAAACTGTAACTATCACTATTTGCTTGTTTTAAGTTATTCCAGTTTACACTTGCCCTAACATGTCCTGGAATCATTGAATTTTTACCTTCATTCTCTAATGCTTCTAACTTATGTAGACTATGACTACTGGCGACTCTTGCCTGTGCATTCATCTTTTGTGTATACATAGTTACATTATTTGCTCTTTTAGGAGTTCCTTTTTCCCAAGCAGGCAAATTTTTAAAATATTCTTTAAAATCCATAATTTTATTTAGAACTTCATCTTCTGTTTTACCATCCAAGCAATCAAATAAAACATCTTCTAAAAAGTCCTGTATAAATTCAGGAGTATCTGAACGTTTAATTTCTAAACCCATTGCTTTTAGTTTGCCGCCTTCTGGTTGCCAACCTTCTATATCTAAACATAGTATTGCATATCTTTTCTTGGTTAAGAACAAACCAGACTTACCAACTACTTCTCTACCAGCAATCATTACAGCACCTTTATCCAAAGGCACATTAAAAGTATCTTTTAAATACTGTGGGAAAGTGTCACTTACTGTATCTGAAATATGATCATATAATTTAATTGCACTATCCATATTCAACTCTTCACCTTCTGGGAGAGCAGGCACGGCACTAAAATATACAGAGTCTGTATCACCATATACAATACAATCTCCTTCATAATCATACTTACCTGTAAGCATACGATTTGTTTCTGCCGCCATATGTTGTGTAATACTTCTACCAGTAAGTGTAGTAGACTGACCTATACGTTTATCATAAAATCTACAACCTGGATTTAGTATCGCACCATATAAACTGTTAAGGATAATCTTTTTAACTAACTGTCTTTTATCATAAAAAGCCTTTTCAGCATCTGTAGTTGCTAACTTTTTCTTAGCCTGTAATTCTTGTCTTTCTGAGTACCAACGTTCTAGTAGTCCAGGCACAACACCTTGTACATCTGTTTTAAACAAAGTACCATTAGCACTTATATTCCAAGGTTGCCCACTATTAAATACTAAATTATATACATCAGCACCTGTAACTTTATGTGTTGAACCATCTTCCATATCCAAATCCATAACATGATCAACATCTTTATTTTTTACAAATTCAAATTCATTAGTAGCAAACTTACCATGCCAAGCATCTGCAAAACTTCTCTTTTCCAATTTTTGTGCATTTGCTATTTCTTCATCTGTATAGTCTAAACGTAACTGTCCAACAATAGTTTCAGGTGCCATATTTAATGCTCTAAACACACTAGGATATAGACTGTTTAAGTCCATACTGCCTACCCATTCATGATAACCTTTTTTAGGAGTTGCCACAAAGGCACCTGCGGCTGTATCACGTTCACGTTCTCCTTTTGCTTTATCAGGAACAACCATGCCACGCCTGTGTGCTTCATTTATAATTGCTTGTTCTGTTGTTGCAACAGCACCCATTGTTACGGGAAGTAATACAGTATTTTCATGTGATATAATATTTGCTAAGTCTATAAATTGCAACTTTTTATCCATTTTATCTAACAACATAACATCTTGTATATTATATTCCAAGAACTTTAGGAAGTCATGATTGTAAAGTCTGTCTAAACTTCCCTCATATACAACCTTCTTTTCACCTATCTCCATCTCACCGATATAGTCCAATCTATAACTATGTCTTTCTTCATAGTTGTATTTTCTATATAATTCCAAATAGTCTAAGTGTACACGCCCTACTAAATCAAAACTTTGTGTTTCTTTACCGTATTGCACAAACTTTCTTTCTTTAGGAAGTTTTTTAAGTAAACACATACGTCTTGTTTCTGCCTTACCCATAGTTCTAATAATCCTATTAATAGTATAAGGAATATCATAAGACTCGCTGTTCCAACCACTTAGTACATCTGCATCTTCTATAACGTTAAGAAAAACATCTAACATTTCTTTTTCTGTTCTAAATAATTTTACTTCTGGCAAGGGACTTGCTACTTCATGTGCTTGTTCCCAGGAAAGTGTTTTAGGAGGGACTGCTAAACAGATCATGGCATCCATCCATTGTAAATATATACCAATGGACGTAATAGGAGAAAAGGCATCTTCTGGTGTACTATACCCACGTTGTGGATCAAAGTCTACCTCAATATCAAAAAATGCTGTTTGTAATTTAGGAGGTTCAACATTTAAATAGTCTCGTTCTAGAACCTTCTGTACGGGTCGTATATCACTTTCATATAGGCCGTTGTGTTTACATATACCCAAGTTCTTTTTAAAATCTTTAAGACTATTACATCTTACTTCAGTGACGTTGTCACCGAATATGCTTTTATGTTTACCGTTAGGATCGCCGTAATAAAAATTGTGTTCTGGTTTAACTTCTTTAATTATACGTTTGCCGTCTACACGTTCAACAACAATAACAACATCTTTGCCCTGTTCATAAAATGCGTCTACATAACTCATAGAAATCTTACCTTTATCATATTGCTATTATACAGCATTATGACTCTTTTGTCAATTGTTTATAGTGTTTTACCTACTGCTTCTAGGATAGTTTCAAGTTCATCAAATTTATCATATTCATCTTGAAACTTGGCTTTGTGAGCAAGTTTGATCGCTTTCATTAATACTGCAGGTTTTAAATCCATTTCTTCTGCTATTGCTTTAACGGTTTCTCTTAAACCCGTATTAAGAGCGTCTACTTCATAGAGGACTTGATCGCCCTCTGTAATTAATTTTTTTAGTCTTGCTATTTCTTCTTGATTGAAAACTTTGTTAAATGCCATTCTTACTACCTCGAATCTATATTTATATTTACATCTAGTTGCTGTAGTATAACAGGATTCTTGGTATTGTCAAGATCTATTTCTAAAGTAAATACAGATTTAAATCCAGGGAAGTTCTCAAATGATATTGCTTCTAAAATTTCTCTGTTTGTTATTCTATTACCTTTATCATCATATGCCACATACTGATCTCCAGTATAGTGAACTTCTACGATCATACAAGTTCGCCCCAGCCTAAAAGTGCTGAAACATTAACACCATTACTAGCAGGACTGGCTATCACTGTGATTATATCACTGGTACCATCTAAAAATCTTCCCAGTTGTATGACTAGACTGCCGTCTAAACTTGCTGTTCCACTGTCTGTGCTTAACCAACCGCCAGTAATCTCTGTACCGCCACTAAACGTGTCAGGAACATTACCACCACCACTGTTGATATCATGTAGCACATAATCCACAATGCCATTGCTGTGTGTTACCCAACTGGTACCATTTAGTGTAATCGTGGGATTTAGTAACAATTTAAAAAGAACGTTTTGGTTAGATAGAATTAACATTTCTAATTTTCTAACAACCACAACACTGTCTAATCTACTGCTGTTAATTCTAATACTGATAAGCGGATATTCTACACCTTTTGATGTAAGGTTTTGTCCATCAACACCATTACTTACAAAATTTATTGGAGTATTTTGTTTATAGCCACCTTCAGATATCACTGTGCTACAAATTTGTTTCATGGTGCTACTGGCTACGGTTTCTGCTGTGTTTAATATTTCATATCTCACAGGCAACACCGCAGTGGTCATATACACTTTGTCTAAAATGTTAGCATGTTGAAAAGTATGAGCAGTGTAGAAATTACCATTAACAACAAAACCCACTCTAACTTGTCCTACACCTAACCATTCCAAATCCATAAACAGTATTTGTGCTTTGGTTATGTCAATGTCAATACCACTTGCTGTAGTACCATCCAGTTTGTCACTGTTCCAACTGCTTTGAGCAATTTCTTCATCAACTGCTGAGCCACTTGTATAACTTCTACGAACAATATAATTAACACCATCTTTGTTCATAAAGAAGATGCCATTTTGAGCATTGTAATAACCCACGCATTGTACTAAACCTGATTGTCCTGCGTCCATTACAAATGTTGCTAAAATTTGTAAACTTTTGCCTGGTTGGTATGGAAATACATTTTTACTTTCTCTAATAGCATGGTCACCGGCAGTGGTCGTTACTTCCATATCCAAAGTGCTTTCATTTATTTGATAGGTTGTACTGGCATTACCAGTTAAACTTTCATCAAATAAATCTTCACGTTTGGTATATTTTAGTTGTGCGTCAAACAGTGTAAATGGTTCTGCTACACGTTGTCTACCAAACCCATCTATACCTACATCTGTTGTTGAATTTCCAGCAGTTGTTAGTGTTCTGACAACAGGCAATCCTTGACTATTAAAGTCCATTGCATTATGCAAATTGCGTAAATCTTGGTCTCTGGGATATGGATTTGCCATTTTATACTTCTATACTTGCTTCAAATGTAAACTGTATGTCGTCAAATTCTTTAAAAAGTTCTTCTGATATTTCATCGCCTTCTTCAGAGCCTATTGCTTCTTCTAAAACAATTTCATATATCCACATATCACCGTCGTCATCACTGCTAGTGTATGCCATAACTTCTATGCCTACTTTTGCTTTTTCTTCATCATATGCCGTAAGTAATTTTGTAGGCACAACACTTTGCACAATATCGAAATACACAATAACATCCTCATCAGGAAGTTCTTCTCGTGTCAACATTCTTACAAAGTGTTTTATAAACATTTTAATTATTTACCCTTACTAAATGCCTGAGCACCAAAGAATGCGGCAACAATACCAGCAACTGCTACAAAGTATGTAGCCGCCATATCGCCTAGTATTTCACTTGCTTGGTTTAATCCAGCCAATACTGCTAACACTACTGCAAATGGATATAATAACATACCACTTAGTGCAAACCATGCCATACTTCTTTGAGCATCACGCATAGCATCCATATCTTCAAGTTCTTTTCTCTTGAACTCTAAATACATTTGCTCTTCTGCTTTACTTACTTTTCCATCACCGTTTGTATCAGCAGGATGAAATTCTTTTTTAACTGTGTCTTCTGCCATTGTATAACTCCCTAATTTGTTATACTACTATTTATCGAATTGGTGGGCCTACTAGGACTTGAACCTAGAATCTACCGATTATGAGTCGGGTGCATTATTAGATTTTATCTTTGTGAATTTTGATTCTGTTAATAATGGTTTCCATACCATTATGAAATTTACCTTTATCTTGTGATTTTACATAGCCATCTACTTTAATTTTAGTATTAAGATTAATTTTTTTATCGTGAAAGAATTTTAGTATATGTTGATTTTTTACACTACAAGTAATTAGATAACTCATTGTTCTAGGTATATATCTAACAAATTCTACTTTTGCATTAAAAGTACTTCTATTATGTAGTTCTCCTAATACGTTACTGGTTCTTGATAATTCTAATTCTCTGTCAGTCCAATTATCTTGTTCAATTTTATTAAAATAAACCTTAGGTAAACTTGCTGTAATCCCTAATTGTGTTTTATCTATGTGTTCTGAATTAACAACACTAAGAACATTGCTTTCAAAATCTGTAAGTTTTCTTTCTATTGCTTTGAAACTAAGACCTTTAAGATAATCTATAACTTCATTAGCCATTTCTAAATCTTCATTTTTTACAGTTAATTTAGGCAAAGCATTTTTAAATTTTAATTCTTTAGGATCTAAAAAATGTGCATAAAGTAAGTCGCTATTTGCTCTTTTACCCTCTGCTTTCTTGTCAAATCTAATTGAGTCTTTACTTAAAAATCCGCCATTAAATCTATGTGCGGCACAACTTACTGCTATTACATCTTTTGTTTTAAACATAGTTACTCCTACTTAACCATATACAGTATAGCACTTTTAAAGAGTTTGTCAAGTATTTTTTATAATTAAATTATAAATTTCTTCCCAATTTTTTACTACATTGGCATTTCCTGTGTAGTCCATGTTATGTCCATGTTCTACTAATATACCGTTAAGACCATTATCAATACCCCAATTAAGATTTTCTGGTTTATCCTCTATCCAGTAATTTCCAGGATATTTAGGACCATATTCAGCAAGTATCTCATCTTTGTCAGCACCTGTATCTAAACATACTACTTCTATAAATGCATCTCCAAATAACTTTTTAAGATTTCTTTCTCTTAAATATTTTGCATATGGATCTAAACTTAAACTAGTAATAGCAATAAATTTATACTGATGTTGCTCGTGTAATTTTTTAACAAAGTATTGAGCATCACGAAGTGGAGGGAGGAACCCTATCGCCGCACTTTCGTTAAACTGTTTAACTAACTTACTTCCTTGTTCTTTAGTAATGCCATATCTATCACCAATATTGTACATGTACTGATAACCATCAACTTTACTATGGCCATGGTGTTCCATCCATATTGAGAATCCTTCTTCCCAATCTAATAATACACCATCGCAGTCTGTTAAAATAATTTTATCTTTCTTCATTTCATTTTCCTATGTTACATTACTATTATACTAAGAAACTGTAATTTGTCAAGTATTTTTTGTTAAATAGTAGTATGAGAATTAGAACACATACTGTTTTTCCTAACTATTTATTTGAACAAAATATTAGCATACCAGATACAATGATAGAAACTCTTAAAATAGAAAGAGACGAAATGTATGATTCTGGAATAACTACAGATACAAATTTTGGGTGGAGAACAAACAAAGAATATCCTTTAGCACAAGGACATGCAAGATTATGTAAGTTAATATCTCACCATTTTATAAATGATTGTCAAAAAGTTTTACCCACACAAACAAATGAAATACAGGTATGTAATCCATATGTACTAGGAGTAAATCCAGGACATCAATACAACGTAAATATAGAACCAATGCGTTGGTACAATGCATTATTATTTTTACAGACTACAGACAAGGGTTCACATTTATATCTAAATAACTTTAGTGAAAAATTATATGCTCAACAAAACACACAAGAATCTGTCTTTGTTGTTAAACCAAAAACTAATAAGGTGGTTTTCTTTCCTAGTCATATACCTTGGGGTCTTTCAGCAAATGAAAGTATGATAGAAAATTTATTCTTATGTTTGACATTTAGGATAGGCGTTCAAGCACCTAATCCTGCAAGACGTAATTAGATAAGAGGGCCGGAGCCCTCTTAAATTCATCTTAAGGATAATATGGGTTATCAGTTATATATTTTGGTAACTCACTTTTTTTATTTTCTCTAATAGTGTTCTTAACACCAGAAGATAAATGTCTTTCCCTAAGAGATTTTTTGACTGCTCTTATAAAGAGCCTTGATTGATATTTAGTCATGTCATCTCCTTTTACAAAGATGCGTTCCTTCGGTATCATTACCTACTTCCGTCTGTTTCCAGATGAACGTATTTAATGCGTTCCTTCGTCACAATTGACTACTTCCGTTCACTGCTACATTTAGAGTGAATGAACGAGCATAATATTGCTATTACATATATTATTTATACATTTAAATCATAAAAAAGGGCCTAAAAAAGGCCCTTTTTAAGTTTAATTAACTAGTAATTATACCCAGTTGTAGTGAACTGAAGCCACTGCCGCACCACCTGAAGGTGAGACTGAACCATCACTTGAATCAAAGAATGCTAACGTTACTGCCGCATTTTTTGTTAAAGTAACATCGCCGTCTAGTTCAATAATGTAGGTTCCAACTGTAGTTGCATCAGCATCTGCCTTTGCTACTAATGTTGATCCTGAACCACCATTTTCTTTAACTGTAATGTAATTGATGTTATTACCACTAAATGCTGTACTAACTTTAACTACAATTTTTTCTGCATAATATGTTCTACTTGAAACATTTGGTACAGTTCCGATGTCTACTGTTGCTGAACCGCTAGAAATAGCACTTCTTAAAAGTAGTCCGTCACCGCCATTGTTAGCAACATAGTCAATAACTGCCGCTGAAGTTGGAATACTAGTATCATTATCGTTACTTGAAATTCCATCTGCTTCGTCAACAAATTTAGTTACAGCAATTGATTCTCCTGAATCAGTTAATGTACCAAAACTTACAACACCTGATGCTGTTACACCTGTTGCTGTAATTGCCGCCGCTTCAAAGTCAGCCGCCGCTAATGTAAGGTCACCTGTACCTGAACCATCTGCTGTTGTAGTTGCCGCTATAAACCTATCAACTGATTGGTCCCAACCAAAGAATCCGTTGTTTCCGTCTGATCCTCTTTCATATATGTGACCAATGTCATTAGGGTTAGCACCTGTTAAACCAGATTGTAGAACAACCAATGTATCACTAATAGTTGTATTAGTTGAATTTATAGTTGCTGTTGTACCACTAACTGTTAAGTTACCTCCAACTGTTACATCACCTGATGTAGCAATAGTTGTAACACCTGATAAAGCACCACTTGATAATGTTGCTGTTCCGTCTGTTAATGTAGTTGATGTTACACTTGTTAATCCACTTAGAGTTGTATCTAAGTTTACAGTTAATGTTTGACCACTACCTGCAGTATTGATGTTAGTACCACCAGCAATATCAAGTGTTTGTGAATCTAAGTCTATACTTAGAGCACCACCTGTATCACCTTGGAAGTCTAAATCTTGTGCTGTAACTTGTGAATCAACGTATGCTTTAACTGATTGTTGAGTTGGAATAAGAGTAGCACTATCTGATACCATGTTATCTTCATCAACAAATCCTGTTGCAGTAATTGTTCCATCACTTAATGAACCAAATTGTACAGTTCCTGAAGCAGTAATGTTTGTAGCACCTGTAATTGCACCAGAACTAGCACTTAATGTACCGTCTGTCAATGTAGTTGCACTAACACTTGTTAAACCACTTACTGAATCTGCTAATCCAACAGTAATAGTATTGTTACTAACTGTAGTTGTTACTTCGTTTGAAGTACCAGCAAAGTTTAGTGTATCTGTTCCTACTCTTACAGTATCATCTGTACCACTATCAGCACCTATTGTTAGGTCTGAGCTAATAGATGCTTCACCGGCCGCTGTTAAACGTCCTTGTGCGTCAACTGTAAATGTTGGAATTGCTGTTGCACTACCATAGTCACCTGCTGTTACGGCAGTATTATCTAGGTCGAGTGTTACAGTATCAGTAGCCGAAACTGTTGATGTAAGTCCTGTACCACCTGAAACTGTTAAAGTGTCACCACCATTAACTGTTTGAGTGTTACTACCATCACTTAATGTGAATGATGTAGAAATAGCAACATTACTTGCTGATGTTATTCTACCTTGAGCATCTACTGTAAATGATGGAATGTTAGTTGCATCACCGTAATCACCTGCTGTTACGGCAGTATCGTCTAAGTTTAGTGTAAGTGAATTACCACTACCTACTGAACTTAATCCTGTACCACCTGCAATAGTTAATGTTTCGCTGTCTAGATCAATTGATAGAGCGCCACCGCTATCGCCTTGGAA
>Ga0075477_10000339_pt1 | contig 19877 bp, 18 predicted proteins | sample DEB08_DNA_FD_76338 | JGI IMG/M metagenome (GOLD analysis project Ga0075477, IMG submission 76338) | Aqueous microbial communities from the Delaware River and Bay under freshwater to marine salinity gradient to study organic matter... | ecosystem: Environmental > Aquatic > Marine > Coastal ...
GAGGTTTGGTGGAGCCTAGGGGGATCGAACCCCTGACCTCTACAATGCCATTGTAGCGCTCTCCCAGCTGAGCTAAGGCCCCAAAATTCATACGCATTAGGTATGCAATCGCGGCAGTATGATCAAGTGGAAAATACCGCCGCGCGTCTGTGTGTTTTAGCTTTCGTCTTCTTCCGAAGACATGTCGGCGATATCGTCCAAAGATACGTTATCCTCATCTTCATCATCTAGAAGATCATCATCCATATCCATGTCAACGTTATCGTCCTCTAGCACCACGTCATCCTCAGACACTTCTGTCTGGTTGGCTTTGCGTGTTACTGCATCTTCTTGATCTGCGGCGATCAAACGTGTTTTCCCTGTATCCAGTTCAACAACCTCACCCGTGTATGGGCTTACGATTGGATCTGCATTCAGGTCATAAAAACGCTTACCGGTGGTGGGGCATACGCGTTTTGTACCCCATTCTTCTTTGGGCATAATGATCCCTTTCAAAAACTTTGGCCTTGTCGACGGTCTGCGCCAACTGCCATAAGAGTCGCAGTATGTCAAAGGCTTTGACCAAGAAATTTAGTATCGGTTTGCAATATAGGCCCTTAGGTTGGAAAAATGCAGATATTTCTACGCGATTATCCCACTATTGGTGCAACTTTGCGGCGATCACGCCAGGCAAAGCGTTTATCGCTTAGAATCTCTTCGCTGGACGGTCGGATTACGATTACAGGGCCCCATTTTGTACCCGAGACCACATTTCAGGATTTTCTGGATAGCAAAGCTGAATGGGTTCTGGCCAATTACAAACACATTGAGCGCATCATTGTTGATGATGGCGCGTCCGTGCCCGTGCTGGGTAAACTGCATGTGATAAGGATCACCAATATTCGCAAAATATCTGTGGTGGATGATCAGATTTTGGTGCCCAGACGTAGTTCTAGCATCGGGGCACAAGTGAAAGGTTTCCTCAAATCACTGGCGCGCGATAATCTTGCACAAGCCTCTGATCATTATGCTCAGCACCTTGGGTATTCATATCAGGGCTTGCGTTTGCGCGATACGCGTTCGCGGTGGGGGTCCTGCTCATCCGACGGGCATTTAATGTATTCATGGCGCTTAGTGATGGCCCCGCGCGATGTTCTGAACTATGTCGCGGCGCATGAGGTGGCGCATTTAGTTGAAATGAACCACTCGAAATCATTTTGGACAGTGGTTCAAGATATTTATGGCGATTACGAAAAACCAAGGGATTGGTTGCGCTCATCGGGCAATCAATTGCACCGATATGATTTCAATTCTTGACTTTATACATTTGTGATCACAAACAGGGAGTATGAAACAAAATGCATCCCCTGATCAAAATACTGTGGCCCATGATCGGGTCTATCGCGGGCTACGCACGCGGATTATGCATGGTGAAATTCTACCTGGCCAGGCATTGACTCTGCGCGGGATAGGAACAGAGTTTGGTGTTTCCATGACACCTGCCCGAGAGTCCGTTCGCCGTTTGGTCGCCGAAGGGGCGCTGTCCATGTCGAATTCTGGTCGCGTATTTACACCAGAGCTGACAAGCGAGCGGATTGAAGAACTTTCTGCGCTGCGTTCCTTGATCGAGGTTGAACTGGCCTCCCGTGCCCTGCCCCGTGCGCATTTGGCCCTGATCGAGCGCCTTCAACGGATCAATGCAATGATTGCGGCGGCAATCGATGATCACGATGCGGTAGCCTATATCCGTAGCAACCTAGATTTTCACAGAACCCTTTATTTACGGGCACAAGCACCTGCAATGTTGGCCATGGCTGAGACCGTTTGGTTACAACTTGGGCCAACCATGCGTAGCCTTTATGGCAAACTCAACAAAAAGGAACCGCCCCATTTTCATCGGGTGATCCTTGCCGCGCTAAAGGCGGGCGATGAACCCAGCCTACGCCTTGCTGTGCGCAGTGACGTGACGCAAAGTTTGAAAATGTTGGGTGCCTGAACACTTAGGCCGCTAATCCTTTTGATCCCATATCAAGGAATTTTTTACGGCGGTCTTGGATCAACGCTTTGGGTTTTGAATTTGCCATATCGGCTAACATACCGCTAATCGCATTTTTAACCGCTTCGATCGTGGCTGTGCGATCGCGATGGGCGCCGCCAACTGGTTCCGCGATAACGTGATCACACACGCCCAATTTGTTCAAATCTTGTGCTGTTAGGCGCAATGCTTCTGCCGCCTCACGCATTTTGTCCGCGTCCTTCCACAAAATTGAGGCACAGCCTTCAGGGGAAATTACAGAATACACAGAATGCTCTAACATAGCGACGCGATTAGCGGTCGCAAAGGCGACAGCGCCACCTGATCCACCCTCACCGATAATGACAGATACCAAGGGCACACCCAATTGAAGACACTTTTCTGTGCAACGAGCGATGGCCTCTGATTGACCACGCTCTTCTGCGCCTTTGCCGGGGTAGGCACCCGGTGTGTCCACCAATGTCACAACGGGCAGACCAAATTTATCGGCCATCTCCATCAAACGGATCGCTTTGCGGTAACCTTCAGGTCGGGCCATGCCGAAATTTCGCTCGATACGCGATTTCGTGTCATTGCCCTTTTCGTGGCCAATCACGATAACAGGTGTGTCGTTGAAACGTGCCAACCCGCCCAATACCGCGTGATCGTCGGCAAAGTTGCGATCCCCTGCAAGGGGTGTGAACTCTGTGAACAAGGCGTCGATATAATCCTGACAATGCGGACGTTCAGGGTGCCGCGCAATCTGACATTTCCGCCACGGCGTGAGGGTTTGATACAACTCTTTCAAAAGCTGCTCAGCCTTGCGGTCAAGCGCTTTGGCCTCATCCTCAATATCCATATCTTCGTTTTGACGCGCCATTGCGCGTAATTCCTCGGCCTTGCCTTCGATTTCAGCCAATGGTTTTTCAAAATCTAGATAGTGGGTCATGATCTGCCTTTATCTTGGTTCGACACGCTATATGGTATCCATGCATATTTATTGCAAGCATTCAATTCATGCGAGCCATAGTTGATGCATTTCCGAACAAGGCAAAAATGCGCGAAGCAATCGGCCACGCGCATTCATAGGGCAAACGATTATGAGGATGAAATCATCTCGGATTGTTTGACGATGACTTCTGCTTGTTTGATTGACGCAATATCAACCAAACGCCCTTTGTAAACTGTTGCGCCGTCACCGTTTGCTTTGGCCGCTTCCATCGCTTCCAAAATTTCTCGAGCTTCTGTCATAGCCTCTTCTGAAGGAGTGAACACTTCATTTGACAGGGCAACTTGTTTGGGATGGATGGCCCATTTGCCAACCATACCCAATGTCGCCGAACGACGGGCCTGTGCGCGGAAACCTTCATCATCTGAAAAATCGCCGTATGGGCCATCTACGGGCAAAACACCATGTGTGCGACATGCCGCAACAATGGCAGATTGCGCCCAATGCCAGGGATCAGACCAATAGTTTTTACCCTCGTGATACATGTAATAATTTGCCTGCGTGCCACCGATACCTGTCGTCGCCATACCCATAGAGGCAGCGAAATCAGCAGCACCCAACGACATCGCCTGTAGGCGTGGCGTTGCCGCGGCGATTTCTTCGACATGGGCAATGCCAGCGGCGCTTTCAATGATCACCTCAAACGCGATCTGTTTGGTGCGTCCCTGCGCGCGTTCCACAGCCGTGACAAGCGCATCAACCGCATATAGGTCCGCAGCACAACCAACCTTTGGGATCATGATTTGATCCAACCGCTCGGATGCATTTTCAAGCAGTTCAACCACATCGCGATACCAATAGGGCGTGTCCAAACCATTGATGCGAACAGACAAGGTTTTGGTTCCCCAATCGATCGAACCAATCGCATCAATCACGTTTTGACGTGCACTATCTTTGTCAGAGGGCGCAACGGAGTCTTCAAGATCAAGATTGATCACGTCCGCAGCACTGGCCGCCATTTTTTCAAAAATCGCTGGACGCGAACCTGGGCCAAACAATTGGCAACGATTTGGGCGGGCAACAGGAGTTGGTTGGATGCGAAATGACATGACGGCCTTTCTGCTTGCGCAACTAAATTTCGAATTTCACAAAAAGTTGGTTATAAAATTACCAAACCAAGTTCAACCAAATTTTGCATTTGCAGCAATTTTTCTGCATCGCCGCAGAATGATTGGAATTGAAAGTCCATCCAAAGGATGATTCAATTTTATGACCGCCAAGGAAATATCTATGAAAATCGACGTATCGCAAGACTCCTTCCCACTAAAATCCGCGTTTCGAATTTCACGCGGCAGCAAAACTACAGCGGATGTGGTGACAGTCAAACTGACACGGAATGGCGTTCAGGGATGGGGGGAATGTGTCCCCTATGCACGATATGGGGAAACAGCTGAAAGTGTGAATGAACAACTGCAATCGGTACCCCCACACATAACCCGCGCTGAATTGATCGAAACGCTACCAGCCGGCGCAGCACGCAACGCATTGGATTGCGCGATTTGGGATTTGACGGCCAAGGAAAAAAACAGCCGTGTGTGGCAATTGGCAAATTTGCCGAAACCACAACCCGTGCAAACGGCATTCACACTTTCGCTGGATACGGTCGAAAACATGACGCGAGCTGCCGCGCAAAACGCCCAACGTCCGATCCTAAAGCTGAAGTTGGGCATACCCAATGATTTGGACCGGCTTGTGGCCGTACGTAATGCAGCACCAGATGCAAAATTGGTTATCGATGCAAATGAAGGCTGGACAATAGAAGACTACAGCATGTTAATTGATCACCTTGTGGACATGGACATTGCGCTTATCGAACAACCATTTCCTGCAGGGCTGGATGCATGTCTTATCGAACTAAACCGACCCATCCCGATTTGCGCGGATGAATCTGTGCATACAAGTTCGGATTTACCCGCGCTTGTTGGAAAATATGATTGTGTGAACATTAAATTAGACAAATCAGGTGGATTGACCGCCGCCATCGACTTGAAGGCCAAGGCACAAGCGATGGGCTTTGATATCATGGTTGGATGCATGGTAGGGACATCGTTGGCCATGGCGCCTGCCCTACTGCTTGCGTCGGATGCGACACTAGTTGACCTTGACGGTCCACTGCTATTAGCGAAAGATCGCGAGCACCCGATTTCGTATGATGCGCGTGGAATGCATCCTGCGCCTGTAGAATTATGGGGTTAGAATAAAGGATTTAGAATGAACCGGACTGTTTATGTGAACGGAGAGTACCTTCCCGAAACCGAAGCCAAGGTATCAATTTTTGATCGTGGGTTTCTAATGGCGGATGCGGTTTATGAAGTCACATCCGTACTCGGTAGCAAACTAATCGACTTTGACGGGCACATCGTGCGCCTGCAACGTTCATTAGATGAATTGGAAATCAACAACCCCCACACACGCGAGGAATGGTTGAACATTCATCGCGAGTTGGTGCGCACGAATGACCTTGTCGATGGTGGGATTTATCTGCAGATTTCGCGCGGCGCACCAAATGATCGTGACTTTGTTTGGCCAGACCCCGAAACAACAATTCCTACGGTGGTGCTCTTTACTCAAAGCAAGCCGGGCCTCGCCAATAGCCCATCCGCGCAAACTGGGATAAAAGTCATCAGTATCGAGGACATTCGCTGGGGACGCCGTGATATTAAAACGGTACAGCTTTTGTATCCCTCAATGGGTAAAATGATGGCACAAAAAGCAGGCGCCGACGATGCATGGATGGTTCAAGATGGCTATGTGACCGAAGGCACATCCAATAACGCCTACATCGTTAAAGATGGCCTCATCATCACACGCGCGCTTTCAAATAACATCTTACACGGTATCACCCGTGCCGCCGTTTTGCGTTTCGCGGACGAAGCCCAAATGAAGATAGAAGAGCGTAATTTTACGATTGAAGAGGCACAGCAAGCCGATGAGGCATTCATCACCAGTGCGTCTGCCTTCGTGACCCCTGTTGTGGAATTAGACGGACAGAAAATTTCCAGCGGCGCACCAGGATCTGTCGTTCCAAGACTGCGGGAAATCTATCTCGAAGAAAGCATGAAAACCGCGATCTAATCGCGAAGTTGCGCACCAACCTGCATTAAACAAGCATCGACAAGTGCGGTTTCATCGACGCTTAACGATTGGGCGCGTGGATAGATTGGATTTGTACGATCGTTCAACACAACCGTATCCCACCCATCCGTGGTCTCCATAAAGTGTTGAACGCCTGCTGCCCCGAAAACATGCAAATATCCCTGCAGAACCACATCCAAATAACTGAGCAATATTGGATGATCGGGCGTTGGCGGGAATCGCGTTGCTTCGGGGATCGCGTAAATCGCCAGTTCAGGATTATCAGAATGATCATGTGTAATCATTTCGGTCGCCACCAAACGATCATATCCCTCTTCTCGGGCATCTAGTGCAACCCAATCGGCATTGGGCACCTTGGCGATCAGTCCAAGTAATTCCGTGCGAACAGACGGAACAATCGTCAAAAACGCCATATCACGCGCATTTGTACGTTTCCAGACGCGCCGCCATCCAGACAGTTTTGCTGGGCGTGCATCCTGATAAACGTGGGTTTTGGTATTAACGAGACTGCCGTAGCCGAAAAAATATGGATCACTCATATCTGCAGTGTTGGACCACCCGTTCAGCGGTGTCAAACATATCAATTGCACTGCGCACAAAAATTTTGTTGGAAATTTTGTGTACATATGTCTACATAGACGCACCACCATGGGAGAACTGGTAATCCAGTGCCGAAGGAGCAACCGCCCCCGGAAACTCTCAGGCTGCAGGACCATGGGGTAAATAGACTCTGGAGAGAGATGTTTAACATCCGCCGAAGGGATAGCGATCTCAGGCAAAAGGACAGAGGGGGCATCAAACCGCGGACATCGCACCGCGAGCGTATTGATGCCGGATTATCCGGTGAGACATTGAAGGAAACCGGATGAGCGAAGGCCTAAAGCAAACGCCATTTTATGATCTACACCTCGAACTGGGCGCAAAAATGGTGCCATTCGCAGGATATGACATGCCCGTACAATATGCGGCAGGCGTGATGAAAGAACATTTGCACACGCGATCCAAGGCAGGATTATTTGATGTCAGCCATATGGGGCAGGTGATCCTACGCGGGCCAGATTATGAAACGACAGCGCGTGCGTTGGAACGTTTGATTCCAATGAACGTCCTTGATCTGGGAGTTGATCGTCAGCGCTATGGTTTCTTTACAAATGACCAAGGCGGAATTTTGGATGATTTGATGTTTGCAAATCGCGGAGACCACATTTTGGTCGTGGTGAATGCCGCGTGCAAAGATGCCGACATTGCGCATCTAAGAAAACACCTGGAACCTGCTATTACGGTAAAATCCTTGGACAATCGAGCCCTTTTGGCGATTCAGGGCCCCGCGGCCGAGGCCGTCATGGCCGAGTACCATCCCAGATTTGCGGACATGCGCTTTATGGATGTGGACACTCTTCCTATCGCGGGTGCAGAGTGTTGGGTTTCACGTTCTGGCTATACTGGTGAAGATGGCTATGAAATCTCAATCCCTGTTGCTGCGGCCGAAACCGTAGCACGTGCATTGCTGGCACATGACGATGTTGAATTTATTGGATTGGGTGCAAGAGATTCACTGCGGCTTGAGGCCGGATTATGCCTTTATGGGCATGACATCGACACAGACACGACGCCGACCTCTGCATCGTTAAATTGGGCAATACAAAAAGCCCGACGCACAGAGGGCGCACGCGTAGGTGGGTTTCCAGGCGCGGATGTTATCCTGAACCAGATCGAAAATGGTGCGCCGCACGGTCGTGTCGGATTACGCCCAACGGGACGCGCCCCAATGCGCGAGGGCGTGGAAATTTTTGCCAACGAAACCAGCACTGACGCGGTCGGCAAAGTGACTTCAGGCGGATTTGGGCCCAGCGTCGAAGCACCCGTCGCAATGGGGTATGTCACTGCAGATTTAGCGACAGTTGGCACAACGCTATACGGAGAGGTGCGCGGCAAACGCCACCCTGTGGAAGTCTCTGCACTTCCTTTCGTACCCGCAAATTTCAAACGTGAAACAAGGAGAGGATAAATGAAATTCACAGAAGAGCACGAATGGCTGCGCGTTGAAGGGGACATTGTTGTCGTAGGCATCACAGAACACGCAAGCACGCAATTGGGCGACATCGTATTTGTCGAACTACCCGAAGAAGGCGACACAGTATCGAAAGACGATGAAGTGGTCGTGATCGAAAGCGTGAAAGCCGCATCAGATATTTTAGCTCCCCTTGATGGTGAAATCGTTGAAATCAACGAGGCGCTGACAGACGAACCCTCCAAGGTGAACGAAGACCCGATGGGCGATGCATGGTTTTTCAAAATCAAACCAAGCGACCTATCGCAAATGGACGAATACATGGACGAAGCTGGCTACAACGCTTTGATCGGTTAATTCCAGTTTTTCCTATGATAAAGGAGCACTCAGATGCCTTTTAAACCAACTGACTATCTGCCCTATGACTTTGCTAACCGCCGTCACATTGGCCCATCTCCTGCCGAGATGAGTGACATGTTGAAAATGGTGGGTGCTCCTAATCTCAACGCATTGATCGACGAGACATTGCCTGAATCGATCCGCCAGAAAGAGCCGTTAGATTTCGGCAAACCCATGTCAGAACGGGAATTGCTATATCACATGCGCGTCACGGCATCGAAAAACAAAGTCATGAACAGCCTAATTGGTCAGGGATATTATGGCACTGTCACACCACCTGTGATCCAACGCAACATTCTGGAAAACCCTGCGTGGTACACCGCATATACACCATATCAGCCAGAAATCTCTCAGGGGCGCCTTGAGGCATTGTTGAATTTTCAAACAATGATTTCGGATCTGACAGGTTTGGAAATCGCAAACGCATCTCTATTGGACGAAGCGACAGCCTGCGCAGAGGCCATGACCATGGCCCAGCGCGTGGCCAAATCAAAAGCAACCGCGTTCTTTGTTGACGAAAACTGTCATCCCCAAAACATTGCGGTCATGAAAACCCGCGCTAAACCGCTGGGCATTCAGTTAATTGTTGGAAACCCCGACGATCTGGACCCAGCTGTGGTATTTGGGGCAATTTTTCAGTATCCTGGAACACATGGACACCTCCGTGATTTCACGAATGAAATGTCCGCGCTGCATGCACAAAAGGCGATTGGCATCGTTTCGGCCGATCCGCTTGCATTGACGCTTCTGAAAGATCCAGGCGCGATGGGCGCCGATATCGCAGTTGGTAGCACCCAGCGCTTCGGTGTGCCTGAAGGATACGGGGGACCACACGCTGCGTATATGGCAACGAAAGACGCCTATAAACGATCCATGCCAGGTCGGATCGTAGGCATTTCAATCGACAGCCATGGGAACAAAGCCTATCGCCTGTCGCTACAGACCCGTGAACAGCATATTCGCCGCGAAAAGGCGACATCAAACGTGTGTACCGCCCAAGCACTACTTGCGGTGATGGCGTCGTTTTATGCCGTTTTCCATGGGCCCGAGGGGTTAAAGGCGATCGCCCAGCGCATTCACCGCAAAACCGTGCGCCTTGCCAAAGGGTTGGAAGAGGCGGGATTTACAATCGAACCTGCGGCGTTTTTTGACACGATCACGGTTGATGTTGGTTTGCTGCAAAAGGGGGTTATCCAAGCTGCTGTGAACGAAGGCATAAACCTACGCCGCGTTGGCAAGACCAAAGTGGGCATTTCGTTTGATGAACGCACCCGACGCGAAACAACCGAAGCGGTTTGGCGCGCGTTCGGCATTGAACGAGCCGATGATGATTTGACGCCAGAGTATCGTATTCCTGATATAAATAAGCGCACCACAAAATATTTGGAACATGATGTGTTTCACATGAACCGTGCCGAAACGGAAATGATGCGCTACATGCGCCGTCTCTCAGATCGTGATCTGGCATTGGATCGTGCCATGATCCCGCTGGGATCCTGCACGATGAAGCTAAATTCCGTTGCAGAAATGATGCCCGTTAGCTGGCGCGAATTTTCATTGATCCACCCGTATGCTCCAGTGGATCAAACCGAAGGCTATCAGGAACTGATTGATGATTTGTCTGATAAATTGTGTCATATCACTGGATACGATGCGATTTCGATGCAACCCAATTCAGGGGCACAAGGCGAATATGCAGGCCTTTTGACAATTGCGGAATATCACACCGCACGTGGTGAGGCGCATCGCAACGTTTGCCTGATCCCAATGTCAGCCCATGGGACAAACCCAGCCAGTGCGCAAATGGTTGGTTGGAAAGTCGTTGCCGTAAACTCGGACGAAAACGGGGACATTGATATTGATGATTTCCGCCAGAAGGCTGAAGCCAACAAGGATAACCTCGCAGGCTGCATGATCACCTACCCGTCGACACATGGGGTGTTTGAGGAAACAGTGCATGAAGTTTGCGCAATCACGCATGAATTTGGTGGTCAGGTTTACATTGATGGCGCTAATATGAACGCCATGGTCGGACTGTCCCGTCCAGGTGATATTGGCGGCGATGTAAGTCACCTGAATTTGCACAAAACATTCTGCATCCCGCATGGCGGTGGCGGACCAGGCATGGGTCCAATCGGTGTAAAGGCGCATCTGGTACCGCATTTGCCCGGTCATCCGTTAGCAGAAACCGCAGCTGGTCCAGTGTCCGCAGCGCCATTTGGCTCTCCCTCGCTGCTTCCAATATCATGGGCCTACTGCCTGATGATGGGCGGAGAGGGGCTAACGCAGGCGACCCGTGTTGCGATCCTGAACGCCAATTATATTGCAAAGCGTTTAGAAGGCGCTTTTGACGTACTTTATAAGGGGAGCAATGGTCGCGTTGCCCATGAATGTATCCTTGATGTGCGCCCATTCGCCGAAAGTGCAGGCATCACTGTTGAAGATATCGCAAAACGCCTGATGGACTGCGGGTTCCACGCCCCAACAATGTCCTGGCCCGTTGCGGGCACATTGATGGTTGAACCAACTGAATCAGAAACCAAATCCGAATTGGACCGTTTCTGCGATGCGATGCTGGCCATTCGTACGGAAATCGCCGAAATCGAAAACGGTACAATGGATCACGACAACAATCCGCTGAAAAATGCGCCACACACTGTCGAGGATTTGGTCGGCCCGTGGGATCGCCCCTATTCCCGCGAACAGGGATGTTTCCCACCAGGTGCATTCCGTGTAGACAAATATTGGCCTCCAGTGAATCGTGTGGACAACGCATATGGGGATCGTAACTTGATCTGCGTATGCCCCCCAATGAGCGATTATTCACAAGCAGCGGAATAAACATAAATGTCGGCATTCACCTTTCCGATCGGGATACATACGCCACTACAACATGCGCAGGCGTTACCCGATAAGGTGGATATTGTTATCATCGGCGGCGGCGTGATTGGTATTTGCGCCGCCCTTTTTTTGCGCCGTCATGGGCAATCTGTTTTCGTGTGCGAAAAGGGACGTGTGGCAGGTGAACAATCGTCCCGTAATTGGGGATGGATACGCCAACAGGGACGCGACCCAGATGAGCTACCCATTATGATGGAGGCCAATCGCATTTGGCAGGATCTGAATGCGCAACTGGATTGCGATATCGGGCTGCGTCAGGGTGGTATCGTTTATTTCAGTGATAGTGACAGTGAACTTGAACGCTATGAAGCATTCACATCTCTTGCGGCCGAGCATGGACTTCAATCGAACCTAATGTCGCGCTCTCAGGTGCAGGCGATGATCCCTGACTTGAATCGGTCATATCGCGGGGCATTGCACACACCATCCGATATGCGCGCAGAACCTTGGGTGGCGGTGCCTGCCCTTGCCCGATTAGCCGCGGAAGAGGGCGTTTTGATCCGTGAAAATTGTGCCGCGCGTCGACTGGACACCAAAAATGGTCAGATCAGTGGTGTCATCACAGAACACGGCCATATCGCCTGTGAACAGGTACTGTTGTGTGGGGGCGCGTGGTCTTCACTGTTTTTGCAGGGGCATGGTGTGCGCATCCCACAACTATCTGTGCGCGCAACCGTGGTCAAAACATCTGAACTGCCAGAAGTGTTCGCAGGCGGTGCTGTCGATAGTAAATTGGCGTTCCGCCACCGCACCGATGGTGGGTATTCACTCGCAACCAGCAGTACGCATGATCTCTTTTTGGGCTGGGATGGCTTGCGAAATGCTAAATCATTTTGGCCCGCTGTTAAAAATGACCCCTTCAATAATCGCTTAAACCCCTTTGGTCCCCCCAACTATCCAGATAGTTGGACTGTCAAACGATCCTGGACTGCTGAGGAAGAAACCCCCTTTGAACGCACCCGCATTTTAAACCCAGCGCCATCACAAAAGGCGATGCGCATCATAAAGAAATCCTTTGACCGCGCATTTCCACAGTTCAAAGGTTGGACCGTATCAGGCGCCTGGGCAGGATTGATCGACACGATGCCCGATGTTGTGCCCATTATTGATAGATGTTCGGATATTCCGGGTCTGACGATCGCAACAGGAATGTCGGGACATGGATTTGGTATCGGACCTGGTGTTGGACGCCTCGTCGCAGATATGATGAGCGGGAAACAGTCCAATCATATGTTGCACAGATTTCGATATGATCGCTTTAAAAACGGTGATCCGATTATTTTGGGTCCCGCGCTTTAAATATTTGCATGGCACGATCACTCATTTTCAGCGCGGACTTGATGCGTTATTGCCTGATCTCATCGAATTCGCTATCACGCGACATAAGGAATGGTAGCGTTAACATTTTCATATACGGGAAGCACACCTGCTATGCGTCTATATCTTGATACGGCTGATCAAACTGCATGGGCAGAATGGATGCCAAGCGGTGTGTTCTATGGCATCACGACAAACCCGCTGCTGGCCGTGCGTGCGGGGCTGACATATCATCAGATCAACTGGCAAGACATGGTTCAAATCGCCGCCGATGCCGGTGCGCAGGAATTTCATGCGCAGGTCATTGGCAACGAAACCGACGCGCTTCGCTTTGCCGAGAACCTTTATGCATATGGGGCATCATCTAACATCGATTGCGTTGTAAAAATACCGCTCAACTCTTGGGGCATTTCTCTCACGCCAAAGATCCAGGGACTGGGTGGTAAAACCCTGATGACGGCGTGTTATGATGCCAAACAGATGGTGACGGCAAACGCACTTGGTGCGGATTATATTGCCCCATACTTTGGACGCATGGTAGAAGCTGGCCTTGACGCTATGACGCACATGCGCGCAATCCACGCCATGTCATCGAATGGGCCATGCCGCCCCTTGATCGCATCATTGCGCAGCGCACAGCAAATGGTGGACATCGCCGAAATTGGTCATGATTGTTTTACGATCGCGCCCGCAATTGCGCAGGACCTATTTCACAACGAACTTACCGAAGCAGCGGCACAGGAATTTGAACGTGCCGCCAAAGGAGAACGAAAATGATTACTATCGGTGGTGAAAACCTAATCGATTACGTTCAAACCGAGGTGAAAGATGGTTTGCCCGTCTATACTGCCATCCCCGGCGGATCATGTTATAACGTTGCAATTGCAGCAGCGCGTCAGGGTCAAACAGTCAGCTATGTAACCCCAATCTCCACCGATAGCTTGGGCAACGTGTTGGCCCAGCGCCTGATCGACGATGGCATCCAATTGGCCACGCCGCGCACTGATGCACCAACCTCTTTGGCAGTTGTGTCCGTCAATAATGGTCAGCCCAGTTATCAGTTTTATCGCAGCGCCACCGCGGACCGCCAAATTACACCCGACACCTTGGACGCCGCCATTTCAGATCAGACACGCGTGTTTCACATCGGGTCGCTTGCGTTAATCGAAGGCGCAGACGCAGATTTATGGGAACAACGTTTTGCTACTCTTGCTGCGAATGATGTGATCACCAGCCTTGATCCCAATGCGCGCCCAGTGGTGGTCAAAGATAAGGATCAATATGTTGCCCGCCTTCTCCGTGTTATGAAACATGCGCGCGTTCTGAAACTATCTGATGAGGATTTGGAATATTTGGCCCCTGATCAGCCATTAATGGAAGCCTTTGAACAAATCTGTTCTGAAACGCAGGCCGCCATAATTATTTTAACCAAGGGTGCAGATGGCGCCGTTGTCCGTTGCGGATCGACACAGTTTGACGTTGCCGCGGCACAGGCAGAGCCATTGGTGGATACTGTGGGTGCTGGGGATACATTCATGGGCACGTTACTGGTTGAAATTTCTAAAACTGGCCTCTCCGCGTCAAAACTAGGCTCCATCGCAAAAGACGAATTAGCACGGATCGTGACACGCGCGGCAAAGGCCGCTGCCCTAAACTGTCAAAGCGCGGGTTGTAATCCACCCTATGAACAGGATCTGTAGTTTGACGCATTTGTACAGCGTCATATTGCAACGTTTCTGATTACCTAATTGAATTTTCTATCTGCATCCTGTATGCGGACGCTGTCATTCACAAAAAATGCTGCGTCTGCATAGTGATCAAAACGTAAGACACGACGCGGCTTTGACGAAAGCTTCCGTAAGGCTTGAAAGGTAGGAAATTTATGACCGATACAGCAAACCCCGATATATTGTATACAATTGTAGACGAAGCGCCCGAATTGGCGAGTGCATCGCTACTGCCCATCATCCGTTCATTCGCTTCTGCGGCGGGCGTGACTATTGGGACCAAGGACATCTCTCTTGCTGGACGAATCATTTCCGCCTTCCCCGAATTTTTGACAGAAGAGCAGCGTCAAACCGATGATTTGGCCGCCCTTGGTGAATTGGTAAAAACACCATCTGCAAATGTTATCAAGCTTCCCAACATTTCCGCGTCTGTTCCACAGCTAAGCGCCGCGATTGCCGAACTTCAGGAACAGGGCTATGCGCTTCCTGATTATCCAGAAGAGGCAACTACAGACGAAGAAAAATCAATTCGTGCGCGGTATGATGCAATCAAAGGATCGGCCGTAAACCCCGTTCTTCGTGAAGGTAACTCAGACCGTCGCGCGGCGCGGGCGGTTAAAAACTATGCGATGAAAAACCCACACTCTATGGGCGAATGGGTCAGCACATCAAAAACACACGTAGCCTCAATGGATGGCAATGATTTCCGTTCAAACGAAGTATCCGCCACTGTCACTGATGCGCAAGCGGGTCCTGCGAAAATCGAATTCACAGATGCAGATGGTAACGTGAGCGTCCTGAAAGACGGCATCGACATCCTACCTGGTACCGTTGTTGACGCGACATTCATGCGTGCATCTGCCCTACGTGATTTCCTACGCAGCGAAATCGCCAAAGCAAAAGAAGAAGGCGTTTTGTTTTCATTGCACATGAAGGCAACAATGATGAAGGTGTCTGATCCGATCATCTTTGGTCACGCTGTTTCAGTCTACTTTGAAGAAGCCTTTGAAAAGCATGCTGATGCGCTTGCCGCAGCGGGCGTGAATCCAAATTCAGGTCTGGGTGATGTTTTGGACCGCATTGCGGATCAACCGGAGATTCTGGCCGATTTCAATGTAATCATGGCCGACAAGGCACCGATGTATATGGTTGACAGTGATCGTGGTATCACAAACCTGCACGTACCATCAGATGTCATCATCGACGCATCCATGCCCGCGGTCATCCGCGCAGGGGGCAAAGGTTGGGGACCAGATGGAAAACCAGCGGACACAAAATGTGTGATCCCAGACAACTGCTACGCGCCCGTTTACGATGAAACAATCAACTATTTCAAAGAAACGGGTGCTCTTGATCCAACAACATCAGGCGCAGTTGCCAACGTTGGCCTAATGGCCCAAAAAGCCGAGGAATACGGCAGCCACCCAACTACATTTGAAATTCCTGCAAACGGCACCATCCGCTATATCGTTGCAAATGGCGACGTATTGCACGAACAGGCCGTTGAAAAGGGTGACATTTGGCGTTCTTCAAGTGTGCGCAAAGCACCGATCGAGGATTGGGTCCGTCTGGGTATTTCCCGTCAGGCAGCCACTGGATCACAAGCGATTTTCTGGTTGGACGAAACACGTGCGCATGACGCGGAACTGATCAAATACGTTACTCCAATCTTGGAGGCGGAGGGCGTTGCAGATAAATTCCAAATCCTTGCCCCACGCGAAGCAACGCGTGTCACCTTGGAAACCATCCGCACAGGGGCCGATAGCATCGCGATCAGCGGCAACGTATTGCGGGATTACCTAACAGATTTGTTCCCGATCCTAGAATTGGGAACATCTGCAAAAATGCTATCAATTGTGAAATTGATGCAGGGCGGCGGAATGTTTGAAACCGGCGCTGGTGGTTCTGCACCAAAGCACGTTCAACAGTTGGTCGAGGAAAACCATTTGCGTTGGGACAGCCTTGGTGAATTCTGCGCATTGGGCGAAAGCTTGGGCTTCTTGGCGGATGTCACAGGCAATTCCAAAGCAGCCGTCCTTGGCACAGCGGTGGATGTTGCAACGCAAGGTATCTTGGACAACAATAAATCCCCAGCCCGCAAAGTTTGCCAAACTGACAACCGCGACAGCCACTATTTCTTTGCCCTATACTGGGCAGAAGCATTGGCGGCGCAAACGGATGACGCCGAGATCGCAGCTCATTTTGCACCAATCGCAAAGGCACTATCTGACAGCCAAGAGGCTATTTTGGCAGAATTGGCCAGCGTTCAGGGCGCACCTGCGGATATTGGTGGATATTACCACCCAAATCGCGCGAAATTGGCGAAAGTCATGCGTCCAAGCGCGACCCTGAACAGCATAATTGGCTAAATCTAATCATATGCATGAGAGCATAAAAAGGCGGCCTTTGGGTCGCCTTTTTATTTGCGCAAACGTTGGGACAAATCCCGCAAAATTTGCACAAATGCGCTGCGTTCAACATCGGGGGTCGCATTCGCCAAAGTAAAAACGCCCACAGGACCCGCAAGCAGATCAGATTGCAAAGGACAACTGATCAAGGATCTATTCAGTAATTCATCCATCACGACACCACGCGATATAAACCAAATATAATCGGACCGTTGAACGATACGGCGCCCAATCGGTAGCGATACAGTTTCAACGGCACCCTGCGCCCCTGTCATTCCGATACTGGTTAAATAACGTTCAACAGTCGGGCGAATAACCGCCCCCTTGGGAGGCATAACCAATGGGTAATTCAGGAAATGATCAGAGGGATGATCGACGAATAAAATTGGATGATCAGGACGCACAACACACACGACATCCTCGGAATAGAATTGTTCAAACGTAATGTCGGTGAGCATTTCAGCATCGGGCATGCGACCGACCACCAGATCCAATTGTCCATCGCGCAGTTGGTTGAACAGCATCCAATTGGGTCCTGTACGTACCTTTAGCTGACTGTTCGGGGTGTCCTTTGAAAAGGCTAAAACAGCATCCGGCACCAATTCGGTTGCAGCAGTGGGCAGTGATCCGATGCGCAGTTCGCGCCTGCGTGTTTCTCTGCTTAGTCGATCCTTGGCTTTGGAGAGTTCCAACCACGACGCGGCGGCGTGATTTTGAAAAATGCGGCCCTGTTCATTCAACTGCAACCGCCGTCCAACACGATCAAACAGTGGTGTTTGCAGCAACTCTTCCAACTCTTTAATCGTCTTGGAAACCGCAGGTTGCGTTATGTTTAAGGACGCTGCCGCCAAAGACACACTTTCAACGCGCGCAACCTGAAGAAAACATTTTATATGCCGAAGGCGAAGTGCCTGATCCCAATTCATAACTAATAGGTTATGTTATTTGCAAATTTTAACAATATAATATTTTATAAATTTATGATTATCTGACTCCGATTACGAAAGGAAAGATCATGAGCGAACGATATGATGCGGGGATGAAGGTGCGCCGACAGGTGTTGGGCGATGCGCATGTTGATCGCGCAACTGCTGCGAAAACCGAATTTGATGCACCTTTCCAAGATATGATCACAGAGGGTGCATGGGGCACCGTCTGGGACAGTGATGGACTAACCCATCGCGAACGATCCATCCTAACAATTGCGCTTTTGGCGGGGGACGGAAATTTTGAAGAATTGGCCATGCATATTCGCGCAACCGCGAACACGGGCGCAACCCCCGAAGATATCCGCGAAGCATTTATGCATGTCGCGATTTATTGTGGGGTACCAAAGGCCAATCACGCCTTTAAGATCGCAAAAGAGACATACAAAGAAATGGGAATTTCCCTATGACCAAAAAGAACATCTATACAGGCGAATTTTACCAGCGTGACCGCTACATGCATCCACCCGCATACGCTGAAATCTACAAAACATCCGTTCCGCGTTCGCCAAAGCAAACGCTTATTTCAATCGAGAATTCGCTGTCTGAAATCACGGGACCAAAGTTTGGGCACAATGATTTGGGCAACTTGGACAATGATCTGATCAAAAACTACGCCCAGACAGGGGATGCCATCGGTGAACGCATAATCGTGCACGGGCGAGTTTTGGACGAAAATGGCCGCCCTGTTCCAAATACATTGGTCGAAATTTGGCAGGCAAACGCAGGTGGTCGATACCGCCATAAAAAGGATATGTATCTGGCCCCCATCGACCCGAATTTTGGCGGATGCGGGCGCACAATGACCGATGAAGACGGATACTATTTTTTCCGCACTGTCAAACCGGGTGCGTATCCTTGGCGCAACTGGGTGAATTCGTGGCGTCCCGCCCATATCCATGTGTCTGTTTTTGGGACAGCCTTTGCACAACGTCTTATCACCCAACTCTATTTCGAGGGTGATCCCCTGATCAAAAAATGCGCAATTGTGAACACAATCCCAGATCAGAATGCAATTGATGGATTGATCGCGCCGTTGGATATGAATGCGGGCGTGCCATTGGATTGTTTGGCCTATAAATTCGACATTGTTCTGCGCGGACGTCGCTCGACCCTGTTCGAAAACCGTTTGGAGGGAAATTGATATGCCACAGAACCTAAATTACCTTCGCGAAACGGCGTCACAAACGGCGGGCCCCTATGTGCACATCGGCCTTGCCCCTGGTGCCGCTGGGTTTGAGCTTTTTGAAAAGGAATTGGGTCAGGATATCGCAGGACCCAATGCCATGGGTGAGCGTATTACCATCACCGGTCGCGTATTGGACGGCACTGGTTCACCTGTACGTGATGTTTTACTAGAAACATGGCAAGCGAATGCCTCGGGCATCTATGCCCATAACGAAGATCCACGACATAGCGAAGTGGAACAGGGGTTTTCCGGCTGGGGACGTGTTATTTCCGATTTCGACAGCGGTGAATTCGTGATCAACACAATCAAACCCGGCGCCACCCCTGGCCGCAATGGCGCAACGCAAGCTCCGCACATTAACTTATGGATCGTAGCACGGGGCATTAACGTTGGCCTGAACACGCGGATCTATTTTGAAGAAGACCGTGATGCACACGCCAGCGATCCAATCATAAATCTAATCGAACAGCTTCATCGTCGTGACACCCTGCTTGCTAAAAAAACAGGTGAGAATACATATCAATTCGATGTTGTCCTCCAAGGTGAAAACGAAACGGTGTTTTTTGATGTCTAACAACCCATGTATTATTTGTGTTGCGATCACTGGCTCTGTCCCAACCAAGGCCGCGAACCCCGCAGTTCCGATTTCGGTAGAAGAACAAATCGAAAGCACGCACGAAGCATTTGAAGAAGGTGCAAGCATCTGTCACGCCCATGTGCGCAACGATGACGAAACGCCATCAAGCGATCCTGAAAAATTTGCGCGGTTGAAAGAGGGTTTGGAAAAACATTGTCCGGGTATGATTATCCAATTCTCCACGGGCGGACGATCAGGCGCGGG
>Ga0075477_10000348_pt1 | contig 19740 bp, 13 predicted proteins | sample DEB08_DNA_FD_76338 | JGI IMG/M metagenome (GOLD analysis project Ga0075477, IMG submission 76338) | Aqueous microbial communities from the Delaware River and Bay under freshwater to marine salinity gradient to study organic matter... | ecosystem: Environmental > Aquatic > Marine > Coastal ...
CGCCGGGTAGAAAAAGAGTGACTATAACGCAATCGTTTGGCGCCCCGCAACGTTTATCTGTAGCCGGCGCGCTAGACGCGATTGAAACAAAAGGACGCGCCTTAAACACTTACACCGTTTCTCTTCTACAACAAGAGACGGCAAACGGCCCAGCACTTCAAATCAGCACGCAATATACTGGGCGCCAATACAGCGTTAACGCGTTACCAGAGCCGACAGTATACGAGATCACAGATATTAGTTCGCCGCCGGTTACGCAACTGGTAGAAACATCTTTAAAGATGGTGCCGAATATTTCGTCGTACAATTTAAGCTACAACCGAATTTTATCGGAAAGCAACGACTTCTTAGTAATCGAACAATATACGCCAGAAACAGGTGGCCGGCTTCTCTTAGAAACAGAGGCTAGCTCTACAGGTACTGCGGCGTTTACCGCGGCACTAGCCTTAACGGCGCCGGGAACATTAATCAGCCGCTGGACAATTGAAACGCGTGCAAACCCAGCGCCGGCGTTAACAACAATTCTCCCGACACTTGAAATTTTAGGGGAGCCCGCGTTCTTACAGTTATTTGGCGTTTCGCAGAACGAACCTTACGCTACCTTTAAAAATCTTTGGTTTGATCACCCATTGCCGACATACCGGCTAGCTGGCTTAGTGCTTGCTTTAATCTATCGGACAGAAGAGTACAGAGGAAAGAATGTCTAACGTTCCTTACTTACGCACTGAGTTTAAGCTTAGCGCACATGTAAAGCACCGACAGTCGGGTGAGACCACGATCTTTAAGGACGTCGTGTCGTTTGCTAGCACCTTTGCGCTAAATAGCATACCGACATGTACTTTACAGCTCGCTACCGGTAAAGAAGTAAGCAGTGCAAACAAAGTAGCGACAATACACGAAACGCTAGACAAGCTCGAACCACGAGACCGCGTTGTTGTAAAGTTAGAGATAATACGAAAAGATGGCGACGGTCGGACAGATGACCCTGTAATTGTCAGCGGTTTAAAAACAGGAAAGTACATCATATTTGACGGTTTTTACGCGGGCATTGGATACCAGCGGTCAAATAATAACGCTACGTATACGATGCACATTGTACACTGGATAGATGATTTAAACTGCTCGTCAATAATTAACGGCGATTGGTCTCCCGGCGCGCCATCTGATTTAGCACAATGCGCGTCTCGTTTAGCTTTATCGGAGCTAACCGGCGGGTCTCAAGCGGCTGCAAACAAAAGTGGCGACGGCGCAATAGGCACAAACAATGTAGATAAATATAGAGACGGCAGCAATAACCTTATCGGCCCGGCAAAAATGGAAGAGGATTTGTGGGAAAAAGTTATCAAAGAAATTTTTATTCGTTTTAGCAAGTTAAACTTACCGTTATTTCAAAAAGAAGACGGACAAACCAGCGAAGAAGAAGACCCGCCGCAAGGCTTAGAGGATGTTGTATCTCCGCCTGTACCCGGCTGGAAACCGAACAATAACAATGCAGCGGCGATAGGCGCGTTAAATAGAATGCCAGGAAAGGCCGAGGAATTAGACCCAAAATTTAGAGCAAAACTGCCGCTAGATTTAACAGGTTTGAACAACGGCGAGGCGTCAACAATGTTAACTTTGTGCGCCCACGCTGGTATTTGCCGCCTTATTTCTAATGGTATTGGACACAATACGTTTTGGTCGTCACTTGTCGGCGAGATCGCGCCCTCGTTTCTTTTTGCCGTTTCTCCTAGCGTAGAGTTCGCGCAGGTAATTCCTTTTTTTCCGGGTTTACATAAAGAGTACCTGACCATAACCGGAGAAGAATATAACTACGCCAACTTTAATGCGAACTGCGCGACTATGTTAAATCAAATCGTAGTTTTTTATCCCAGTCAAAGCACAAGCGGCGCGGCTATGGGGGGTAAAATTAATCCGATATTAAGCTACAACAACCCTGTTGGCTTTTATCCAGATAAAACGGAACTCGACCATCATTGGGGTGTTAAACTTTGTCGCCACCCGCCCTCTTGGCTGCGAAATGTTTCGCCGAGCCCTGCCTGGGTGCGCGACACCGTTCTTCATGCTCCGGCCGGAAGTTCAATAGACCCAGGTAATGGAAACGAAGAAAACGCAGAATTAAAAATGCGGCCAGAAGAAGCTACTGACGTTGTGCACACAGAAAAAAGTACAGTTGACGACAAAGACTTGAATATTTTTTCTCGGTTTGCCGCGCACTGGTACAAGTCTGCTATTTTAGGTCAGCGGTACGGCGAGATGTCCGGCAAACTGCGTTTTGATATCGCACCCGGCAGCGTTCTAAAAATAGACCCACCAATAACCGCTATTGGAAAAGAAAAAAAAGCTATGTTTGGTGCCGTGATTCAAGTGGCCTATGTTATTGATGCGGAACAACACTCGGCGGGCACTTCTTTTTCTTTAAGTCATTTGCGAACAGAAGACGAAAACGACATAACGAAAACAGTTAACAAAACACATTTTGTCGGTACGCGCGCGCCGTTATATTCAGAAAAGGAAGGTTCGCCGTGGTCCGGCGGTCCTTTGGTAGTTGGCCAAGAACCTGAAACAGAATAAAAAAGAGACATTAAAATGCCGCTACAAAATAATAAGATGCCGTCAATTCTTGGAGATACTCCGGCGCCGTTTTCGCAAACACAGCAACCGGGCGTCAAAACAGATTTCGACGCAGCATATACGCAATGGCAGTCAAGTCGCACGCCTGAAACAAACACGGCATTACTCAAGAACATACAGCCGATTGTTGACACGGCCGTAAGCAGCTATTTAGGTGCGAACCCGCCGGCAACATTAAAAAACAGGGCTCGTTTGTTGGCGCTGCAAGCTATGGAAAAATACGACCCGCAAAAAGGAAACGTAAAGACACATTTACTCACGCATCTGCAGCGGCTTCGTCGACTTGGCGCGCAAAGCCAAAACATAATTTCAATTCCAGAACAAGTCGGCTTAGATTTTCAAAAAATAAATCGCGTTGAAAATGACATCCGCGCGGATTTAAGCAGAGACCCAACTGACGAGGAGGTAGCCGACCGCACGGGTTTATCTGTAAAAAGAATTAGGAAAATACGGCAGTTTAATCAACCTATTTCAGAAGGCATGACGGCGCGACAAACAGATATGAGTAGCGCCAACAACGCAGATATTGCCTCTACCCGACCTGGGCAGCACGGGGCCCAAGATGCGTGGCTCGACTTTGTTTACGAAGATCTGGGCGCAGTAGACCGGATCATTATGGATTCTTTACTGGGCAGAAATGGCCGCCGCAAGTCATCTACGCAAGACTTAGCGCGCCGGCTTAACATTTCGCCGGGCGCCGTAAGCCAGCGCGCGGCAAAAATACAAGACATGGTTGATCAACGTTACAAGCATGGGTTTTAATTATGGGACATCCAGATACCGGTAAGGGCAAAATAGACCCTACGTTTGAAGAGCGCATTAAAGATCTAGAACAAAAAGCGCAAAAAATATCTTCATCGTTCAGAAACCAAGATTACTCCGAATGGCACATACCGGAGAAGATAGAAGATCCGTTAGACGTACCAGGACTTGATAAAGCTTGGCAGCGCAACAGCATTAATCAAGAGTACGAAAATATTGTCGGCACGCAGGCAGACGGCGCGGGTTCTGTCGGCGCAGCCCAAGCGATGAAAATACAGGCTGACTTTTTAGCTGTTGAAGAGCGCGCATTTAGAACGCGGCACGCAAGTTTTGTTCGATGTGCGGCTATGGCTCATGGTAGGCTGGACGGACACAGTAAAACCGACAAGAGTGTTTTTTCGTTTCTTAAACAAGGCTTACAGTCTCAAATTGACTTGGGGAACAATTTAGGCGGTAGCGGCGGAGGCGGTGCCGGTAGCGTTGGCGGCGGTGGTGGCGGCGGTGGTGGCGGCGGGTTTTAACTTGAGCGTTTAAACAATAACGAGTATTCAAATGGCGTTATCTGATTACATAAACAATAAATACGATTACCTAGCGCTTCGCAATACCACTGCGCCGACTATCGGTACGCGGGAAAAAAAGCTCGGCTTAGAGCTTTTTAATGAAGAAACGTCAGGCGAGATTACAACTGGTGTGCAAAAACTCGCGCAACGCTGGCTACTAGAGTTTTTAACAGAGTCAGGTTCTATGCCCGGATTACCAAGCCGCGGCACTAATTTTATGCGCGCCGCGCGGACCGGCCGTTTTCGTGTAGAGCGTAATGTGCGCACCGAATTTGCACTCGCGACTGCGCGACTCCAACAAACGCTTACAGCAGAAGAATATGACGACATGCCGTTTTCTGAACGGTTTTCAGACGCTGTGCTACTAAATACTATTGTTATTCCCGGCGCAGCAGCAAACCAGGCTAGCGGGACGACCGCCGTATTTCTGAGCTTAAATGTTAGAATAATTAGTCAAGCCGGCGATTCGCGCGAAGTGATAGTACCTATTACATACGTACCGAGAGACTAAAAATGCCCCTTGAAATATCCAGTTTACGCGAGTTGTCTGAAGAACAAGTAGCCGATATGTTGGCTACTTTTTCCGCGCTTATGCAAGAACGGCACCCAAATGTAGAGCTTACGCGGGGCGCCTTTCATGATCTTGTTTTGTACTTTAACAGTGTGCTCAACGCGGCCGTAAAAGAAAATATCGACCGGATTTTGCGTAGTCGTAGCTTACTTGAGATTACAAATGATCCCGCTCTGGCCGAAGACGAACTAGTCGATCACGTCCTGTCTAATTTTAATGTTTCTCGAAACCCCGGCGCTTTCGCGACAGGCACGGCAACATTTGTATTTCTTCAGCCTATTCAGACAAATATATCTGCAACAACAGAATACACAGCGGCGTCGATTTCGTTTTTACCGCCAAACGCGTTCACTGTTCTTCCGCCAGGTTCTACACCAGAAAATGAAACACAGCGCGTAATGATAGACGTAGGGGACGGAACATACCTGGCGACGATCCCGCTCGTGGCCACAACAAGGGGCGCCGCAGGAAATATTCGTCGCGGCACAGAATTGCGTGCCGCGTCGTTGCCGAATAACCTGTCAGAAGTTTTCGCGGCCAGTGATTTTGTCGCTGGCGCGGACGCAGCTACAAATCAAGAGTACTTAAATAAGTTATCACTTGGTCTTGCAGCAAAAACAATTGGCGGTAGAAAAAACTACGAGGCTTTTATACGTAGCTTTGACGCGTACAAAAATTTACTGCATTGCTCTATTTTGGGTTATGGAGACGCCGAGCAACAGCGAGACCAGCACAGTCTTTTCCCGATTTCTGGCGGAGGAAAAACTGATATTTATTTGCAGACTAATGCGGCGGTACAAGAAATCGAGCACACAATTACCGCGACATATATTGGTCTCGGCACAGAAGGAACTATTTGGCAGGCTACAATCCCGCGAAATTTGGCCCCGGGCTTCTATGACGTTGTGCGCGTCGCCAAACCAAACGACAGCACAACAAATGGTTATGCCGTCGTACAAGATATCCGTGGAGTTGATTTAACAGCCGCTACGTATATTCCAGATATTATGACGGTGGAAGAAGGCGCATATAGCCCGTATCAAACAGCCATCGTGCAGTTTGAGGACACCGACACGCCTACTGCCGGACTTGTCATAAACGAAACAAAAGCGGCGTACAAGCTCACAACGCGTGGGCAGCCTTTAATCGCAGACATTCAAGCCACGCTGACAGATAGAGATAACCGGTCTCGCGGATCGGATCTTTTAGTTAAAGCAGCTGTGCCGTGTTTTACAAACGTGTCTTTTGAAATAAAGACAGACGCAAATGACATTGTGTCAGACGAAACAATCGCTTTAATAAAACAAGAAATTGTAGCCGCCGTCGCAGCTGTTGGCTTTTCTGGTCAGCTCCACTCGTCTGTAATTGCGAACGCGATTCATAAGCATTTGACCGGGCGGCAAGCTGTTGGGCATATCGATATGTTTGGAAAGATTCGACGGCCAGACGGTTCAATTGGTTATTTGCGTGACGGCACTATTTTAAAAATACCGAATGACCCTACACGTTTTGTGACTGGGCGCACGACAGTGTTTATTACGGGCGTGGACGACATTGCGGTCACGTATACAGCCGCGGGATACACGGTGTAATAAATGGCTGCAGACTTTGTATATCCTGACTCTGACTTAGACCAAAGCAAGATATTGTTATCTGTGCTCGGCAGCTTTTGGTATCGCACGTACGACGCAAGCGATCAACTGAAGTCTTATGCGATAGGCACAGCAGAGTTAGTTGCGCAAAATCATAGGAATGTTTTAGAGACGGTGCGGGTTATGAGCCGGTTTGAAATCCCGCTTTTTCATGAAGAGCACCTTTTTCCAATTGCAATAAGAAAGAGTCAGCTCAACACGGCAGCAACAAACGCGGTGTTATTTGATGCGCCAGAATATAGTTTTGACGGCCAGCTAGTATTTGGCGGCGCGGCGCAGTCTGATGTTTTTTCCTTTCCAGCGCCGACCGATCTTGCGCGAGTTGAAAAACTGTTTAATAAAATCGCTTACCCTACCGTAGCGTTGAGCAGTGATATTGATTTCTTTATAGACACTAAAAGGCACGCAATTGTCTTCGCAGAAAACCCGTTTGAAAACAACGGGTTTTTAAAGCGAGCTGTTACAACAAACGGCGAAGACGATCAAGAACTCGTGCTGTGGGGTTTTTCTGGCAAGTTTGATTATGAGTGGGTGTACCGGCAATTTGCGTACGCGTTGGGCATTTACTTAAAGACATCTGAAAACTATAAGCTGCTAATGAACGCAGTATTTGATAGTTTAGTGCGCGGCGGTCTTACAGCTAAAAACTTAGACCTCGCCGTTTCTGCCGTTTGCGGAATACCTGTCGTCATAGAACCGCAAGAAAAGGTCGAAGTTGTTGAGTACGACGCGCGCGGTGTTCTCGTAGTCACGGATAAAAACGTATATAAATACAACGAGTCTGTGACGCCGGTCGTAAAGCCAGACGACATCGTATTAGGCGGGACCCAGCTAGTGCGCGGCTTTGAAGTAAACGAGTTTTTTGTCGGGAATAGTTACTTTGCAAATGACGGCGCTGTAGTCCGTCCAGATGTAACGAAGTATTTAAGTACAAACAGTTACGACAAAATCGCAACGGAAGTTTTGGAAGACGAGATAATCCTGGACCGCTCGAATATTTGTCCGCCGCGCCGTAAAGATTTGGCGGCCTTGGCGTTAGACAACAGTTTTCTTTCTACGTGTTTTTTGGGTGACCTCGTTTTTGAAAACAAAGAGTTTCCGTTGTTTGTAAATACGGAACACGAAAGCGGTTACACATATGTACATTTCCCACTAGACGGTTTTCCGGCAGACGTGCGCCGGTTTTTTGACGAGGTTCACGAACGCGGCGTGGCGCTGGCAAAACTGGATAAGATTCCTTGTTTTACTGACGCACTAGAATACCCGACCATCAGTGACTTTCCGGTTCGCGGTAAATTTGGGCCCGTCTATTATGCGGCCGACACACAGAAATACTACGAATGGTCGTCAAAAGCTGAGTACGAAGAAATTGTGCGCCTGCCTGTTGTAAAGAAACTCGGGACGCTGGCGCACCTGCTAGACAAGCGAAAAAACCCATCCAGCGAGCCCACAAGCGAGAACTTGCCGGAAAAAATAAACCCTATGCGTTTTTTGATCGAAAACGTCCTGCGCAACAATGTTTTTGTCGTAAGAATTGACGTGCGCGCGTTGGGGCAAAACAGGCTGGGATTGTACAATATAAGGCACCTGCGCCAAGTTTTACCGCCACATACCGCGATGATTGTGTTGTTTGAATTAGGCGCACAGCCGGACAGAATACTCGCAGAAGAACTGGTAGCAGAAGACAATACAAATTTTAAGGGAATTGAGCCCGTATTAGACACAATTGATGAAACACTTGTTCGGGACAATGGCGCCACTTTAACTCGTTTATCTGGCACGTGTCAGTGAGGAATTCATGATTATTGATAACGTTACAGGCGGTAGCGGCGTTAAAGGCCATATCGGTGTTTGGCGTGTAGCCGATGATGGGATGTGGTCTAAAGTCGGCGGCCAACCAAACCAAATACAGTATTCGTGGGGTTACATCGCCGCGAAACAAATTGGCTATCGACCCGGACCCGATAGACCTAACTATCACATATCCGCGCTGTACCTAGAGTTCGAAAACCAAGTAGACCCGTCGGTCGCCATCTCGGTAGCCGCCTTTGATCGAGACCTGGGTATTACGTACTACAACAACCTAGGCAGTTCTACATCTCGTGATTTTTTGCGGATTCCATTGATATTAGAACCGGCCGGCAGTGTCTCGACCGGTTTCGAAGGTAATTTGCCGACGGAGCAGCAATTAAACAAATTGACGTTTTTTGCACAAAGCGTCGGAACTACAGGCGTGCACGGAAAAGACTTTAGCCATAGCGGCGCCGGCGGTACAAGCAAAGTGTACGCGGCAGCCCTTGTTGCAGCGCCAGACTTTAACGACCGCACAAAAGATGTAATTTTTGCGCGGACGGTGTTTCTAGCAGCAAATCAGGTGACAAAGGAAGCGTCATCGCAAATCGGTTTGACTTGGGATATTGCATTTGAATAACTAACGCTGGAGGACAAGGATGTCCGGAAGCTGGCCATACAACATAAAACATGTAAATCCCGGTGAGCCGGTCCAGTCAGACATTGTCAATCGACCGGATCGCACGCTACAGGAACGCACAGACTATTTAAAAGATAGACTGGACGCGTCAGAACTTGGTCGTGCCATATTCGAGCATGACGCAACCGTGGCGCCAGAAGTGCTGCCCGGTCAACCTGTTTATTGGAACTGGGCTACAAACCGATACGAGCCCGCGCTTGTCGCCGTAGAGCTAGACGAGACTACGCAAGTATTTACCGTACAGCCGTCGTCAGATTGCGTAGGCATGTGCTACGAAAAAAAGACGGCTGATCGCGCTGACATTGTACTGCGCGGTTTAGTTGTATTTAAAAACTTAGACAACTCAATTGGCGAAACAGTTGCGCCGGGTAAATACTATTTGTCGGCCGTGACGCCGGGCAAGCTATCAAAACAAAAGCCCCCGGTGACAGTTGTCGTGTGCCATGTTCAAGGCCCGCGCGATAACTGCTCTGACGAACTGCGCGTGGTCGTTATGCCGCAGTCTAGAGATTACGTCGAGGAGCACACCCACTACCGATTTGATCTTGTGCCGCGTCCAGCAGGCGTAAATACAATAACAACAGATCCTGAAGGACAAGACCGGCACTCAGTTACAGACCCGAATCCTGAACTACAGGGCTGGCTGCCCGCCGACCACGAAGTTTTTAACGGCAAAGCACCGGTCGGCGCTGTTTTTGGTTACAACCTGCAAAAGCACACTGCTATTGCAAACGTGTGGCCGCCGATACCTATTCAATCTGTATCTATGATCTGGGACAAAGGATTGAATCTGGTTGGCGCGACAGAAATACCGCTAGGCGCGCGCGGACTCGCCGTTTGTGACGTTAACGGCATTTGGTGGATGAGCGATTGTAGAGGCGATGTTCCGTGGCCAGAAGATTACTCAGCAGACTACGCTACCGGAGACGGCCTAGGGGCTGAGTGCCCAAGAAACGAAGTAATGCGCGTCGTCGTAATTTACTTGCGCATGCTTCTTGGAAACGACCGCAGTGTAGTTACAAGTCTTGTCGCAGACGAAGACGTAGTCGACGGCGAGATTATTACGGCTCCGATTGCCATTACTAACTGTGATGACCTTCCCGCTACAACAGGCGATTTAAAATTAAACGTAGATTTGCAGTTTGATGATGTAGAAGGTGTCGGCGGAGAAGTCGTCAAAGGCGTGGCAAACCGGCACCAACTAGTCCGCGGCTGGGCAGCAGAGGGTGTTGTCACAACTACTCCAAACTATTTGACGGTGACTGGCGCCAGAAACTCAGCCAAACAAGTCACTATTACGACAGCGACAGAAGCCGTATTTACATCAACAGGTCACGGAATGCGCCCAGGCACACGAGCCCGCTTGCGCGCAGATGCTGGCAGCGTTTTGCCGACTGGTTTGGCAGCGGATACAGAATACTTTGTACTTGGCCAAGATTTGACGGCAGATACTTTTAAGTTATCGACCGAAGAAAAAGGAACCCCGCTCGCGACAACAGACGCCGGCACCGGAACGTTTAAAGTTATTTCTGGTCGTTTTATGACGGCAGCAGAAAAAACAGCTTTAAACATTGATAGCGCGGCCGTCGTGCCTGTTCATCAAGGCCTGTTACGAATCGATTACACAGACAATTTAATTGAGCGCGAAATCTTGCCTCAAATTATTCGTTTGAGCGATACGGTTGAGCGTCTTTATCTAGACGTACCCTATCTTGGTTTCCCGGCCGGACAAAATTCGTTACTGCGGGTGCGGCTAAATGTGCCAGAAGAAAACGTAGACGCTAATTTGAATATGCAGATTCGCGTCCGACTTTTTGGCCGCGGAGGCACGCCAAATACGGCAACGCAACTACCAGAATTAGCCATGTCATACCGAAGGCTGCCAAGGCCGGCTGTCGCGGGCACACCGCTGCCGACAACAGACACGACTATAGATTTTTCAGATTCTTCTCGCGCACTGCCTATTGACACAGTTGTAGAGTGTAATAGCGAATCGTTTCCTGTAGCGGCTGGGGATACAGTTTTAGTCACTATAGAGCGCGTAGACGGCGCAGCAGACACATATGAAAACGATGTAGGCATTTTGCGGTTAGCCGGGATTATAACTAGCGCTGAATCATGATAGGTGAGCCACTATGCCTGTTGGAAATTGGAATTTACAGTGGCTTAACCACAACTCACAGCGTTCATATCCGCTAACAAGTTGGGCCACAAAAGCAGATAACAGCGGCACGATAAAAATACCAGATAGTTTTATCGTCGCTATGTATTTACCGATCAGCGCAACTATTACGGCAAACGCAGCTCAGTTTTTCATTAAAAATATTTTGATCAGCCCCGTCGGTTATAGCATAACAATCGGTTATTTAGACGCAGGCGGCGAAGAAATTGATGTCGCAGTCGCCAACATTTCTAACGCGGCTATTAGCGAAAACACGTCATTTGCTTTAGGCGGAATTAACGATTTTGACGATACGATCGGTCATATCGTAATTGGCAATACAGCAGAGATTTCTCGTTTAGCGCCGGGGTACTACACCTTCGATTACGCGTCTGCCGCGCTTGAAACAGACACAATAAGGCCAGCTATTCGCGGCGTGTCTCGAATGCGGATTAATAACAATCTGCAGTTTTCAGATTATGTATACGGCGATGTGACGTTAGTTGCCGGAACCAACATGCGAATTAGCGTCGAGTACACAGACGACGACACGCGTATCATTTTTGACGCAATATCAGGGCTTAATTTAAACGCTGATTGCGTTTGCCCAGTTCCAGAAGACGGCGAATGCATCCGCTGTATTAACGGTGTGTGCAGTGACGACGGCAACTTTACAATAATTGGAAATGAGTGCATTGAAGTTGTGCCCGGCGTAAACAGTCTGTCTTTTAGCGACGTATGCGCGCAACCCTGCTGCGGCTGCGAAGAATTAGACGAACTTGTGTCTGAAATACAACGCTTCGGTGATGGCGTTACAACGCTCCAAAACTTTGTCAGCCGGCTAAACGCCGAAGTCACGCAGATGTCTCTTGTTGTATTAGGGAGCCGCCTCAATGACACGGGTTGTAGTTGAGGCTAGATATGACACAAGACACAAACCCAAATGCCGGGCTAGGAATTGGCGTAGTACAGCCGCAAAGTGGTTTAGACTATCCGTTTGTGCGCCCTGGTCTTGGCAAAAATAGTTTAGCGCTCGATGACGTAGAAGGCCTTTTCGCAGACTTTTATTTTTCGTACGACGACCCAGGCTATTACAAAAACACACCGTTAATTCAACACCCGATACGTATCTACTGGCTTTATGGTTTTGGAGACGGCGAGGCGTACACCTACGGCGCCGAACCAGTATCAAGCGTCAGCGTCCCTACCCCGACGCATATGCAGGACTTACTTTTAGTCGACGCAAATAATGTCGTTGTTTTTGACAGTACAACAGCTGACATATTTAAAGCAGATAGCTGGGGCGGGCACTACACAATTTACGAATGGGTAAAAACAAAAAAACCTGGAGAAGCTGTATGTCGCGCAGTTATTTATAACGACCTGCATACAAACGACACGCCGCCAAACAGGTCACTTGAGTTTTTACCGAGAAACGCTGCGTTAGACGAGCGCACAGTAGAAAAAATACCGAAACGCGTATTAGCCATGCGCGTTGAAAATAACGGTTGCGTAACACCGTGGTTCAAAGAAAGAGTCACGCTAGTCAATGGGTTTAATACAGAATTAGAACTAGGTTTTACACAAGCGGCCGGGATCGATTTAAGTGACCTGCCCGGAACAGAAATAGAGCTAAGCCGGCTTAATACAGATATTACGTTATCGGCTGAATCGGCGTCGGGTAAAGGGCAGTTTGGTTTGTGCACGCTAGCAGACGAAACAGACTGCGCGGAATTACGCCCGACAAATATTTGCCCGCCAGAAGACGATATTATTTTACAGCTTTGCAACGATGTATTTGCAGAAGACATAAAAAAAATAAACGGGACATCCGGCGTAAACAACAATTTATTTTTAAACGCGAATGACTGTCTTTATGTTCGACAGCCGACAACATATGAAAATAATCTTTTCCCGTTACCGCGCGGCAACACCGTAGAGCTCGGTGCGGATTGCCCGCCGTGCTGCGCCTGTTTAGACTATGTCAACACCGCTAACTTTTTAAACAATATAGCTAATAGTTACAACGCTATTGGCCGGCGCGTAAACAACGTAAAAACAATACACGAAGAGAATATTACACGCTGGGAGGTTCAACGCGCGTGCCGATTACAAAAACCACTGCGTCTTTATATGAAAGCGCAGCCGTGCCCGTGTGTAGACGTAACTGTATTTTTCTGTAACCACTGTTCAACGTGCTTAAACGACGTCACGCTTACGCTAGAGCTTACTGCGTCTAGCCGCGGTGCGCTTTATCTAGATTACAGCGAAAGCGTCAGCGAAAACGAAAGCAGCCAGCCAACAGTCGTCGGCGGTTGGCCGGTATTTGACATAAAATTCAACAAAGTCGACGCCGGCGCATCAGTGTACGCAAAATTAAGATTTTGTTTGTGCGCCACTGACGCAGAAGTTTTTTCAGGTACGTTAACCGGCCGAAGCGCTATAGGTCCGATACTCGCTGGTTGTGAAAACGCAATCGTTGCGGCGGCTGCGTCAAACAGCGTAACGCTAGATTGCTAGGTGTGTTATGAGCGTAAGAAATCAAAACTGGTACAACCTTCAATCGACCAGACGATATCCGCTCGACGACGCGAGTACCGGAGAAGATGACAACGGAAAGACAATCAAAGACAACATATTAGTTGACTGTCATATCCGCGCCCCACGATCATATGGCGCTTACTTTTATGTTCAGGGCTTGCATATATCAGATAGTTTAATAACTATTGTAGTCGGCGCCGCAGAAACACTAACCAGCACTGACAACACGACTATTTGTGCCGTATCGTTGCTTAAACCGCAAGCTGAGTTTGTAAACATTCCTGTAACTCCAATGCAAGCCGGCGTTACAGGTTGGATTGCGTTTGGCAGCGGAATTAGAGAGCCGTTCTCTGCCGCATACGCGACAGCAAAACAAGCACTAATCGCGCCGCGCTGTGGTCGGCCTTACGATGATTTACCAATTAGATCACTAGGTAAATACAATTTAAGCTCTGCGCTTTCTGGTATCGTAAATATAACGGCCGCTGCGCCGATCACGGCGACGTACCACGATAATTACGTTGTTCCAAAGTACAACCCAGAAACGGGCGAGACAAATTCAAAGGCCGTGAAAGCGATCGTTTTCTCGGGGCAAGCGCCTACAGCAGATTTTAACCCGTACTCTTATTTCTTAAGTACATGCGGACAACGACCAGAAACAGGGACATGCCATAAAAACCCGATAGAAACAATAAATGGCGTGTCGCCCGACTGCGAAACCGGCAACATAAACATAAATTTTAGTAGCGGTTTAACTGGCCGAATGTTTAAAGATTGTGGCGGTATCGATATCACCACCGAATTAGGTTTATCAGCCGCGTGCGACGATAAACCGCCCGGACAAGAAAAAAGACGCGACATATGTTGTCCGAATGACGACGGAGAAAGCGAATATTGTTGGCCAGAAGAAAACCAACCGAGCACAACCGCGGAGTTTCAGGTATTAGCGCAGACACAACAACTACCAATAACGATTTTATTTGACGATACGCCCACAGACCAGAAAGAAGCGCCGACAGATTTCACGACCCGCTCTGGTAATTTTGACATAAAATTATCCGGGTACGCTGCCGTAGACAGTACGACAGTAAATATTTCTACGTACGATCAGACAGCCAGCGACTGGGCGCTAGACCGCACGACAAGCACTGTATTTTATTTAATACCGGATACGCCTGCCGTTGCGGGGGCTGTATTGAATTTTTCAGTTTCTATTGTAAATGGAAACGCGCAGCCGACTTATACGGCCGCTGTTGTAAACACATTTGAAAATAAACTACAAATTGTATCGTACGCTGGCCGCGCAATAATCGTAGAGCAAGAAGTCGCGCTCTCAAAAAGAGTAGAAAACTGCCGAGTAAACATTACAGCAACCGCACTTGCCAGCGGCGGCGCAACTATAAGGGCGGTTGCTGTAAAGCCAGAAACGCAACAAGTTATTGCGGATTTAACAACAACAGTCAGCTCGTACGAAATAATAAACGGTAAAAGTGGTCTGATTTCTTTGCGCCACGGAGCTGTTTTTAAGGAGTTCAGTTTACAATGACTAGCGCGCGCATTTTATTTCCGGATTTTCGCGACGAGCAGGAGGACTCGCGATATCCGTTTATCGACACTGCAAGCCTGACAGCGACTGATAACGTTACGATTATTCCGCGCAACGCTTTTTACGACGCTTGTTTATTTTGTATAAACGGCGGCAGTAACCCATACATTTCCTCTATTGTCGTTGAGAATCAATTAATTACGCTAAATATTAGCGATGACGAAAACGAAGACATCGCGGCTACGTCCTTTGCGCCAAAACCTATTCAAGCACCCGAAACAGGCACGCTGTCGCTTTACGACAATTATGCCCGGCCAGCCGGCACGCTTGTAATAGACCGGGAACGACTTACTGTTTTTGCTGGCTGGGCAGAGGGCACCTACACGTTCGAGCCGGCTGCCACAACGTTTGCGGCCACAACAACAATCCCGGCAAAAGAACCTGGCGTTAGAGGCCTTTTAAAACCAGATAACACTATTTTTACGGGAGATGTTCTTTTAGTCGGGGACGGGGGCGTAGTACTTCGTTACACCGGCGTCGAAAATAACCAACACGTTATTCAAGTTGATGTGATCGGCGTGCCGTTGTACAAACGGTTTGTCTGCTTGCCGTTTGAACGTTTTTCCGCAAAAACTTTTGTTCGCACAATAAACGACTGCCCAGCAAATCAATACGGAAACTTTATTTTGACCGCAACAGAGTTCGAAGTAGAAGACACGGTCATTCGTATTTTACAGCGCGACAATACCATTTATTTTGACGCTGTTGGAAAAAAGGTTGTCTGATGCCACGTCCTGGATTTTATAACGATAACGAGCACCGCGCTTACCCGTTTGTATTTAATTCTAAACAAGCGTCTTTTTTACCAGACAGTCTCGTTGTTGATTTAAATGTCATAATGGGCCTTGACAGCGAGTTTGATGCGCGGCTTCACACCGTCTGGCTTCACGCCGTGTCTAAAAACGGAAATAATTTGTTGATAGAGTTACGGTCAAATGCGCCGGGCGCCAACGAGCCTTTAATTTTTACACGAGACTTATCTGTAAACGACGATTGGGTGACAGAATACGCCGCTTCAAATCCGTACATAAAAGATGAAAACAGTTGCGCAGAAGAGCCTGCGTGGGCTGCTTATCTTACTACGGGCCCGTTAAAAGATACAAACGAGTTAATCCAAAATGGCGAGACTATAAGCCCGGGCACTAATTTTAGTGTTGAGCCCAGTCAAATTCAAAGTCTGGTCAGAAGTTATTTGCGCGGTGTAAGCGTGGGTAATTTGTCACGGCCAGTCGCGCTATCCGCGTGTGAAACAGAACCCGCGGAAGAACGGCACGTAATTTTAAACAAAACATGTTTAAAGGGTGACATCCGATTTAATGAGGGTTACAATGCGCTAATTAGACAAAGAAACGCATCAAACGAAATTCTTATTACTGCTGGCCGCGGACTCGGAAACCAAGATACAAAAGAACTTTGCGAGCATAACGGAGAGTTACCGTTTTACGCCGGAGAAGAAAAACCTATTTTATTTGAAGCTACGACAGATCAGCCAGCTGTTTACAGTAAGTTTTTTAGCGGCGGGCCAGCGTGCGACGAGCTAATAACAGGAATTAACGGCGCGCCCGGTCCTCATATTAATTTTGTGGCCGGCACAGGAATTAATATCGTAGCAGACCCGGCAACACATACAATTACTATCGAATTGTCGGCGACGACCTTGGCAGGAAATTGCTAATGACCGATTTCTTTTTTAAAAACACAGATTGCGAAATAGACGAAGTAGAAAAGGTGTCGTTTGACTTCATTGAGTCGTGCGACATTAAAGAAACTCCGCCGCCTATTTTTGATTGTATACCGCCAGTAATTACTCGCGAGCCGGATGTCCCGTGCCCTGATTTTTTTGTATCTACAAATTTAAAGACAGGCTATTCTTTTCCGCAATGCCCGCTCGACCCAGAATTAAAGCTCACCATCACAAGAAGAACGTTTGATGATGTCTGCCCGCTGGACGACCCATGCGAGTTTGATGTCGACCTAAGAATTGTCATTCCTTTTCCAGAACCACCGTGCCCGACATTAAACGTAACGAAATTTGAAGTTAAAACAACATATGTTGGAGACGGCTGCCCTTTTGATGACCCAAGCTATTTTAGAATTAGTCAGCGCGCGTCAACACCAGACTGCAACTCAGGCACAGCAGAAGAATGTACGTTTGATTTTGAGTTGCTCATTAACGTCCCGATTCCTACGCCCCCGTGCCCGACAATTAAAATTGACGAGTTTAGTGTAAACGTTGGTTACGAGGGTTGCGTATTTGGCCAAAATAGATTTGAAGTACGCCAAATAACCGGCCCTGTAGATTGTTTTAATGACACCCAAACGTGCGATTTCGAATTTGATTTAACACTGGTCATTCCAATTCCAAAACCGCCGTGCCCAAATATCGACGTAATAAAATTTGAGGTAAACGTCGACTACGAAGATTGCGGAAATTTTGGCGGAAGCACATTTAGAGTAGATAAAAATGTTGTTGACGGCGGTTGCGACGATGACAACCTGTGCGATTTTGATATTACTTTAATTATTGACATACCAATCCCGCGCCCACCATGCCCGACGCTATCTGTTGGCGTTTTTTCAGTTTCAAGTGACTGGGCTGATTGTATAGAAAATACAAGTCGTTTCGAAATTCGTGACGAATCGCGGCCGCCGCAAGACTGTGATGATACCGGCGCGTGTGACTTTGTTTTTGACCTAGAAATAGTCATCCCAATTCCGCGGATACCTTGCCCCAGCTTAAGCGTAACAAAATTTAAAGTCACGTCCGGTTATGAAGAGTGCACCACCGGCGAAAATAGATTTGAGATTTCAACCAATACAGGCGCCGGCTCGTGCGACGGAGACGACAGCTATTGTAATTTCGAATTTGAGCTTGAGATATTTGTTCCAATTCCGCGCCCGCCGTGCCCGGAATTAAAAGTCACGAAATTTGAAGTCAAGTCTGGGTACGAAAAAAACAATTGCGACACGGGCAATAATAGATTTGAAATTATTGACAACTCCAAAGCGGGGAATTGCGACAACGACAGTGAAAACGAATGTTCGTTTGAATTCGAACTTGAGATATTCGTGCCGATTCCAGAACCACCGTGCCCGGAATTGAAAGTCACGAAATTTGAAGTTAAGTCTGACTACGAAGATTGTTTGAAAGACAGCAGCTCGTTTGAAATTATTCCGTCAGTCAAGCCCGGTGACTGCGACAACCCAGACGAGTGTTTGTTTGAATTTGAACTTACAATTGCTGTGCCGATTCCGCGCCCGCCGTGCCCGGAATTAAAAGTCACGAAATTTGAAGTCAAGTCTGGGTATGAAAGCTGTGTAAGCGGTACAAATAGATTTGAAATTATAGACAAATCCGAGCCCGGCTCTTGCGACAACGACAGTGAAAATGAATGTTCGTTTGAATTCGAACTTGAGATATTCGTGCCGATTCCAGAACCACCGTGTCCGGAATTAAAAGTAAATAGCTTTAAAATTACTTCTGGTTACGAAAGCGCTAATTGCCCGAACACTGACGGCTCTTTCACAATTACAGAAAAAGAAACTGGAGACCCGTGTACTGGCGAAGTAATATGTTCTTATGACTTTGATTTGGTGATTCATGTCGCTGTTCCACCGCCGCCATGCCCAGAATTAAAAGTAACTGTTTTTGAAGTAAAGTCGGGCTACGAGAGCTGCACGACAGGAAACAATCGTTTCGTAATAAACGCGAGTGAAACTCCGGGCGATTGTGACTCGGGCCCCACCTGCGAGTTTGAATTCGAGCTCGAAATTTTTGTGCCGATTCCAGAGCCGCCATGCCCGAAATTAAATGTAAATAATTTTAGCGTTACAGCTGGTTATTCTGGCGCAAATTGTAAAGAAACCGGCGGTACGTTTGAAATTAATGAAAATCACACAACTGACCCGTGTAACGGCATATTAGAGTGTACGTATGATTTTGATTTAGAAATTCACGTGGCTGTTCCGCCGCCACCATGCCCAAAACTAAATGTAAATTATTTTAGTGTTAGTTCTGGCTATTCAGAGTGTACAGAGAGCGTAGCAAAATTTGAGATTAAACAAAATGAAACCGGCGGCGACTGCGACGAAGGACCGACGTGCGAATTTGATTTTTATCTTGAAATCGTTGTTCCTATTCCAGTACCGCCGTGTCCTGTTATTACAACAAACTATGAGATTAATTTCGGCACGAGCGGTCCAAATTATTTTGAAGTTTCTTCCAGCGGCGGCGAATTAGATTGTGGCAGCAATACCCTACAGCCGTGTGCGTTTGATTTTGAACTAGTCTTAAATATTCCTACGCCAGGCTGTCCAGATTTCTCTACAAGCAGCGGAATAACACTCCTCGACCCGTCGGCACAACCGTACGTAAATTTTAATGTCAATCAAACATCCCAAGAACCAGACTGCGCGTATGAATTTAATCTGCAGATAGGAATTCCAGATAGTTACTCTAATTCGTGTACGCCGCGCGTGTACGTCGGCCAAACAGAAATTCAATACCAAGAGTACTGCAAAGCAAGTGACATCGGTCTCAGTGAAAACGGCGCCGGCGGCGAAGGAGAAGACAAGGACTGCGACGACGGTTCTTCCGCAGGTCCGACAAAATTAGTAGGCTTTTATTACCCATACGCCGCGGGTACCGGTGAGTTTAGTTACGTCACGCCGGCGATGTCGTCTCCGGCTACCACAAGTCCCGGCGTTGTTCCAGGAACTTCTGATGTAATTTGTGCCCGCTATCCAGATGACGGGTCCG
>Ga0075477_10000351_pt1 | contig 19685 bp, 18 predicted proteins | sample DEB08_DNA_FD_76338 | JGI IMG/M metagenome (GOLD analysis project Ga0075477, IMG submission 76338) | Aqueous microbial communities from the Delaware River and Bay under freshwater to marine salinity gradient to study organic matter... | ecosystem: Environmental > Aquatic > Marine > Coastal ...
AGGTCCACACAAGGAGGTGTTTTTCCATGGTGGGAACAAGGTTCTAAATTAACGTAAAGCGTACTTTTTGATAGTACGCTTTTGTCTTGCACATTATTTATAGCATTTACTTCGGCATGAGGTTCCCCAGCTTTGTGGTGCCACCCTTCTCCGATTACAGTACCTTGATATACTATAACAGCTCCAACTAGTGGATTGGGATAAGTTGTACCCAACCCTTTTTGTGCCAGATCTAGGCACCTTTGCATGTAGTGTTCAGCTGTATTAATGTTCAAAATTTCGTTTATATGTTTTTATTTACTTTGTCAGTGAGCATCGTAATAGCTTGTAAATTTAGCACAAAAATAGAGGAATGAAGATTCGGCCAATAGAATTAAAAGACAATGAAGCTCTTGCTAAAGCCATACGCTCTGTTTTAGTAGAAATGGGGGTTCCAAAGGTTGGAACTGCTTACGAAGACAAAGAGTTGGATGCCATGTTTGAGGCGTATCAACCTTCTCGATCTCAGTATTTCGTGGTAGAAGACAAAGGAGTAATTCTTGGTGGGGCTGGAATTTCGCCGTTAAAAGAGGGGGACCCCTCTGTTTGCGAATTGCAAAAAATGTATTTTCTGAAAGAGGCAAGAGGAATAGGTATGGGAGGTAAGATGATTGAACTTTGCTTACAATTTGCTAAAGCCGAAGCGTTTAAATTGTGTTATATCGAAACCATGCCTAATATGGAAAATGCTCAAAAGCTCTATAGAAAGGTTGGGTTTTCATACATCGACCATCCCATGGGTAATACGGGACACTGCTCTTGTCCTATTTGGATGACTAAAGCTTTGGTATGACCCTTTTGGAAGGAAGAACACTTTTTAGAGAACAGCTGAGTAAGCTATATCAAACACAAGAGATTGATTTTTACTATAAGTTCTTGTTAGAACATGTATTGAGTCGAAATCCTATTCAACTCGCTTTGAATCCGAATGAAAGATTGGATAAGCAAGAAATTTCTAATATAAAGAGAGCTTTAAATCAATTGATCAAATATACCCCTCTTCAGTATATAACAGGGGAAGCCTTTTTCAGGGATTTGAAACTAAGGGTAAGTCCTAAAGTTTTAATTCCAAGACCCGAAACAGAAGAATTGGTTGATTGGATTCTTAAAGAGTACCAGGGATTACAGTCAAAAAAAATACGAGTGTTAGATCTAGGAACAGGATCTGGCTGTATCGCAATAGCACTGGCCAAAGAGCAAAAACAGTTTTTGGTTTCTGCACTGGACATCGATCCTGAAATTATTTCACTTGCGAAAGAAAATGCTTTAAATAATAAAGCAACAATAGAATTTAGGTTGGGAGATATGACTCAATTACCCTCAACAAAAGAACAATTTGACATCCTAGTTTCCAACCCCCCTTATGTCATGCAATCTGAAAAAAAACAAATGAAAACCAATGTCCTCAATTATGAACCACACCAAGCCTTGTTTGTGCCAGAGGATGATCCTCTGCTATTCTATCGTTGTATTCTTGATTATGCAGAAGATCATTTGGTATTGAATGGATCTCTTTTTTTTGAAATCAATCCCTTGTTGGTTCAAGAATTAAAGGATTTAATTCGCCTGTACTCCTATAGAGTGTCGGAGCGAATGGATATCTTTGGAAAGGTAAGGATGTTGCGCCTTCAAAAAATGTAGTATGGAAGATATTCAGTCGAAACTTATCCGCCTTAGAAATGAATTACACGAGCACAACCGGTTGTATTACATAGAGGATGCTCCTATTATCAGTGATTTTGAATTCGATGCCCTTTTACGGGAGCTTCAAGATTTAGAAAACCGTTATCCTGAATTTTATGATTCCAATTCACCAACGCAACGGGTAGGGGGAGGAGTTACGAAAAACTTTAATACGATTGCGCATAGGTATCCGATGTACTCATTGTCTAATACTTATACAAAAGAAGAGTTGGTTCAATGGGAAGAACGCATCAAAAAAATACTTGGAGAGGAAGCAGAGGTTTCTTATACCTGTGAGTTGAAATTTGACGGGGCTTCTATAAGTCTGACCTACGAACAAGGTAGGTTAATTCAGGCCTTAACTCGAGGAGATGGAGTCCAGGGCGATGCGATTACTGCTAATGTTAAAACCATCAATACGGTTCCGCTTCAGCTCAAAGGAGACTATCCTGAATTTTTTGAAATCCGAGGTGAGATTATACTGCCTTGGGAAGGGTTTCACAAAATGAATGAAAAAAGAGCTGCAGAAGGCGAGCCGCTCTACAGTAATCCAAGAAATACTGCCTCAGGCAGCCTAAAGTTACAGGACAGTAGACTGGTTGCTGAGCGTCCTTTGAGTTGTTTTCTATACGCTTTAGCAGGAGAACAATTGCCTATTTCCTCTCAATTTGAAGCACTTCAAAAGGCACGTGAATGGGGATTTAAGGTTCCTGACTCTGCTCGTTTGGTTCATTCACTAGAGGGTGTTTTTGAATTCATTGACCATTGGGAGGAAATGCGCCAAGAATTGCCCTATGAAATCGATGGAATTGTAATTAAAGTGAATGCGTTATCACAACAACAAGAATTAGGATTTACAGCAAAGGCTCCGCGTTGGGCAATTGCCTTTAAATATCAAGCAGAAGCAGTTGCTACCGTTCTAGAGGGGGTAACCTATCAGGTAGGAAGGACAGGGAGTGTGACCCCTGTAGCACAACTCAAGCCGGTATTGATTTCAGGTACCATTGTTAAAAGGGCTTCTTTACATAATGCAGATCAAATTGCAAAATTAGCCTTGCGTATTGGTGATGCTGTTTTTGTGGAAAAAGGGGGAGAGATTATTCCTAAGATAACAGGGGTTGATTCGACCTCTAGAGGAAGGATAGAAAATAAGGTAGAATTCATCACCCATTGCCCAGAATGTCATTCAGAATTGGAGCGTATTGATGGTGAAGCACAACACTATTGTGTCAATCAGAGTGGATGTCCTCCTCAACAAATTGGAAAAATTCAGCATTTTATAAGTAGAAAAGCGATGGATATAGAAGGTCTAGGAGGGGAGACTGTAGGTTTGCTGTATCACGAAGGTATTTTATCTAACCTTTCTGATTTGTATCGTTTAGAAAAAGAACAACTCCTGCCACTGGAGCGAATGGCTGAAAAATCAGTCAACAATCTTTTAGAAGGAATCAAAAAATCAAAGGGAAAGCCCTTCTCTAAAGTGCTTTTTGGTTTGGGAATACGTTTTGTTGGAGAAACGGTAGCAAAAAGACTAGCCAATTCTTTTGGTTCTATTGAAGCACTTCAAAATGCTACTTTAGAAGATTTGATTGCAGAGGATGATATTGGAGAACGCATAGCGCAAAGTATAGTTAATTATTTTGGACAAGAAGAAAACAATAAGCTCATAGAAGATCTAAAATCATTTGGTTTGCAATTGGAACAAATCAAATTAATTAAAAAAGTTAACAGCGCTTTTGAGGGAAAACGATTTGTTGTTTCTGGTGTGTTTGAAAAATACAGTCGTGAAGATATCAAAAGTGAAATAGAATCCTTAGGTGGGATAATTGCGAGTTCTGTTTCTTCAAAAACTGATTTTCTTTTAGCTGGAGAAGGAATGGGACCATCCAAAAAAGCCAAGGCCGAAGCTCTTAAGATCACAATTCTTTCCGAACAAGACTATACTTCATTTAAAGGAGAATAACTTCAAAAAATGTTATATTTATAACAATTGTAAATAAAATCATTCAATATGTTTGATTTTTATGTGGGGTTTCCTTGTTTATTTAAGTTTGATACTGTAAATGGTTGAGTTTTTTAGTGATGCTGTATTGAGATACAAGCTAAAAAAGAGGTTAAAAATTGCAAACATTCGATCAAAAGAACCCATCCGTTCTTTTAAATCAATGGCAGTGATTCTTCCTTTGGATCGACTTGTGGATGAGTCTGTATTTGTAACTATTGCAGCATCCCTTAAAATTCCAGCCCAAAACATTACATTTGTGGTATTCAGTAAAAGAAAAATAGAACAATACTCGACTTTCAATTTCAAGCTTATCTATTGTTCTAGAAATGATATTAGTTTTTCAGGTTCGTTTAGCGAGGAAATGAATTCTTTTTTCGAAAAGAAATGGGATCTTTTAATCAATTTCTTTTCAGATCGATCTGTTTTTCCAGAATTCATAAGCAGTTGTTGTACATCCAAGTTGAGATTGGGCTTTTCAAAAGCAAATCATGACATTAATGATGTTTTATTAGATGTGAATCCTTTTGACAACGAAGTTTTTATTGCTGAAGCAACAAATTATTTAAGAGCTTTTATAAAATAGGTTGATTATGGATTTAAAGGGACTAGGTGTAGCAATGATTACCCCGTTTCAACAAGATGGTACTGTAGACTACAAAGCTATTCCGGGTATTGTTGAGAACATCGTTACAGGTCACGCTGACTACATCGTTTTAATGGGTACCACTGCAGAAGTAGTTTGTCTCTCTGAAGAAGAGAAAAAGCAAATCATCAGAGTTGTACAAGAGGCAAATCAGAATAAACTTCCCCTAGTCATTGGGATTGGAGGGAACAATACAGCTCGTGTTGTCAAAGAAATTCAGAAAACAGATTTAAGCCCCTTTCAGGCCATATTATCCGTTTCACCCTATTACAATAAACCTACCCAGGAAGGAATTTATCATCATTATGCAGCAATTGCAAAAGCAAGTTCACTTCCTATTATTGTTTACGATGTTCCCTCTCGTACTGGGAGTTCCGTAGAGGTAAGTACTTTTGTTCGTCTTACAGAAGATTTCAGCAATATCATTGCCATAAAAGACGCTAGCGGCGCTTTGACGAAAGCTCAAGAAATAATTAAGCACTGTCCAAAACACATTCAGCTCATATCAGGAGACGATGCGTTGACACTTCCCATGCTTTTAGCTGGGGCTGTAGGTACAATTTCTGTTTTAGGAAATGCACTTCCAGTTCCTCTTGTAAGAATGTTTCAGTTCGTAGAAGAAGGAAACCTTAACAAGGCTTATGAATTGCATTATCATTTAATGGACCTCATCCATTTATTGTTTGAGGAAGGCAACCCCGTTGGAATAAAGGCTTTGATGGAGCATACAGGTTTGTGTACCAAGCAAGTCAGGCTTCCTCTGGTAAGCGCTTCTTCAGAATTATCAAAACGAATAGAGACTGTTTTAGAAGAGTCATTACACCTTCTTTAAACTTTAACACCCTCTTTGGATTTTATATTTCCATTGTCGCTTATAATTAGTATTTTTGCAGGATGAAATTTAAAAGCGTCTTTACCGTTAGTTTCTTACTGCTCAGTTTCTTAGTGTCTTGTAGTGATTATCAAAAATTACTCAACAGCAACGATACTGCTGAAAAATACAAACAAGCAGAAGTATATTACAACAATGGTGAATACAGAAAAGCAAATCGCCTTTTTGAGCAAATTGTCCCAAAATACAGAGGGAAACCTCAGGCACAAAGAATCATTTTCTTTTTTGCAGACTCATATTTTCAAACAAAAAGTTACAGCCTTGCAGCTTATCAATACGAGAATTTTGTAAAATCCTATCCTAAAAGTGAACGGGTTCAGGAGGCTTCTTTTAAAGCTGCAAAAAGTTATTATTTCCAGTCACCTACCTTCAGTCTGGATCAAGAGGAAACCTACAATGCCATTGAAAAGTTACAAGTCTTCTTAAATCTTTACCCCAATTCTGAATATGCAGCAGAAGCCAATCAAATGATAGCTGAACTTCAAGAAAAATTAGAAAAAAAGAGTTTTGAAATAGCCAAACAATACCATACGATAAGAGACTATAAAGCCGCAATCAAATCCAATGACAATTTTATTGCAGGCTTTCCGGGAACGAAATTCAGAGAAGAATCTTTGTACATAAAGTTTTTATCCCTTTACGAAATTGCAATGAATAGTGTTTTTTCTAAAAAAGAAGAGCGCTTAAACGAAATTCAACAACAATATGACCTTATTTTGCGTTACTATCCCGAAACCCTCTTTTTAGAAGATCTCAATCAAAAGATGGAGCGTGTCAATACAGAACTTTTACAATTAAACACTACAACTACACCTTAAGAAATAAGAACCATGACGAAATACAGAGAATCCAAAGCCGCATTAACTTCAAAGACATATAACAGAAATGAAATTGAGGCTCCTACAGAAAATATTTACGAGGCGCTTTCAATCATTGCAAAGCGCTCTCAGCAGATCAATTTAGACATCAAAAAAGAATTGCATGAAAAGCTGGAAGAGTTTGCTACACACAACGATAGTCTAGAAGAAATCTTTGAAAATAAAGAACAAATAGAAGTATCTCGTTTTTATGAGCGTTTACCCAAGCCACATGCTATGGCAGTAGAGGAGTGGTTAAATAATAAAATCTATTCTCGTCAAACAGACGATTCCAAAGCATAAACGATGACTTTGCTGAGCGGTAAAAAGATTTTACTGGGAATATCCGGAGGGATTGCCGCTTACAAAACACCTTTGTTAGTTCGTGAGTTAATAAAGCATGGTGCAGAGGTTAAGGTGGTGATGACTCCTGCAGCCAAGGATTTTGTGACTCCATTAACGCTATCAACACTTTCCAAAAATCCAGTTCTTTCTTCCTTTACTGCAACAGATATTGATAATCCCGTTTGGAATGACCATGTAGCATTGGGGGCTTGGGCGGATTTGTTTTTGATAGCTCCAGCCACTTCAAACACACTTTCAGCTATGGCTCACGGGCGTTGTAACAATTTACTTCTAGCAGTTTATCTATCTGCCAAATGTCCAGTGTTTATTGCGCCTGCCATGGATCTTGACATGTATGCGCATCCATCGAATCAAAAGAATTTAGATACGCTTTCTACTTTTGGAAATCGAGTATTGCCTGTGGGTGAAGGTGAGCTGGCAAGCGGTTTAGAAGGAAAAGGTAGAATGTTGGAGCCCAAACAACTGATCGAATACATACTCGATTTTTTTAATCCAGTGTTGCCCTTAAAAGGTAAAAAGGTTCTAATTACTGCAGGTCCTACCTATGAAGCCATAGATCCTGTTCGATTCATTGGAAATCATTCTTCTGGAAAAATGGGATTTGCCCTTGCTGAGGCTGCGGCAAGCTTAGGCGCCCTAGTTCATTTGGTAAGCGGACCCACTCATGAAAAAATCAGTCTTCCTAATGTCAATCTTTATCGAGTTGTTTCAGCAGAGGAAATGTTTGAAGTGATTAAATCACTTTATGATACCGTGGACATAGTAATAGCCGCTGCTGCTGTTGCCGATTATCGCCCTGAAAAAGTAGCTGAACAAAAGATAAAGAAATCACAAAATACACCTACAATAAAACTTAAACCCACTACCGATCTTCTCGCTTTTATGGGAGAGCAAAAAAAGCACCAATGTCTGATCGGTTTTGCCTTGGAGACAGAAAACGAAATGGAAAACGCACATCATAAACTCAAGAAAAAAAAGTTAGACGGTATCGTTTTAAACTCCCTAAATGAAAAAGGTGCTGGCTTTTCTGGTGCTACCAATAAAATTTCATTCATTCGAAAGGATCAAAAAAGTATCTCTTTTCCGCTCCAAACTAAAAAGGAATGTGCCCATCGAATATTTGAACAAATCTTGTCCCTATGAAAAATATTTATCTCTTCTTACTGCTTATTTTTTGTAATCAACAGCTCTTTGCTCAGGAGCTTAATGCACAAGTAATTGTGAATTCAGATTTGGTCAATCAAACCAATCAGCAGATTTTTAAAACCCTTGAGCGCTCCTTAAATGAATTCATCAACACCCAGGTATGGACAAATGAGGAATTTTTAAGTCAAGAAAAAATTAGATGTTCCTTTGTCATAAACCTCTCTGGTTACAGCAATGATCAGTTTGAGGCTACTCTACAAGTTCAGTCTCAACGACCTGTTTTTGATACAAATTACGACAGTCCCATACTCAATTTTTTGGATCGTGATATTGTTTTTTCCTATCAAGAGTTTCAGCCTTTATATTTTAATGAATCCAGTTTTGAATCCAACTTAGTTTCTTTAGTTAGTTTTTATGTATACGTGATTTTGGGATTAGACGCAGATACTTTTTCATTGAATGGTGGAGACCCTTTTTATGAGCGTGCAAGACAAATTGTCAATTTAGCCCAAAATAGTGCTGGAAAAGGATGGAGACCTTCAGATGGAATAAGAAACCGATTTTGGTTAGTAGACGCACTGCGTTCCAATACCTTTAGAGAGTACCGTCAGTCTTTATACACCTACCACCGTCAAGGGTTGGATCAGATGACAACAAACCCTTTGGAGGCTAAGACGCAAATCATGAGTGCTATAAATCAATTAGAACCTTTATATCAAAGACGTCCCAATTCTTTCTTACTTCAACTCTTTTTTGATGCCAAGGTAGAAGAAATTGTAAGCCTTTTCCAAGAGGGTCCAAAGGTAGATTTTAAAGAAACAGAGGATGTCTTAAAAAAAATAGCTCCTTTTTTTACTGCTCGTTGGAAAGAAATCAAAGCCTAATTTTTTTAATATAACTATCTTTAGTGTCTGTAAATTAGATTGTTTTGCTGACCCATTTAAAAATAAAAAATTTTGCACTGATAGAGGATTTAGAGGTCCACTTTTCACAGGGTATGACCTGTATTACTGGAGAGACTGGCGCTGGAAAATCGATTGTTTTAGGTGGGTTATCACTTGTTTTAGGGAAACGAGCTGACCTTTCTAGTCTTTTAGATGCGAGCAAAAAATGTATAGTTGAAGCTACTTTTGAAATCAACTCGTATGATTTACGTCCTCTTTTCGATACTCATGATTTAGATTATGAAACCGAAACTGTTTTGAGAAGAGAATTATTGCCTCAGGGAAAATCCAGAGCATTTATAAACGATACACCCGTTAATTTGACTGTTTTAGAGGAAATCAGTTTACAACTGATTGACCTTCATTCTCAACAGGATACACAAACGTTGTTGCGCAACGAATATCAGTTTCAAGTATTAGATGCGTTAGCTGGTAATGAACAAGTTTTGGAACAATATCAGAAAGTTTTGGAAGCGTATAAAAAAGCGAATAAAGAACTTGAGTATTGGATAAGGATACAGACAGATTCTAATGAGTCACTCGAGCTAAAACAATTTTTATATGAAGAGCTGGTAGCTACAAAATTAGATCCCGATTGGGAGATTGATTTGGATCAAGAGATCGATGCTTTGAGTAATGTAGATTATTTACAAACTTCGCTCGCTGCATCCATTCAATTGTTGGAGTCAGATACTATGGGTATTGTAGATCAATTAAAAGAACTTAGACGTTACAGTCAAGGCATATTTGAGAAGTCCAGCCAATTCGAATCTTTACATGAAAGAGTACAATCTGCCACGGTAGAGTTAGAAGATCTTATGGAAGAGTTCAAACAACATTTTGAACGTTTAGAAGTAAATCCTCAAAAATTGGAAGAACTACTCGCTCAAAAGGATCATTTGAATGCACTTTTCCAAAAACACAAAGTAAAAAACGTTGACGAGTTGCGGTCTATCCGTGATTCTCTTGGCAATACACTTGGAGAATCGGTAAATGTGGAGGATAAACTCACTGCATTAAAGGAAGAAATAAGCAAAAAAACTTCAGACCTAAAAATCCTGTCTGAGACACTTTCCAAAAATAGACATAAGGCGACCACATTATTAGAAAATGAGCTTAAAGATTTGGTAGCCAAGATGGGAATGCAAGAAGCTGTTTTTAAAATGGAATTGAGTCCAAGCTCCGAATTTCAATCAAACGGTACTGACTTACTCGCTTTCAATTTCAGCGCCAATAAAGGAAGTGATTTTAAAGTGCTAAAAAAAGTTGTTTCTGGAGGGGAACTTTCCCGAATCATGCTTGCCATAAAAGCTGTTCTTTCTAGGTATAAAAAATTACCTACGCTAATTTTTGACGAAATAGATACAGGAGTTTCTGGCAAAATTTCGGACAGTATTGCAGAGGTAATGTCAGCTATGGCAAAAAAACTTCAAGTAATAACAATTACACACCTTCCTCAGGTAGCTGCAAAAGGAACCCATCACTTTAAAGTTGAAAAGCACATAGTAGGTGAGCAAACTAAGACCTCCCTACACTTGCTAGATTCTCAAGCGCGGGTAGAAGAAATTGCAATGATGCTTTCAGGAAATCAGATTACTGAAACAGCTAGAGCCCACGCAAAACAATTAATGAATTAAATGTATCTTTGACCCTGTAAAACCAACAATATGTCTCATAAAATATTAGAAGGAAAAAAAGGAATCATTTTTGGCGCATTAGATGATCAGTCTATCGCTTGGAAAACAGCAGAATCTGTGTACGACGCTGGTGGTAAATTCGTTCTAACAAACGCCCCTGTTGCAATGCGTATGGGAACGATAAACACACTTGCTGAGAAAACAGGTTCCAAAGTCATTGCTGCAGATGCTACGCTAATGGAAGATTTAGAGGCGCTTATAGATCAAGCGCAAGAATTGTTGGGAGGAAAATTAGATTTCGTTTTACACTCCATTGGTATGTCTGTTAACGTTAGAAAAGGGAAGCACTACACAGATTTAAATCACGATTGGATGGCAAAGGGCTGGGATGTCTCTGCAGTTTCATTTCATAAACTAATGCAGTGTTTGTATCAGAAGGACGCTATGAACGAATGGGGGAGTATTGTAGCTCTTTCCTATGTAGCAGCACAGCGCACCTTTCCCAATTACAATGATATGGCAGACAACAAAGCTTATTTAGAGTCTATAGCACGTAGTTTTGGGTATTTCTTTGGGAAGGACAAAAAAGTTCGTGTAAATACGATTTCACAATCTCCGACTTTAACTACAGCTGGAAAAGGTGTTGCTGGGCTAGATGGGTTTTTGAAGTATGCTGAAAAAATGTCTCCCCTTGGAAATGCAACTGCTAAAGAATGTGCTGATTATACCGTTTCTCTTTTTTCTGATTACACAAGAAAAGTAACTCTACAAAACCTTTATCACGACGGAGGGTTTTCTAATGTAGGTGTAAGTCAAGAAATTATTGATGCGATAAGTACAAAAGAATAAAAGGAACGCTTTTTTGTAAGAGTTCCCAAAAATGGCGAAAGCATGAATAAGCTCTTAGCAAAATTACCTTCAAAAGGGCGATTTCGTTTCTTTCTATTTTTTGTTTTGCTATCGTTTGTTTTTTGGTTAAGCACCAAACTTTCTAATTCTTACACTCTAGACCAGTCTTTTAAAGTAAACTGGAAAGACATGCCCCCAGGGATTGTCTTATCTAATATCCCACAACAACTCACGTTCTCAATCTCGGCTAGTGGTATAGAGTTACTGTTATACCGATGGTTGAATTCAGAAATTGACATATCCCTAAAGGATGTGGTTTTTACCTCTAATGAGGGTAAAATAGATTTAAGAAATCAATATTTTTTAATTGCTCAACAACTTTTTGACAACACTCAGCTCAATCAAGTGGTTCCATCACAAGTTGCTTTTGGTTTTACTAAATTAGAAGAAAAAAAGCTTGTGGTTATTCCAAAAGTTAATATACAATTTAGAGCAGGTTATCTTGGTGATTCACCCATTACGAGTTCTCCAGATAGTGTCCTTGTTCGTGGTCCAAAATCACTCTTGGACTCGCTCAAAGCTCTAGAAACTATAGTTCTAAAGGTGGAAGATCTCTTTGAAGATTACAATCAAAAAGTAACTTTAAAAACCATTCTAGAGCTTCAACTAGATCATCAAGAGGTGCAGCTTCAGATGGATGTATCTCGTTATTCTGAAAAAGAATTTACACTACCTATAGAGGTGCTTAATATTCCTGAAGGAATACGAGTAAAACTGTTTCCAGCTTCTGTAAAAATTAGAGCAACACTCCCTTTGTCCCTTTTGAGGACTGTAAATGAATCTGATTTTAAAATGGCTGTAGATTACCATAGCCTGACAGAGGAAAATAATTTTTTTGAAGTAGTTGTACTTCGTAAACCTCCTATGGTAAAACAACTGAACTGGGAACCCAAGCAGGTTAATTATCTGATCCGCAAATGAAAATATTAGGACTGACAGGAGGTATAGGGAGTGGAAAATCAACTCTGTTGAACTGGTTCAAATCCAAAGGAATCCCTTGTTTTGAATCGGATGCTGTAGGGAAAGAATTGTTAGAAAGTGAATTGCGTCAAAAGATTCAAACTCGATTTGGTTCGGAATTGTATGCTAAGGGTACACTCGACCGATCTTTACTAGCAAAAAGAGTGTTTCAAAACTCTGAAGAACTAAAAGAGTTAAACGAGATTGTGCATCCTGCGGTGGCTAAAGCCTTTGAAGAATTTAAAGTGAAGCACAAAGATGCACCTATAGTGATTAAAGAAGCAGCGATATTATTTGAAAGTGGAGGAGATAAATTCTGTGATAGTGTGGTTTTGATCACTGCACCTAAAGAACTCAGAATCCAACGTGTTCTTGAACGTGACGGTGGAACAAAATCTGAGGTTTTGTCGCGGATGAGTAAACAATGGAGTGATGAGCAAAAGAAAAAAAAGGCAGACTGGGTAATAGAAAATATTGATCTTTCAAAAACAATAGAACAAGCTGAAACTATTTTGATGGAGCTGAAGAATTGAGTTTCCTCTTGTATTAACAAACTATTAGCATTTTTTTTGTTAAAATTAAAGGAACTTTGTCCCCATACTAGAATGAAGTTAAAGTCGTTTTGAAGTATACAGTACAATGAAGAAAAATTTATTCCTTTCTCTGGTTGTTTTCATGATAATCTCAATTCTTGGGATAATCATGTTACAGGGCTATTGGATATTTTCTGCATGGAATGATAAGGAGGAGGAATTTTCTTTGGCTGTGCAACAATCTTTAATGCGCGTTGCTGAAGAAATTCAAGAGCGAGAACTTAATGATTATATCAAAGCTTATGAGCGTCTTATAGATTCACTTGAAACACCTGACGACGCCAGTTTTACAAACTTATTTTTGTTTTTAGATGAGGATAACACCAATAATTTAATTTCCTATTACGCTTATGGTATTTTGGAAGAAGACTACAAGATAGCACCCTATATAGATCCAAAATTGGGCGATACACTCCAAACGCTAACAGATGTCAAACAGGTAAAAAACACAACCATAATTAATAAAAATGATGTTTTTAACCGAGAAAATAATATCGCTACTTCAGTTGAAAAGATCAAGGCCATAGATCGAATGAATATCAATAACCAACGTATTCAATCCATTTTTAAAGATTATACTTCTAATACTCCTATTCATAAGCGGCTCAATGTAAATGAATTAGATTTTGTCTTAAAGCGAGAATTTGATGCGAAGATGATTGTCACACCCTACGAATTTGGAATTTACGACAACGGTTTAGCAACGAAAATAAAATCCAATAATTATACAGAAGCACAGGAGGGTTATAAATACGTAACCCCCATTTTCCAGGATGAACGTGGATTGAGAAAATATGAGCTGGTCGTATCCTTTCCTGAAAAAGACCAATATGTGTTCTCATCGATTTTAAGTGTGGGTGGTCTAACTTTGCTTTTGACAGTATTCATTGTTTTGGTTTCTGCTAGTGCACTTTACCAAATTATTCAACAAAAAAAGATCTCCGAAATTAAAACAGATTTCATCAACAACATGTCTCATGAATTTAAAACCCCTATAGCAACCATCAATTTGGCTTTGGATGCAATCTCTAATCCAAAAGTAGCTCAAGCTCCTCAGAAAATGACCAACTACTTCAAAATGATTCGAGAAGAAAACAATAGAATGCTTTCTCAGGTTGAAAATGTGCTCCGAATTTCACAGTTGGAACGCAGTCACGATCCTATTCAAAAAACAACTGTTGATACACATAAAATTATAAAAGTAGCACTCAGTCACATACAGTTAATATTAAAAAGTAAATCTGGAAAAGTGAAGTTGCAACTAGAAGCAACAAATACTCTCATTTTTGGAAACAAAAGCCATTTGACCAATATTTTTGTTAACTTATTGGATAATGCGGTAAAATACTGTGATCAAACCCCATTTTTGGAAATAGAAACCTTTAATGAAGACAGTGATTTTGTTTTTGTTTTAAAAGACAATGGTATAGGGATGACCACAACGGTTCAAAAGAAAATATTCGATAAATTTTATCGTGCTGCTTCTGGAGACATTCACAATGTAAAAGGACATGGTCTAGGACTTGCATATGTGAAGAAAATCATTGATTTACACAAAGGGAAAATAAATTTAGAAAGTAAAGAGGGTATAGGCACAACCTTCATCCTCAGGATACCTAATAAAAATTAAACTCTAAAAGCCTCAAAAAAACTAAAATGAAAAACGACAACAAAAAAATATTGCTAGTAGAGGATGATCCTAATTTTGGCAGCATCCTAAAAGAGTACTTAACCTTGAATGATTATGACATTACTCTAGCTAAAAACGGTATTGAAGGACTAGAAAAATTCAAAAAAGAAACATTTGATCTTTGTATTTTAGACGTGATGATGCCGTATAAAGATGGATTTACGCTCGCCAAAGAGATCCGTGAGAAAAATGAAGTGGTACCCATCTTTTTTCTTACCGCAAAGCATTTAAAAGAAGATGTATTAAAAGGTTTTAAAATTGGAGCAGACGATTATATGACCAAACCTTTTGATTCAGATGTTCTACTAGCAAAAATAAAGGCTATACTCAACAGAAAAATTGCACCTGTTGCTCCCGAAAATGATACATTCGAATTTTCTTTTAGCGAGTTTCATTTTAACTCAAAGCTTCGTTTCTTAACACATAAAGGGGGAAGTTCTATTAAACTATCACCCAAAGAAAATCAGCTTTTGCGTTTGCTGGTATTGCATTTGAATGATTTGTTACCTAGAGAAGTAGCTTTGAATAAAATATGGCGAGATGATAATTACTTTACTTCTCGCAGTATGGATGTGTATATCGCCAAGCTCAGAAAATACCTTAGTGCAGATCAAAAAGTTCAGATATTAAATATTCACGGAGAAGGATTTCGATTGGTTATTGAAAATTAACTACTGTTTCTAGGGTGAAAACGCTCTACAACAGTGCGTAAATATTGCGTATCTAAATGGGTGTAGACTTCTGTTGTGGTTATGCTCTCATGACCCATCAACAGTTGTATGGTACGCAAATCTGCTCCATTTTCTAGTAGATGTGTAGCAAATGAATGTCGGAACGTATGTGGACCAATTTTCTTTTGTATGGATGTTTTTGCAACCAGGGAGCGAATGAGTGTAAAAATCATTTGCCGGGTTAGTCCTTTTCCGTTTCGATTTAGAAAGACAATGTCTTGGTGTTCTGTAACTATTTTTTGATATGAGCGAATTTCTTCAATATATATCTTAAGATATTTTTTAGCTATGCGACCCATAGGAACAAGACGTTGTTTGTTTCCTTTACCCGTTACTCGGATCAGGGATTCTTTAAAAAAGAGATTGGAGAGATTTAGAGTGACCAGTTCAGAAACTCGCAAACCGCTACCGTACAAGGTTTCTATTATAGCACGATTGCGATGACCTTGTGGATGTCCAAGGTCTATAGCGTCAACTAACAATTCAATCTCCTGTAGTGAAAGTACATCTGGTAATTTTCTTCCTAACTTTGGGGCTTCGATTAAATCGGTAGGGTTTGTACTTCGATATTTTTCGAATACTAAATAATCAAAAAAACCACGTAAACTTGCTATACGTCTTGCTTGAGTATGAGGACTGAGCACTTTAGCAGTTTCGTAAATAAAAAGTTTGATCGTTTCAGGGCTGCAGTTTATGGGTGACTCTTGTATTTTTTTTTCGTTTAAAAAGTGTTGGAAAGCTTGCAAATCCAGCCCGTAATTTACTAGGGTGTTTTCGGAAAGTCCTCGCTCAATTTTAAGGTATACTCTGTATTCTGCTTTAGCTTGCTGCCAATTCACTAGACTAGTTTTAGGGGAATCACTCTAATTTCTATACTTTTACTAAAATAATAAAAATGAAGATCAGCATCATCAATGGACCCAATTTAAACCTCTTGGGCACTCGAGAACCCTCGGTCTATGGGAGTCAGACTTTTGAGTCCTATTATCAGAGTTTGTTAGAGCGCTTTCCCCAAGTAGAATTTGATTATTTCCAATCCAATGTAGAAGGGGAGTTGATTAATCGTTTACATGAAGTAGGCTTTTCTTCAGATTTGATTTTGCTCAATGCAGGTGCATATACTCATACTTCCGTTGCACTAGGTGATGCTATTAAAAGCATTGATACGTCTGTTATTGAAATCCATATTTCGAATACCTTTTCAAGAGAAGACTTTCGTCATACTTCATATATCACTCCTGTGGCTAAAGGACTAATTGTTGGATTTGGTCTAGACTCTTATCGTTTGGGAGTGGAAAGTATTCTAGGTTAGCATATCAAAAAACCTGATTAAATAGCGTATATACCTTGTTGAAAAAAAATATTTAGGGATAAAATTCTTTTTGTGCCTTATTTTTTTTCTGGTTTATAAATGGCTCCAGTAGCAAAATCGACTACTGCACCTGGCCAAAAAATAAGAATGTCCGCTATAAGTGCAGCAACTCGGATCTCTCTTTGTGTTTCACCTGGTTTTGGTTTCGTTTTTTGGTGTTCTGTGACTCGTCCACCAAATACTGTGGCACAACTAGAAAGTAAAATGACACATAATCCTACTGCAATGTATTGGGACACTATTTTAATTTTCATGATTTTAAATTTAAAAGAAATTGTTAATGACTAGAATATTTAAAGGTATTCAAAGAATAGCTACTAAAACATTCTTGGAATAATGATTAAGATTTGAGTTAAGTTTAGTCTACAATTTAAAAAAAAGTCTAAGACCAAAAATTATAATTAAATTCTGGATGGCTAAATAATTTCTCCGTCTTAATGAATATGGGAGGTTTTTTTTGAATAATTACTTTTTCTTTTTTAGCCTTACCTCATTGCTTTTGTTTTTGTAATGTAAGAATTTGTCGACATTATTCTCCTAAAAGGTAATATGCACCTTTTGTCAAGAATTGAGTTGCAGGTTCAAACTCTTGCACATTTTCAATAATAGAATAGTTGTCGTAGTTTGCTTTTACCTTTACTGCTTTTTGCGTGAAATAAAAAGTGTCTCCCTCTTTTCGTTCTAAAACCAATATATAAGGTACTCCCTCTACTGTTATTATGGATTCTGAAGGAAGTGCTTTTTCAGAATATGAGTCAGTTATTATGTCTGCTTCGACAAACATACCACTAAGAAAGGGCGTTTCTTCTTTGTCTAAGTGCCCATGTACTTTAATGGTTCTGTCCGAAGTAATCGAAGTTCCTACCAGGTGTACTTCTGCCTTGTACTTATTGGCTGTAACTTCTGGAATTATAAATTCGATTTTTTGCCCTTTTTTAACTTTCATTATGTCTTTTTCAAATACTGACAATTCCAAATGAATGTGATCGTTGTTGATAATTTCTAAGAGTTCAACTGTAGGAGAAACAAACGCTCCTTTTGTGATATTTACTTGGGTGATACTTCCAGAAATAGGAGCAAACAGGGTCAAAGTAGAGCTTATATTTCCTTCAAGTACTTTCACAGGGTCAATATGGAGCATTTTCAACTGCTTTTCTAAACTAAGGTTTTTGGAAAGGGCAGTTTTATAGTCGCTCTCAGCTTTTAATAACTTTTTTTGTGAGCTAATATTCTCAGCATGTAAAACGGTTTGTCGTTCGTATTCTGCCTTCAAATAGACCAATTGTTCATGAATTTCCATATACTGTTGCTGTAGCTCAATAAACTCTGGATTTTCTAAGGTTAGAAGGGCTTGTCCCTTGGTAACCGTATCGCCAATTAAAAGAGGTGCAGTTTTAACATATCCTCCTTTTATTGCACTTATTACAGCTTTATTTTCTGGAGGTACATCTATCATACCATTGGCACGGACCACTTTGGGAAAAACTCTTTCTTCCATGGTTCCAAGAGCCATTTTGCCTTGATCAAATTGAGCTTGAGTTAGTGAGATGTAGTTTTCAAATTCTTTAGAACCTGTGGTTGGGTCTTCAGTTGTTTTTTGTCCACAACCAGAAAAGAGTATTAGTATAATGAGAGAAAAGTATGTGTTTCGATTCCGTTTCATATAAGTGTTTTTAAAGGGAAAGGTAATTGAGTGAAATTAGGGTTTGGTTGTATTCATAGAGTTTGCTCAGGTAGTTTAATTTAATTTCGTAAGCACTTTCTAAACTTTGTAGGTATTGATAGAAGTCGATGGCTCCATTTTTAAAACTTTTATTTGCTGTCTTACCGATTTCTTCCGAGAGTGCCAGTCCCTCATTTTCATAATAAGCTATTTCTTTTTGATGTTGTTTGAGCTCGAGTTGTAGAGTATTGTATTCTTGTAGTATTTGTATTTCGTATTCTTCCGCTTCTGCAGATGCAATAGAGTTTTCGAGTTTTGCGGATTTAATTCGAGCTGTTTTACCTCCAAAGAGTAAAGGTATTTTTACACCCAATTGGTATCCGAAAAGCACTTCGTTTAATTCGGGATTACTTCCTTGAAAATAATTAATACTCAAGTCGGGTAGTCGCTTTTGTCGTTCCAAACGAAGTGTTGCTAAAGACAACGCTATTTTGTTTTGATAATAACCCATTTCTGGGCTGTTATTGTAAATAGAAAATTGTATTGGCACTTTCAGAGTGGTTGCTTCTGCAATAGTGAAAGGTTCCTCTAGTTGAACTACCTTTTCAATGTTTTGGTAGGCAATGGTCACTTCTTTTTGAGCCTTTTGGTAGTTGAGATGGATTTGTTTTTGCTTTGAAATCGCTGTTATTTTTTCAAGATAATTGGTTTCTCCTAGTTGAAATCGTCTTGTCGCAATTTTGGAGAAGTCCGTATAAAGGCTGTCTAACTTTTCGTAAATCCGTTGTTTTTCTCTTACAATTAGAAAACTGTAATATAGAGAAGTCAGTTTGCGTTCAATACTTTTTTTAGCAATCTGGTATTGGCTTAAAACTGTCTGGTGGGCTGCTTTATTCGCCTTTCTTTCAGATAAATAAAGGCTCGGAAACTTAAAGTCTTGTTGAATACCTAGGGTTTTTAGTGGCAGATTGTTTAATGCTAGGTTGTTTTCATCATAACCATAGAAAATTTCGGTATTTTCAAAGCCTAAAGCACTATTGATTAAGGCTTCGGATTGTTCTACTCGCAACGCCTCAGCCTGTAACCCCATATTGTTTTCAAGAGCAAGCGGCAATAGGTCTTCTAGAGTTTTAGTTTGTTCTTGGGCAGCAAGTGTACCAAAAAAGAGAAAGATAAGAGCTCCTAAACCGCTGTTTTTTGATGTAGCTCGTTTTCTTTCTTTTAGCTCAGGGCTGTTGAAGTTGGCGAAAAGCACGGGTAATACGACCAGTGTTAAAAGTGTTGCAGTTATAAGTCCGCCGATAACAACCGTTGCCAACGGGCGTTGTACTTCCGCTCCTGCCTGAGTGGAAACAGCCATTGGTAAAAACCCAAAGGCTGCCGCTGATGCGGTTAATACTACCGCTCTGAGTCGGTCTTTTGTTCCTTGCTTGATTAATGCTTCCATTGATCTATATCCTTTTGTTTGCAGTTCTTTAAAATGTTCAATCAGAACAATTCCATTCAATACCGCAATGCCAAATAATGCAATAAAACCTACACCGGCTGAAATACT
>Ga0075477_10000354_pt1 | contig 19620 bp, 19 predicted proteins | sample DEB08_DNA_FD_76338 | JGI IMG/M metagenome (GOLD analysis project Ga0075477, IMG submission 76338) | Aqueous microbial communities from the Delaware River and Bay under freshwater to marine salinity gradient to study organic matter... | ecosystem: Environmental > Aquatic > Marine > Coastal ...
AAAACCACCACCGCCACCTGCCGCACCCCAGTCTATGTCATCAATAGAGAGAATCGCATCAGCCGCATTAACAGGAAGAGATCCGAAGTAAATTAATAAAGAGAGGAGAAATAGCCTAACATCATAGCCATTGATGCTTGTATCATTACGGTTAGACATACGAAGTACCTTTTACTGGTTATAAATCGCTTTTTTAGCCCTGTACGATAACTCTATTGGTCTAAAGCAGTAAATCGCAGTAAAACAGCAGCATCAGCAACACCACTAGGCGTATCAATACTCGGCAACAAATAACGTTGCTTTATCTTTATGTCGACGGGCGAGCCATACCTGTCACTGGCTAACCTGAAGGCTGCAAGAGTCTCGTGCCATTCACGCCTGATGCTTTGTACTTTGATTCCTTGCTCGCGTCGATCAGACCAATAGCGGTCTAAACCGTCGAGTATGACATCCGGTAGGTTAGGTGTGCTTGGGCTGTTATCCATTAGCTTCAATTGCAAATCAAACTTGTCATTGGCTGCAGCGTAGGCGCGATGAAGCTCAGCGTGTGTGTACTGACCCAGATTGAGTCGAAGCGGAAGGGTAAACCTAGGTCTGTATATTGCAGTAATGCTAATATTACAAGCGCTTGAGTGAAGGAGATGGTGCCCAGAAGAGGACTTGAACCTCCACGCCCTTTCGAGCACTAGCACCTGAAGCTAGCGTGTCTACCAATTCCACCACCTGGGCAAGACGGTCTTTTAGAGATGCAGATGGGGAGGCATCGTCGACCGGAGCGCAACTTTAGCGACTGGCCCGATTGCTGTCAATCCCCGTCGGCTCTGGCTTTTAGCGTAAAATGCTATCTACATTAATCGATTCGATCGATGCGACAGTCCTGTCACAGACAGTTGCATGAGCGAGGTGTATACTAACCTCTCATTCATTGTAGAAATTATTTAATGCCAAAATCTATTAAAACCGGCGCAAGCCCCAGCAAGCCCCGCAGCAAGAAAACATCCCCTAAAAAGCAATCTGCCAAAGACCCCTTCGCCTCCCGAGAGGCAGAGAACTACGAAAACCCTATTCCAAGCCGCGAATTCATCCTCGAGCATCTCGAAGAGGCAGGCGAGCCGCTCGGTCATGCCGAGCTTTGCGAGCGTCTAAAACTTGTTTCCGACGAGCAGATCGAAGCGCTGCGCAGGCGCTTGATTGCGATGAGTCGCGACGGGCAGATCATCAGTAACCGCCGCGGCATGTATGGCCTCGCGTCGAGTATGGAGCTTATCAAGGGTCGCATTCAGGGCAACAAAGACGGATTTGGGTTCTTTATTCCAGAAGATGGCTCTGAGGATCTTTTCCTCGGTGCCCGTGAGATGGAGACGCTGTTCGACGGCGATAAAGTGCTGGCGCGAGTGTCTGGCGTTGATAATCGTGGCCGTAAGGAGGGCACAATTGTCGAGGTATTGCAGCGCCGCTTCACGCAGATCGTTGGCCGCTACTATCATGAGCAGGGTTTTGGCGTGGTGGTACCAGACAGCAAGCGCATCTCGCAGGAGATACTTATTCCGGACCAGAATGCGGGCAGCGCGAAGGATGGCGATTTCGTAGTGGCTGAAATAGTGGAATATCCGACGCGGCGCCGCAAGGCGATCGCGCGTATTGCCGAGGTGTTGGGCGACAGCAGTACGCCGGGTCTGGAAATCGACGTTGCGCTACGTAGCCACGATATACCCCATGAGTGGCCGAAGGCAGTTGAGAAACAGGTTAAAGGCTTTGTCGAAGAAATAGTTGAGGCCGACCTCGTTGGCCGCAAGGACATGCGAGATATTCCCTTTGTCACGATCGACGGCGAAGATGCGAAAGATTTCGACGATGCAGTTTATGCGCGCGAGCATAAACGCGGCAATTGGACACTGTATGTGGCGATCGCAGATGTATCGCACTACGTGCAGCCTAAGAGCGCGCTCGATGAAGAGGCGATTAATCGCGCGACCTCGGTCTATTTTCCTGGCCATGTGGTGCCAATGCTGCCCGAAAAACTCTCCAACGGACTGTGCTCACTAAAACCCAAAGTCGACCGGCTCACGATGGTGTGCGAGATGGAGATTTCGGCGCTTGGGGAGATGACAAGCTACAAGTTTTACGAGGCGGTGATTCACTCCCACGGCCGGCTTACCTACAACGAGGTCGCCGATATTGTGCAGCCTGCCGAAACGGATCTGCAGCAGCGGGTGCAGGCGAAGCAGAGCCAGCGTTACGCCGAGTTGGTTCCGCATTTAATCAGTCTTTATGGGCTGTTTCATGCGCTGCGCGAGACGCGCGAGGCCAATGGCGCGATGGACTTCGACACGACGGAGACGCGTATTGTCTTCGGCGAGAATCGCAAGATCGCGGAGATCGTGCCGGTTTACCGCAACGACGCGCACAAGTTGATCGAGGAGTGCATGCTGCGCGCCAACGTGGCGGCGGCACTTCTTCTCGAAAGTGCAGCGCTGCCGGCGCTGTATCGCGTTCATGAGGGGCCCAACCCGAACAAGCTCGAGAACCTGCGTGCGTTTCTGCGCGAGATGGGATTGCACATGGGTGGCGGTCTCAAGCCGACGCCACGCGATTATCAGGCGTTGCTAAAGCAGATCGCGCATCGGCCAGACCATCATCTGCTGCAAACGATGCTGATTCGCTCGATGATGCAGGCAGTGTATCAGCCCGAGAACGTCGGGCACTTCGGGCTCGGCTACGAAGCGTATACTCACTTCACTTCTCCGATCAGGCGCTATCCGGATCTGCTCGTGCATCGCGGGATACGCCACCTTATCCGTAATTCCAAGCACAAATGCGTAGAGAGGCAGCCTGACGCGCCGAAACTCACGAAGCCGAAGATCTACCCCTACAACCTAGACGACATGGCCCGTTTCGGTGAGCACGCGTCGATGGCTGAGCGGCGTGCAGATGCCGCAGGCTATAGCGTGGTCGACTGGCTGAAGTGCGAATATATGCAGGATAAAATCGGCGAAGAATTTGTCGCGACGGTTACCTCAGTGACAAGCTTCGGTCTGTTCGTCGAGCTAAACGATATATTCGTTGAGGGCTTGGTGCACGTGACCGAGTTGAGCAACGACTATTATCGCTTCGACCCCATTCGGCACTGTCTCGAGGGTGAGCGCAGTCGCAAGGTCTATCGCTTAGGCGACAGCGTCGAGGTGAGAGTCGTGCGCGTCGATCTCGACGAAAAGAAGATCGATTTGCAGATGTTAGGCGGCGGAGGCGAGCGCGGCAGAATAGAGCCAAAGCCTAAAGGTGGTGGCGGCCGCGGTTCTACCCAGTCTCCAGCAAAAGAGAGAGACGGCAAGAAAGGCAAAGCGAAAAAGTCAGATCGGGGGATGGTTGGGCGGAAATCCAGGGCGGATGAAGGCGCAGCCAAACCAAAACGCCGCAAACGCAGCACGGCGAAGGCTAAACCCAAGGCTAAGGCCAAGTAGGCTGACAATAATATTAAAGTAATAAGTTTACTAAGTTTGAATAACTAAAGACAAAGCACAATGAGTAAGCAACAAGAGTGGGTGTGGGGTATCCATGCGGTTAGTGAGCTGCTGAGGCAGCGCGCACCGCAGGTGATAAAGCTGATTATCCTCGCAGGGCGCTCAGATGAGCGTATCAATGCCCTGCGTGCGCTTGCCCTCGAGGCCGGTTTACCGGTCGAGGATGCCGATCGCCGGCAGCTAGACCGTCTTGCCGAGGGGAATCATCAGGGCGCGGCTGCGCTCTGCGACGTGGCCTATGGCGTCAAGAGCGAGAAGCAGCTTGTGGCCGCGCTTGACTCACTCGCAGCCGAGCCTCAAGCCAAAGCACCGCTCATTCTTGTTCTCGACGGAATCACCGATCCGCATAATTTTGGCGCCTGCCTGCGCACAGCAGATGCGGCGGGAGTTGACGCGGTTATAGTACCGAAAGATAAGTCGGCCCCGCTTAATTCAACGGTGCGTAAAGTAGCTTGTGGTGCTGCGGAAGTGGTGCCGGTTTACGCGGTAACCAACCTAGCGCGCTGCCTCGAGTCACTTAAAGAGCGCGGTATCTGGCTCGCTGGTCTCGCGGGTGAGGGCAGCGTTAGCCTAAGCCAGCAAGACTTAACTGGCCCGCTCGCTATCGTGATGGGGTCCGAGGGAGAAGGGCTTCGGCGCCTTACGCGGGAGGCATGCGACTACCTCGTATCTATACCAATGGCGGGGAGTGTGAGCAGCCTCAATGTGTCTGTCGCTACCGGAGTGGCGCTATTTGAGGCGGTTCGGCAGAGGAATGACCGCCCTCATTAATCCGCGCCACCCGAACAATGGGCCTCTGTCATTTATCCGCTTGCATAGTCAGCCCAGTTTCTCTAGAATTCCGGCTCTTTTGTTCACGGGTCGTCAAAAACCCGTTAACTCCTTGCCTTACCACGCGCCATGTCAACATGGGCGATGGGAGGCGTTAACCCAAGAGGAGTCTCTATGAGACACTATGAAGTTGTATTTATGGTGCACCCCGACCAATCTGAGCAAGTTTCAGGCATGGTCGAGCGTTACACCCAAATTGTTACCGAAAGCGGCGGCACGATCCATCGCTTAGAGGACTGGGGTCGTCGCCAGCTCGCCTACCCAATCAATAAAATCCATAAGGCTCACTACGTGCTCATGAACATCGAATGCGGCGGTGAAGCGTTGGAAGAACTCACTACTTTATTCCGCTACAACGATGCCGTTCTGCGTAATCTCGTCATTAAAGAGAAGAAAGCGATCACCGAAGAGTCATTGATCTCAAAGGGCGAGCGCGAAGGCAAAGAGCGTCGCGCTCGTGCCGAACAGAAGCGTAAGCAGGAAGAAGCCGCAGCGGCCGCAGCAGAAGCTGCAGCGCCAGCTGAGGACGAAGAAGCCGAAGAGGCGGCAGCAGCAGAAGAGGCCGAAGCCGCTCCTGAGGCAGTCGACGCTCCAGCTGAAGAGACTCCAGCGGCCGAGTAAGAGATTAGCCTAGCGCATCTCTCACCCTCACTCATTTGTAGGAAGGAAAATTAAAATGGCTCGATATTTTCGTCGACGCAAGTTCTGCAAGTTCACTGCCGAGGGCACTGAGCAAATCGATTACAAAGACATAGAAACGCTAAAGGCGTACGTGTCTGAGACAGGCAAGATTGTCCCTAGCCGTATTACTGGAACAAAGGCTCGTTACCAGCGCCAGCTCGCAACAGCGATCAAGCGCGCGCGTTACCTTGCGTTGATCCCGTACACGGATAGCCACCAGGTTTAATAGGCCTTCATAGATGCGCGCCCTCGCCGAATTCGTCATGAAGGACCGCAGGAGCGCCATCATCGCGGTGCTGCTCTTGGGGCTGGTGCCGATGCTAAATCTGCTTAGTCCGGTGATAGTTGGCCTGACTATGCTCCGTAAGGGTTGGAACGAAGCGCTAACCCTATTGGTCTGGGCGCTTCTTCCGATTGGCGCCTACGCCTATATAGGCGATGTAGTGCCGCTGATTTTACTGCTCGGTGTCATGCTGCTTGCAGCGGCGCTCCGGCAGACGCAGTCTTGGGAAATTAGCCTTCTGGGCGCGGTGCTCGTCGGACTGTCGGTCGAAGCGTATTTGTTAGTAGTGCCAGAGCTACTCGATGTGCTGTTTAGGCAACTCGACGTGTATATGGCGACTAATGGCATAGAAGGGTTGCCGATTGAAGAGTTGCGAGCAACGCTGACAAGTTTTTTAGGTGCAACATACGGCATGCTCGCCGCGCTGCTACTGATACTGGCGCGATGGATGCAGGCAGCACTGTATAACCCGGGTGGGTTCAGGCTTGAATTCCACAGCCTGCGTATCGGGAGTAAAACGGCGCTGCTCTTAGTTGGCTTTATGCTAGCCGCGAATTTTGGCTTGTTACCGCCAAGCTGGGTAATTTATAGCTCTGTGCCACTGCTTTTTTCAGGCGCAGCGTTAGTACACGGCGTGGTAGGTATCAAGAAGCTGCCCGGCGCGGTACTCGCGGTGTTTTACGCGGTGTTGTTGCTGCCGGTGGTTATGCAAGGCGTTGTGCTACTTGCACTGATGGACAGCTGGTACGATTTTCGCTCACGGCTCTCGAGCAAGACTTAGTAAGTCTTATGAAGTAACGACAGCGCTGCAGATTAGCTGCAGACGCAAAAAGAATTTAGGTTGAGGATTCAAACATGAACGTAATTTTGTTGGAAAAGATGGGTAACCTCGGTGGCATCGGCGACCAAGCTGATGTTAAAGCCGGCTTCGCGCGTAACTTCTTGTTCCCACAGGGCAAGGCGATTCCTGCGACTAAACGCAACATGGAAGAGTTTGAAGGCCGTCGCGCAGAGCTAATGGCTGCGCACGACGCGAACGTTGCCGAAGCTCAAAGGCGTGCCGACCTTGTCAACGGCGTAGAGCTTCGTATCGAAGTTAACGCGAGCGACGAAGGCCGTCTGTTTGGCTCGATTGGCACGCGTGAAATCGCGGATGCGATCAACGCGCAGGTTGGCAGCGAGCTAACAAAAGCCGAAGTGCTAATGCCTACAGGCGCAATTCGCGACCTAGGCCATTATACAGTAGCCCTTGATCTCGGCTTTGAAGTCGGAGCGAAGGTAACGGTTGCAGTGGTTGCGCTGGGTTCCGAGGCTGGTGTCAGCGCAGACGGTAGCGTGATTGATGACTTGGACGCCGAAGCCGCCGACGAAGACGACGCAGCGGCCAACTAATCGCGTGCTAGTTCGTTTCTAGCGCAGCGCTCGACTAAAGAACACCGGATGCCTGACACTGGCGCCGGTGTTTTTTTTCGCCAGTGAAAAGTCCAGTTTACCGGCGATTACTCCATGTCAGGGTCGCTGTGTGAGTTGCGAGTGTGATAACCTCTCAGCTCACTTCGAACTTAAACGGAGTGGCTAATCCGTAGACGCGGCGGCCTTAACCTATCGAACGACCTATCGGATGACAGATCTAACGGCAGCATACTAAAAGATTCTTATAGACCATGGCAGATTCCTTCGACAGCGGCGCACAGCGCAACTCCTCCGACTACGGTAACGACTCGACCGATACGATGCGACAGCTTGCCTCATTAAAAGTCCCTCCGCATTCGATCGAGGCTGAGCAAGCGGTATTGGGTGGTCTGATGCTCGACAATACTGAGTGGGACAACCTCGCCGATGTGCTTATGCCCGAGGATTTCTACCGCGCCGAACACCAGATGATTTTCGCGGTGATGTCGAAGCAAAGCGAAACCAACAAGCCAATCGACGTAGTGACGCTCTTGGAGGCCCTCAACAGTCTAGACCAACTCGAAGCGGTTGGCGGGATTGATTACCTTAGCGAACTTTCGGGCAATGCCCGCGGCACCGCAAACATATTGCATTACGCCGATATCATTCGCGATCGCGCTATTTTGCGTCGCATTATCTCGACGGCGAACACCATAGCGGACACGGGTTATAACACGGGCGGCAAGCGCGTCGAAGATATTCTCGATGAGGCAGAGCAGCGTATCTTCAATATTGCAGATGAGCGGCCTAAAGATGCAGGTCCTATTGCGGTTAATCCGCTTCTTGCAAGTGCGGTTGACCGAATCGACGAGCTGTCGGCGATGGACGGCGGCCTGACGGGCTTATCTACCGGCTACACTGATCTTGACGAAATGACCTCCGGTTGGCAGAAGTCTGATCTAGTGATCGTCGCCGGCCGTCCCTCAATGGGTAAGACTGCGTTTGCCATGAACCTTGTTGAACACGCGGTGCTGAACAACCCCAAACCTGTTCTGGTCTTCAGTCTAGAGATGCCAGCCGAGAGTTTGATTTTTAGAATGCTCTCATCAATCGGACGCGTCGATCAAACGCGTATGCGAAGCGGTCAGCTCGGCGAAGAAGATTGGCCTGGCTTTAATAATGCCGTGAGTCGCTTAAAAGACACGCCGCTTTTTATCGACGACAGCGCCGGCCTTAGCCCGACCGAGATGCGCGCGCGGGCACGGCGAGTGGTTCGCGAGCACGGGCCGCTCGGTATGGTGGTTATCGATTATCTTCAACTAATGCAAGTTAAGGGCACTAGCGAAAATCGCGTTGGTGAAATATCGGAGATCTCGCGTTCACTGAAGATGCTAGCACGTGAGTTCGAGTGCCCGGTGATTGCGCTGTCGCAGCTTAATCGCAGCCTCGAGCAGCGTCCTAACAAACGACCAGTTATGTCGGACCTTCGTGAGTCGGGCGCGATCGAGCAAGATGCCGATGTAATCGCGTTTATTTACCGCGACGAGGTCTATAACGAAGACTCCCCCGACAAAGGCGTGGCGGAGGTAATTATTGGCAAGCAGCGTAACGGACCTATCGGTACAGTTAGGCTGAGTTTCGTCGGAAAGTTTACTCGCTTCGAAAACTATGCCGGACCACGCTACGATGACTACATGCATGAGTAGCGATTTCTCCGGTCGTGCGTTTGCGCAGATCGACCTCGATGCGTTCGCCAGCAACATCGAAGCGATGCGCGCTGCCTGCTCAGGACAGTCTTATCTTCCCATCATAAAAGCCAACGGCTACGGACACGGCCTCGAATCCATTGCCGGTGCGCTACTTGCTCATGCAGAACGGGTCCATCAATTTTCAAGCGCGCTTGAAGGCTGCGCTGTCGCCGCTCTCAGTGAAGCGCAAAGGCTGCGAGATTGCGGATGGAAACGGCCTATCATTTTACTACCCGGTTTTATCGATTTAGCAGAGTTAAATGAGTGCAGGCGCCTTGGTCTCGACCCAGTTATTCATTCGCCCTATCAGGTCGCGCTTCTGCTTGCGCAGCCAGAAGGAATCACTCGCGTGTGGTTAAAAGCTAACACGGGAATGAACCGCCTTGGGTTAAATGCCGCCGCGTGGCGTGAAGCGTATAACGCGTTAACTGCCGTACCCAATCTCGATGTTGTCGCTATGTCTCATCTTGCGTGCGCAGACGAACTCGACTCGCCGGCGACTACGAAACAACGTGAAGCGTTTGATTCACTGCTTGCAACTGCGGGCTCAGTAAGAAGAACCCTTGCAGCATCGGGCGGTATTCTGGCATGGCCGCAAACGCATTACGATATCGTGCGACCGGGGATTATGCTCTACGGAAGCTCGCCTTTTGCAGCGCGCAGCGCCCAGAGTCTCGACCTTGCACCGGTAATGACACTGAAGTCGCGGCTTATTGCGGTTAATGATCTTAACGCGGGGGATGCCGTGGGCTATGGCGGGACTTTTGTTGCAGACAAGCCAATGCGCATTGGCGTCGTGTCGATAGGCTACGGCGATGGCTATCCGCGTAAAGCACCGACAGGCACACCGGTTTTGGTCGAGACCGCGAAGGGCAAGCAGAGAACGACGCTGGTGGGCCGCGTATCGATGGACATGATAACGATAGATGTTACCGACCTGCAGGTTGATGTCGGTGCGAGCATCGTTCTTTGGGGTGATGGCCTGCCCGCAGACGACATTGCACGGCACTGCCAGACCATTGCCTATGAACTATTCTGTCAGGTAACTGCGCGCGTGCCGCGTATAACAAGCTGAACCGTCACACGCTTCGCACTTTTTGCAACGAGTAATTTTGATGGCGAAATCTAAAGTAGCATTTGTTTGCACCGATTGTGGTAGCGAACACGGTCAGTGGCAGGGCCAGTGCGCCTCATGCAAAGCATGGAATACCTTGTCTCAGATTAATCTGGGCGCGAGCACCTCACCTGCCACTAAAGCCGATTTCCGCAAGCCCGGCGGCTACAGCGGCGACGTATCCGATGTCCAGAATTTATCGGACATCGACCTTGAAGCGCTACCACGTTTCTCTACTACTATCGACGAACTGGACCGTGTGTTGGGTGGCGGACTCGTTCCTGGCTCAGTGATATTGATCGGCGGTAATCCGGGTGCGGGTAAAAGCACGTTACTTTTGCAAGTCATGTGCCTGCTCGCTCACTCCGGCAAACCTGCGCTCTATGTCACAGGTGAGGAATCACTTCAGCAAGTAGGCATGCGCGCCAAGCGGTTGCAGCTGCCTGAAGACAATTTGAAAATGCTCGCCGAAACCAACGTCGAAACCATCTGCAAAGCGGCGCAAACCCACAAGCCAGCGCTGCTCGTTGTAGATTCGATACAGGTTATGCATTCCGCCGATGTCGCCTCAGCGCCGGGCAGCGTATCGCAAGTGCGCGAGTCTGCTGCATATTTAATTCAATACGCGAAGCAAACTAATACGGTGCTGTTTTTGGTTGGACACGTCACCAAGGAAGGCAATCTCGCAGGCCCCAAAGTGCTCGAGCATATGATCGACTGCTTTATCATGCTCGAGGGCGGAAGCGAGTCAAAATACCGTGTACTACGCGGGCAGAAAAACCGCTTTGGTGCGGTAAACGAGCTCGGTGTGTTTGGCATGACCGAGTTGGGTCTCAAAGAAGTAAAAAATCCTTCTGCAATTTTTCTCGCGCGTACCGAAGAAGAATCTGCCGGCTCAATTGTTATGGTGCTGTGGGAGGGGACCCGGCCGCTGCTTGTCGAGATACAGGCGCTCGTCGATGCGACACAGCTGGGTAACCCGCGCCGCGTAACCGTTGGTTTGGATCAGAATCGCCTCGCCATGCTGCTTGCCGTGCTTCATCGTCATGGTGGATTGTATATGGCTGACCAGGATGTATTTGTAAACGTTGTCGGCGGTGTAAAGGTTACCGAGACAAGCGCTGATCTCGCTTTACTGCTGGCGGTAGTATCGAGTTTCCGAGATCAAGCGCTGCCGCGCGAGCTTGTTGTCTTCGGCGAAGTGGGCTTAGCGGGTGAGATCCGTCCTGTACCGGGTGGTCAAGAAAGGTTGAGGGAGGCAGCGAAACATGGATTTAAGCGTGCTATCGTGCCTAAGGCTAATGTGCCGAAAACTCCCATACCCGGTATGGAGGTCGTCGGCATTTCGAAGATCTCCCAGGCGCTTGACGCTCTTTGATGCGCGTCCAAAACTGCGGTGCGAACAGCGCCCCGTCTACAGCCTCGAAAAATTAGGGCTGTTTTGCTAAGCGGCCGATTAATACAACGCTCAGTTGTGCGCGTTCGACAAGTGAGCTGATACGTCCCTGTTCGCGCTTGGAGTGCGCGCCCGTGCCGTCGCTGCCGAGTGAGTCAAGCGTCGGTAATCCTGCCGCTTGGGTCAGGGAGCCGTCGGTCCCGCCGCCGGAATCTGTCACGGTTAATTCTTGGCCCAGTAATTTCCCAATGGCGATTGTCTTATTGAGCAACAGATCCGATTGCTCGGTGGGAATCTTGGGCGGACGGTGCAAGCTGGTCCAGCTATTGGTGGAGAGTTCGCCCGAATCAACAGGGTAGCTGTATACACTGCTGAAAATTTCTTCCCAGCGTTTTACTGCATCCAATCCCTGTTGAGGCTCAGGATAGCGCAAGTCGACCAGAGCTTCTGCGCAGGGAGCTATCGTGTTGCGTGCTTCACCTCCGTTGATAACCCCGACATTAACCGTCACGCCGCTTTCGTAGTCGGTCATGTTCTCGATCTGAACAATTTTGTAGGCGAGCTCTTTAATCGCCGAGCGTCCCTGTTGATGCGCGCCGCCCGCATGAGAGGCTCGGCCATTGACGACGAACCGCGCCTGGCCCAAGCCCTTACGCGCACGAGTCAGTCGATTATTGCCCGAGGACTCATACACCAGACCGTAATCGTGTAGAGCCGCCTGTTGTTCGACATATTTGCGCGAGCTTAATGAGCCAACTTCTTCGTCTGAGTTGAGCAGAATGCTGATAGCTTTGTCCTCTAGCTCGCCGAAGTGATTCAGCGCTTTTAATGCATAAAGCATCACGACGAGGCCGCCCTTCATATCCGACACGCCTGGGCCATAAGCGATATCGCCTTTACGCGAGAAAGTTTGAAAAGGACTGTCGAGAGGGAATACGGTGTCGACGTGACCTATCATCAGCAGGCGTTTGCCTTTGCCCGCTTTGGTGGCGAGAAGATGGTCCGCTACGTCTAAGGTGTATTCGCTGCCGGGGCAGCTAGGCATATCGATAACGTCCCCTGCGAGCGAGCGCGAATCGAAGCCTAGCTGCAGGAGCTCGGTATTGAGAAGGCCGATCACTTCAGTAACGCCGGCTTTATTGAGCGTGCCGGTGTTGATGTTGGTTAATCGCTCTAACAGCGCAACCATCTCGTCTTCTTGCTCTGCTACCCAGTTGATAATTTCGCGCTCTTGGCTTGATAAAGGCGTCTCGACCATCGCCGATTGAGCTATGCCAGATTGAGTAAAAAGCATGTGACTAAAGAATAGGCTCGCGCCGAGCATTCGCAGAGGCATTTTGCTGGAGCGGCGAGGTGTTGATCTATGCATGGGAAGGAGTCCGTAGTTTAGTCTCTATAGAGTACACTAGGTAAAAGCTAGCACGGCGGACCCTTCCGGTCACGCCTACGGGTATTATTGCCCAAAGAAAAAGGAAATTGGCATGACAGTTATCGAGCCCGAGGTGGGCAGCACAATCCTCAGTATTCAGCAGCTGAGCAAAGTCTATGCCGGAGGGTTTGAGGCACTTAAATCGGTTAGCCTCGATATTAAGGCGGGCGAGATAATCGCGCTACTTGGGCCGAACGGTGCCGGGAAAACCACGCTGATATCGACCATCTGCGGTCTCGTGCAGCCCAGCAGCGGGCGTGTCTTCGTCGCGGGTCATGACATCACGACCGATTATCGGATAACTCGCGCGCTCATCGGGCTTGTGCCACAAGAACTCACGACCGATTCCTTCGAGACGGTGTGGAATACAGTCTCGTTTTCGCGCGGGCTTTTCGGCAGGGCGCCCGATCCTTCACACATTGAGCGTGTTCTGCGGTCGCTTTCGCTGTGGGACAAAAAAGACAATATGCTGCGCACGCTGTCGGGCGGGATGAAGCGCCGTGTGCTCATTGCCAAAGCGCTATCGCATGAGCCCCGAATTTTATTTCTCGATGAACCGACAGCCGGCGTCGACGTGTCGCTGCGTAAAGACATGTGGGCGATCGTAAGCGATCTTCGCGCCAGCGGAGTGACGATAATCCTTACTACTCACTATATCGAAGAAGCGGAGGAGATTGCCGACCGCATCGGCGTGATCAATCATGGTGAATTGATTCTGGTTGAGGAGAAGCGCGCATTAATGGCCAAGCTAGGCAAGAAGCAGCTTGAGTTGGAGCTATTCGATCCGCTCGAAGAGCTTCCTAGCAGCCTTGCACCTTTCGGGATCGAGCTGTCAGCGAATGGGCTTAAACTGATTTATACCTTCGAGACCACCGAGTCAGGTGAGAACAATATCTCCAGCGTATTAGAAGCGCTACGTGAAGCGGGCATTACTTTTAAAGATCTGCATACTTCGCAGAGCTCACTCGAGGAGATTTTCGTGGGACTGGTCAATCAGCCCGCCGATGGCGCTGCGCAAGGAGCTGCAACATGAGCAAGGTATTGAGTAGAGTGATGAATTATTACGCGGTGCTGGCAATCTATAAATTTGAAATGGCACGCATGCGCAGAACCTTGCTGCAGAGCATCGTGACGCCAGTGCTCACGACGTCGTTGTACTTTATCGTTTTCGGCGCTGCGATCGGTTCACGCATTCAGGAGGTAGGCGGCGTCGGCTATGGGGCGTTTATTGTCCCTGGACTTATCATGCTGAGCCTGCTGACCAACAGCATCAGCAACGCGTCGTTTGGAATTTATTTTCCTAAATTTTCGGGCACAGTGTATGAAGTGCTGTCGGCGCCGGTGTCGACACTCGAAGTGGTGCTCGGCTATGTCGGCGCCGCGGCGACCAAGGCAATAATTTTAGGGCTAATAATTCTTGTGACGGCAGGGTTTTTCATCGAGCTGCGTATCGCCCATCCGATTATCATGCTGCTCTTTATTGTTCTCACTGCGCTGTCGTTTAGTCTGTTTGGATTCATTCTCGGCATTTGGGCCGACAATTTCGAGAAGCTGTCTATCGTGCCGGCGCTCATTATTACGCCGCTCGTATTCCTCGGCGGCAGCTTCTATTCCACCGATATGTTGCCGCCTGTGTGGCAGTCCGTTTCGCTCATGAATCCTGTGCTGTATCTGGTCAGCGGCCTGCGCTGGAGCTTTTATGAGATATCTGAGGTAAACGTCTGGGTCAGCCTCGTCGGCGTGAGCCTGTTTTTGTTAGTCTGCCTCGGTGTTGTTTATGGGATTTTCCGCACGGGCTATCGCCTGCGTCCCTAGTCAGCGAATCAGGCTAGCCTCCCCTGCAGTCGGAATAGTGCTCGCTGAGTCGAGGGTTATTTTGATGTAGCGAGCTGTTAGTCGACTTGGTGTACGAGAGGTGAGGGGATATACTCGATCGTTATTAGAAAGACCAAAAATATCAATAAGCGGCTCTGAACCGCGACTCGGGAGAACCAACCATGCCTACCCTCGCCATCGTCAACGTCGTGCTATTCACGGGACTTTTAGGTGTTCTCTACCAATTTGGTCAACGCGAAAGCTGGACTTTGTCGCGCCGCGTGTTACTCGGTTTAATTGGCGGCACGGTTTTCGGCTTTATCCTTTCGGCAGTCTACGGCGACAATCAGGCGGTTCTCGACTCAACTCTTGAGTGGACGAACATCATTGGCTCGTCCTATGTGTCCTTACTGCGCATGATTATCATGCCGCTGATTCTGATTACGATGATCGCCGCAGTGATTAAGGTGGACGAGATCAAGTCGCTCGGCAAGATTGGTGGCACGGTAGTCACTGTGCTTATTATTACCACCGTGATTGCCGCGCTCGTCGGCGTTGGCATTGCCCTTTTGTTCAACCTCAACGCTGCCGATCTCGGCGCCGGTGCCCGCGAGCTCGCGCGCGCTGAAGTGCTCGAGGCCCGTCGCGCTGCCGGCACGGATTACAGCGTTATTGGCACATTAACCAATATCGTGCCTAATAATATCTTTGCCGATTTGGCAGGCTCGCGCCCGCTTTCTATAATCGGGGTTGTGGTGTTTGGGCTCTTGTTTGGTATCGCAGCTGCGCTTGTCGGTGAAGAGAATCCAGAGCGAGGCGAGCAGATTCGACGCTTCCTCGACACAACTCAAGCAGTTGTCATGCGGCTCGTTAAGATCGTGATCTCACTCACTCCTTACGGCGTGCTCGCGCTGATGACTCGGGTCATAGTGACAACCGACGGCAGCGCAATCCTCAATCTTATCAGCTTCGTCGTCGCCTCTTATATTGCTATCGCGATCATGTTCGTTGTGCATACAGCGCTGATAGGCCTCTTTGGCGGCAATATTCGCAGCTATTTTCAGAAAGTATGGCCGGTGCTGACTTTCGCCTTCGTGACTCGCAGTTCGGCGGCGACCATTCCGCTCACAATCCGTGCTCAGATCGAGGAGCTTAACGTGCCTGCTCCCATCGCCAATATTGCCGCCTCATTTGGCGCGACCATTGGTCAAAATGGCTGTGCTGGGCTTTACCCGGCGATGCTCGCGGTGATGGTCGCGGCGTCCGGCGGCACAGAAATTTCACTCGAATTCGTGACTAGCCTCGTGTTAATTGTCGCTATTGGCTCCTTCGGTATTGCGGGCGTTGGTGGCGGAGCAACAAACGCGGCGCTTGTGGTGCTGCCCGCACTGGGTTTCCCCGTGACTATTGCAGCACTGCTCATTTCAATAGAACCTTTGATCGATATGGCGCGCACAGCGCTTAACGTTAATGGCTCGATTACTGCGGGGATTATTACGTCTAAATTCCTCGGTTCGAAAGATGTCGACGGCGTGCCTGCCGAATCCGACGTCTAAGGTTTATCCGCGGCTTATGCCGCGGTAGACTTGCTGACTAAAATAACCAGGGACGCCGAGGCCGCACTGGCTGCTCAGACAACTCGGACCACTGTACATAAAAGGAAATTTGCCCATGTTCAATCGCGTTAAATCACTTCTCGCACTCACTGTGCTAGCAACATTTGGCTTCGCTTCGGTGGCAACCGCCGACGAGATCGTTCGTACAGGTGAAGGCCGCAATTTCTATAACAACATCTCTATCCCAGCGGGCGCAGAGACGCTCTACTTAAGCGGTTCGGGTGCTAGCCCCATGGAAGACGGCAGCTGGGGCGATATGGAGCAGCAGACGGTCGACACGTTTAATAAATTCAAAGAGACGCTGGAGGCACAGGGATGGTCGATGGAAGACATCGTTCAGGTACGCGCATTCGCTGTCGCGGGCCCTTATGGCGAGCTCGACTTCGCGGGGTTCAACAGCGGTTACCAGCAGTTTTTTGGCACCGATGAAAACCCCATGAAGCCCGTGCGCTCTTTCGTTCAGATCGCAGGCTTGGTTGTCGAAGGATGGTTGGTCGAGATCGAAATTCGCGCAGCACGTATGCCAAAGTAGGCCCTTTCGCGCCTTAATGCCGCGAAGTCTATGAGCCCTCGGTCAAAATGCCGGGGGTTTTTTTTGCCCGGCGCCTGCACATAGGCCTAGGGTATGAGTGCACGGATTTCCCGTTTAAAGTCGTCGGGGCTGAGGCCAGTTATCGAGTCACGGTCGATAGCGACAATGCCCTCGGCGACATTGGGGTCTGTAGCAATGCGTAGTGGTGACAGGATGCGCGACTGCGCCGATGCTGCCCCCGTTGAAACTCCCGAAGTTTGCGGGTCAGAGTCTGCTTCGGCAGGGGAGATAGCAATAATCGGTTTCGCGTCGACGGTCGTCATGCTTTCGATACCGGCAACGGTCTTAATAAGATAGTGCCCTTGCGACCAGCCGAGCAGGGGGTTTATTAAGTCTCGGCTTAGCGATTCGACAAAATAAATGCCGTGCTCGCCTAATCGAGGAAGACGCGAGCCGTTAACCTCTAGCACTTCACCGTTCAGCGACCCTCCTAGAAACTTCAGCTCAATATCAGTTGCACCGGCGTCTCCCTTAAGGATGTCGATAACGCGAAAAGTGACATAGGTATTGACCATGCCGCGATTGCCGGAACGTTGCGCCTCTACTGAGATCACTTCGCCTTCGAACACAAACTCCGCCTGCTCGCTAAGGCTGTTGACTGACAGGCTTATCAGCGTTGTTCCATACGCGCTAGTGGCGAGGGACATAACGAAGAGAAAGGCGCGTAACAGCGCCGCGGTGTGTCTAAGCGTTGCGCAGGCGATGGACGTTTTCATGTCGCTCCTTTTGCGTGGTTATTGATAGGCCTCGCGTATCAGTCTGGATTGCATCTGAGCTTATGCAATTCTTTTTTTTTGTTGCACTAAGGCTCTATCAGCCAGGTTTGATGTATTTTGGGGTTGCGATGGAAATCGCGATCAAGGCTCTGGCGGCTAAAGTCTTTCACACGATAACGCGCTGCAATCTCTGCGTCGAGCTTAAACCCTCGGCAGTTGTTAGAAAAGATGAGCAAGCCACCCGATGCCAGTCGCGCCATGCAACCGGCAATCAACTTGGCATGATCTCGCTGAATATCGAGCACATTGTCGGTCTTTTTCGAGTTAGAAAATGTGGGCGGATCGAGGAAAATAAGATCAAACAAGCCCTTCTCGGCATTTTCGTCGCTCGCATCGAGGCTTGGCGGGCGTCTATCTACTAATGTCTCGAGAAACGCGACACAGTCGGCGCGCTTCAGTCGATGCCGCTTTCCACCGATCTTGTTTTCCTGATAGTTACGCCGAGCCCATTCGAGGTAGGTGTTGGACATATCGATACTCAGACTCGATGTCGCGCCACCTAATGCTGCATGCACGCTCGCGCTGCCGGTATAGCAGAACAGGTTTAGAAAGCGCTTGCCGTTCGCTTTTTCAAAGATGAAGCGGCGTATCGCGCGATGATCTAAGAATAGCCCGGTGTCTAGATAGTCTGTGAGGTTCACATAGAGCTTGGCTCGACCCTCGCGAACGCTAAAAAACTTACCCTGATTATCCTCGACCTCATACTGCTTGGTTCCGCGCTGGCGCTCACGTGACTTAATAGTAAGCACGCGAACCGGAACGTTAAGTACCTCTTGCAACGCGAGAAGCATCCCTTCACGGCGCGCTTCGACTTTAGCGGGATCGATTCTAGCAGGTGCTTGATACTCGGCTACATGTATGCGCTCGCCGTACAGATCAACCGCGAACGCAAACTCGGGAAGATCGGCATCATAGAGCCGATAACACTCGATTCCCTGCTGCTGTGCCCACTTACCAAGGACGCGAAGGTTCTTTTCCAGGCGGTTTTTAAGATGGGTTATGTCGCTCATGTGGGGTCTGCCAATGTGTGGGGGGTGTGGAGGGGGGGGGTCAGGTACTACCTTTTTGAGCCTCTATGATACGGCAAAGAGTCTTTTCGAGCGCGCAGTAGATAGCGAGATACCTGAAATGATTGAGGTCATGCTTGCATACGGTGCCAATATTGATTCGAAAGATGTTTATGGTAATTCAATGCTGCATCGCGCTGTGCGTGCTGGAAATCCGGACATAGTAAATCAATTGCTTGAATCAGGAGCGAACCCTTTATCTCGTGACTTGAATGGTTTGACTCCGGCGATGAGAGCGCGTCTTTATCGTCTTGAGCATGGCGAGGATAAATACAATGAGCTCCACACCTTACTCAAGAACGCCGAAGCAAACGTTTCGCAGTGATTAGGATCAAAGCGAACGACCTATCAGGCGGCACTGTCCGGTCTATGAAGCGAATGGCTGGCGAGAGTATCTCTTTTTCCAGTCATTCGTCACTTATGCGTCTCCCGCCCATTTGATGTATTCTTTCTCACCAATAAGTCCTCAAGGCTCATGGATTCGAGCCATTTATACAGGACTAGAACTCTATTTAAGTGAGAACCTACCATGCAATACCTCCCCGCCGTCGAACTTGAGTGGCCTAAGGGCCTGACCGTCACCGCTTCTGTAATCTGGCTGCACGGTCTCGGCGCCGACGGTAACGACTTTGCGCCAATTGTCCCCCAACTTAATCTGCCCGCAGGTGTCGGTGTGCGCTTCATTTTCCCCCATGCGCCCTCTATCCCCGTCACGATCAACAACGGGTACGTCATGCCAGCCTGGTATGACATTAAATCGATGGATGGGGGTCGTCATGTAGACACCGAACAGATAGAGCAATCTGCAGGGTGGGTGCACAATCTTATCGAGCGCGAAATTGAACGTGGCGTAGCGCCGGATTGCATAGTCATAGCCGGTTTTTCGCAGGGCGGTGCGATCACCTATGAGGCTGCGTTGAGTTATCCTAAGCGTTTGGCAGGTATGCTGCTGCTGTCGACTTATTTCCCCACCGCGCAGACGGTGAAGATGGACACAGTGCAGACAGGCCTTCCTGCACTCATTTGCCACGGTAGCCATGATCCCGTTGTTGTCGAGAATTTGGGACTTGAGGGTAAAGCGCGCCTTGAGGCACTGGGCTTTTCGCCCGAGTATAAAACCTATCCAATGGAGCATGCGGTTTGCCCGCAAGAGATTGCGGATATAAGCGGGTGGTTATCAAAAGTGCTTGCGTAAGAATCTTCTATTAAGCCTTGACCTTAGAGTAAGCTCTAAGGGTTATACTTATCCTATTAAACGACGCAGTGTCTGCGTCTAAGTGTGGGAGGCTTATATAAATCATGAAAATCAGCGAGTTATCAGCGCACTGCAGGCTTTCAGCGCATACGCTGCGTTTTTAT
>Ga0075477_10000366_pt1 | contig 19147 bp, 17 predicted proteins | sample DEB08_DNA_FD_76338 | JGI IMG/M metagenome (GOLD analysis project Ga0075477, IMG submission 76338) | Aqueous microbial communities from the Delaware River and Bay under freshwater to marine salinity gradient to study organic matter... | ecosystem: Environmental > Aquatic > Marine > Coastal ...
CTGCACGGGCCCTACTTGAAGTTGCACGAGCAGATCGCGAACGTCGATCCCGCCGACTGGACCGACGACCAGATCAAGCGGCGGGTCCGACACGGGCCGCGCTGCATGCTCGAGGTGTACTGAGGACCGCCGCCGATCGGCTCCGGTGTCGATCGGGATCGCACCGGGAAGACCCGCAAGAAAGAAGACGCCGCCCCGGATCGGGACGGCGTCGATTCGTGTCTGGTCGTCGAAGGAGGGTCGCCGCGGAACTCAGCGGGCGAAGTGCGCGAAGGCGCGGTTGGCCTCGGCCATCTTGTGGGTCTGCATCCGCACCGCCATGGCCTTGCCTTCGCCGCGAGCGGCATCCCAGAGTTCGCGAGCGAGGCGTGCCGCCATCGGCTTGCCACGCTCCTCGCGGGCCGCGTTGATGACCCAGCGGAACGTGAGCGACTGCTGACGACGACGGTTCAACTGCATCGGAACCTGATAGTTCGCACCACCAACGCGCTTCGAACGCACCTCCACCTGCGGGCGGACGTTGTCGATGGCCAGGCGGAACAACTCGATCGCCGTCTCCGGCGCCCCCTCGATCTTCTCCTTGTCGAGACGCGACTGGATCAGATCGAGTGCCCCGTAGACGATCCGCATCGCGGTCGCCTTCTGCCCGCGGATCATGATGCAGTTGATGAACTTGCTGAGCAGCAGATCGTCGAATCGGGGATCGGGACGAAGCTGATCTTCGCTCTTGGTGATGCGGCCGGCCATGTTCGGACTCCTGTGTGGGCTCTGGGGCGACGGGCCCCGTAGTTCACCGCGATCGGGAGATGGGCATTCCCAGGAATCGGATCGCGGTTACCTGCCCTGCGTATTGGTCTGGGTTGAAGGTTTGGTGGAACGGACGAACGGACTCGATCTCGAACCGTCGAATCACGCTTCTCGGATCACTGGATCACTGGACCACTGGATCACTGAATCACTGGATCACTGGATCACTGGATCATTTCTTGGCGGCGGACTTGCGCTTGACGCCGTACTTCGACCGCCCCTGTCGCCGACCGTCCACGCCGAGGCAGTCGTGCGCGCCGCGAACGATGTGGTAGCGGACGCCCGGAAGATCGCGAACGCGTCCTCCGCGGACGAGCACGATCGAGTGCTCCTGCAGGTTGTGCTCTTCGCCGCCGATGTAGGCGCTCACTTCCTTGCCGTTGGACAGGCGGACGCGGGCCACCTTCCGCTGCGCGGAGTTGGGCTTCTTCGGCGTCACGGTTCGGACCTGCAGGCACACCCCCCGCTTCTGCGGGCAGGCGGCGAGGTCCTTGACCTTGCTCTTGGACGGGGGATCGACGCGGGGGCGTCGGACCAGCTGGTTGATCGTGGGCATGAACGACGGCCTCTTTGGGGGAATCGGAGAAGGTACCGTCGCCCCCCTGACCTGGCAAGGGTCCACATCGGTCCTTTCCATTCGGCTCCGCTCGACGACTCGCTGCCCTTGCCCTCAGCGGCGAGGGCGACGGGCCGCCCCCGCCGGGCGGGGCACCGCCGCCACGGCGAGTCGATCGCATCTCTCGTTCTCGACATGTCCGTCGTGGCCCCGGACCCAGACCGTTCGGAGGGTCCGTTCGGCCGCCAGAATGTCGAGACGCTTCCACAAATCGGCGTTCTTGACCGGCCCCGACGTCGTCCGCCACCCCCGCCGCTTCCACCCCACAAGCCACTCCGAAAGGCCCTTGGTGACGTACTGACTGTCGGAATGCAGGGTCACCTCGGCACCCGCCGGGACCTGCTGGAGGCCTTCGATGACCGCCGTCAGCTCCATCCGGTTGTTGGTGGTGGAGGACTCTCCCCCCGCCTGCTCTCGCTCGCCGTCGGTTCCCCGAAGCACGAAGGCCCAGCCGCCGGGGCCTGGATTGCCCTCGCAGGCCCCATCCGTGAAGAGATCGAACGTCGCCATGGTGCGCGAATCGTAGCGAGACGCCCCTCGAGAGCGATCCGCCCCCTCCCGGACCGAAGTTGCCGCCGGTCAGAACCGGGATCGAGTTCTTGACACCCCCCGAGGAGCCCCATACCTTGCTCGGTTCGACGCTTGGGACGCCGCGTGGCGGTCAAAGCCTGAGGTCGGGCGTGGGTCGTACACGCCCTCCCGGCACGTCCCTTCAGGCCCTTTCAGCGAGTCCGAACCATGGCCGTTCCAGCCTTTCGTCAGTCCCACGGCCGCAGCCGACGCCGGCGTGCCCATCAGGCCCTCCGCAATCCGCACGCGGTGTCCTGTCCCAACTGTGGGCAGGTCAAGCAGCCCCATCGCGCTTGCCGCCACTGCGGTTACGTGCGGCCCGGCCTGACCGTCCGCACAGGCAACGCCTGACCGGTCGTTCTCGCTCGGTTGCACAGGCGGTGACCCGACCGGTTCTCGATCCCCCGAACCCGCCGCTCATCGAGGAAAGCAGAGGCACATGCGAATCGGCGTGGACGTCATGGGTGGCGACCACGCGCCCGGCGAGATCCTCAAGGGCGCGTTTGCGGCGCTCGAGCAGCTCGACGCGGACGATCGCATCGCCCTCGCCGGCGATCGGGATCTGATCGCCGAAGCGATCGCGGAACGAGGCATCGACGATCCCCGGATCGAGATCATCGGCACCACCGAGGTGATCGAGATGGCGGCGCCGCCGGTCGACAGCGTCCGGCAGCGTCCCGACAGTTCGATCGTCGTGCTGGCCCGCATGAGCGGCCCCAAGGAGGCGAAGCTCGACGGCTGGCTCTCCGCCGGAAACACCGGTGCCTGCGTCACCGCGAGCCAGTTCCACATGAAGCGTCTGCCGGGCGTGCATCGCCCCGGCATCGCCGTGACCGTGCCCACCTTCGCCGGCCCCATCGTGCTGCTCGACGTGGGCGCCAACATCGCCCCGAAGCCGCATCACCTCGCCCAGTACGGGGTGATGGGCAGGGTCTTCTCGCAGAAGGTCCTCGGAGTCGAGAATCCCCGGGTCGCCTTGATGAACGTGGGCGGCGAGGAGCAGAAGGGCACCACCGAGATGAAGCGGGCGCGGGATCTGCTCCGATCGTCGCGCGACACGAACTTCATCGGCTACGTCGAGGGCCGCGGCGTCTTCAACGGCGAGGCCGACGTGGTGATCACCGACGGCGTCGTGGGCAACGTCATGCTCAAGCTCGCCGAGGGCCTTTCCGCGGGCATCTTCAAGGCGATCGCCGCCGAGGTGATGGAGATCGATCCGTCGCTCGCCCTCCGTCTCGAGCCCGTCGTGCGAAGCATCTACGCCAAGCACGACTACCACGAGTACGGCGGAGCACCTCTGCTCGGCGTCAACGGGTACAGCATCATCGCCCACGGCTCCAGCGTCGCCCGCACCATCACCAACGCGATCCTTCGAACCCGCCAGTTCGCCCAGAGCGGCCTCAACGACGCCATGGTCTCCGCACTGGCCGAGATGGAAGAAGTCCCGGCATGACCCCACCGCCCTGTGGCGTGCGACTCGCCGGCACCGGAAGCAAGGTGCCGGATCGGGTGCTGAGCAACCACGATCTCGAGAAGATTCTCGACACCAGCGACGAGTGGATCGTGCAGCGCACGGGCATTCGCGAACGGCGCGTCTGCGATCCCGAGACGGAAGGGACCTTCACGCTCGGCCGGGACGCCCTGACGGCCGCGCTTGCGGATGCGGGCATGGTGGGCAGCGATCTCGACCTGATCGTCTGCGGCACCTGCACCGGCGAGATGGCCTGCCCGTCGGTCTCCTGTCGGATCGCCGCCGCGGTCGAGGCCACCCCGGCCGCGGCGTTCGACGTGACCGCGGCCTGCTGCGGATTCGTCTACTCGATCAACATCGCGGAGAGCCTCATCAGGTCGGGTCGGTTCCGCAGCGTGGGCGTCATCGGCGTCGATGCCATGAGCTCGATCATCGACTACGACGACCGTTCGGTCAGCATCCTCTTCGGCGACGCCGCCGGCGCGGCGGTGCTGGTTCGGGACGACGACCCCGGCCGCGGCTGCATCTACCAGCGAATGCACGCGGACGGGAGCGGGTGGGAGAGCCTCTACATCCCCCGCCGCGAGCGGGAGGTGCCCGAGCACGATCGCGACAACCCCATCCGTCTCGGCCATCTTCGAATGAACGGCCGCGAGGTGTTTCGCTTCGCCGTCACCCGATTCCGCGAGACCGTGGAGGACGCCCTCGCCGGCACGGGCCTCTCGGTCGACGACGTCTCGCTGTTCGTGTGCCACCAGTCCAACGAGCGGATCATCGCGGCGGCGCGGGAGAAGATCGGCATCCCGGAGGAGAAGATGCCGGTCAACATCGACCGCTTCGGCAACAGCTCGGCGGGCAGCGTGGGCCTGTTGTTCGACCAGCTTCGGAAGTCGGGCCGGTGTCGCGAGGGCGAGATCGTCTGCCTCGTCGCCTTCGGAGGCGGGATGACCTGGGCCAGCAGCGTCTGGAGGATCTGATCGGATGAGCATTCGATGAGCGGCCAAGGCCAACTGGTCCTGCTTTGTCCCGGGCAAGGCGCGCAGAAGGTCGGCATGGGCAGGACGTGGGCGGACTCCTGCCCCGCCGCCGCGCAGACCTTCGCCGCGGCGGACGAGGCGCTGGCGGGGCTCGACGCCTTCGGCGACGTCCCCTTGAGCGCCCGGTGCTTCGACGGACCATCCGAACATCTCGACCGGACCGACATCGCCCAACCGGCGCTGTTCACCTGCGCCGTCGCGAGTTGGCAGGGCCTGCTCGAGCGGAACGAATCGGGAACGGTCGTCGCCGGCGCTGGCCTGAGCCTCGGCGAATACACCGCACTGCATCTCGCAGGCGCCTTCACGTTCGTGGACGCGTTGCGACTGGTCGCCTTGCGGGGGCGCCTGATGCAGCAGGCGGCCGAATCGAGCGAGGGCGGCATGGTCGCCCTGATCGGCGCCGACGAGGCCAAGGCCGAGGAACTCGCAGCCGCAGCCCGCGGCGGAGGCGTCCTGGTCTGCGCGAACTTCAACGCCCCGGGCCAGATCGTCCTCTCCGGGGATCGCTCCGCCTGCGAGCGGGCGGTCGAGAAGGCCGGCGAACTCGGCGTCCGGGCCACCCCGCTGCAGGTCGCCGGAGCGTTCCACAGCCCTCTCATGCAACCTGCCGCGGACGGCCTTGCCGAGGCCCTCGCCAAGGTGGAGATCCGTGATCCGAGGTTCCCGGTCTGGTCCAACGTCACCGCAAGACCCCACGAGAAGGGTGATCCGGACGCTCTGCGGAAAAGGCTGGTTGAGCAGCTTGTGAAGCCCGTACGATGGAGTCAGGGTTGCGAGGACTTGATCGCCGCGGTTCATGGCGGCGATGGGAACTTCCCGCCGACCTTCCACGAACTGGCCCCCGGCACCGTGCTGCGGGGCCTGATGCGACGGATCGACCGGACCTGCGAGGTGATCAGCCATGACGGACCTCCCGATGCCTGAACGACCAATCAATCGAAGCACCTACCGAAGCACCGACGGCCGCTTCCGCCTCGCCATGGGGGCGATGCTCGCGGGTGGCCTCGTTGCCGGCCTCGCCGCCTGCGGTGAGGAACCGCCGCCACCGGCTCCGGTGGTCCAGGCTCCGCCGCCGGCCCCGGGACCACCGCCGCCGCCGCCGGTGACCCCCATCGCCGACCTGATGGTCCAGCTCGGCATCGACGAGCGGGTGAATCTTCCCGAGGACAAGGCGCCCGGCACCGACGCGGAGCGGATCGCCGTGCTGAAGTTCTGCGACGCGTTCGTTCGCGGCAACCACGCGTCGGTCCGCCCGATGCTGTCCTTCCCGGATCAGCTGCAGTTGGATCTCCTCGTCGAGGATGGCACGTGGTCGGAGACCGCCGATCTCGTTTCGCGGGTCGACGTGCAGACCGGTCGCAGCCCCGAGGGCGACGACGCGATGCTTGCGATCTTCCACACCGGCCTGCAGTTCCAGCCTCAGCTGTGGCTCATGGAAGTTGCCGGTCAGGATGCGACATTCGACGCCTTGCCGACGCCGCCGGACATCATGAATCGCCTGAGCGGCGAAGACTGGATCGCGGCGTGGTTCGATGTCAACGCAGCGGAGATCGCCAGAGCCTCCGACCCCGACGACGAGGTCGTGATCCCTCAGCAGGACTTCTCCGAGGCCGCCGAGTTCGCGGACACAGGATCCGGTCCGGGCATCACCCCCGCCGGAGCCCCCAGCCCGGGGGTGCCGGGGCGACGGATGCCCGGCGGAACCCCGGTGGCTCCTCCACGCGGCCCGCTCGGTCGCTGACTCGACCCCGGGCCTGCGACACCCGCAGCGTCCGCTACACTCCCAGCAAGTTCGAAGACGCCCGCCGACATGGCGGGCGTTTCTCGATCCACGTTCCGACCGCCCTACGCACCCTCTTCTGGAGCATCGCCATCGACCGCAGAGTCGCCATCGTGACCGGCGCGAGTCGCGGCATCGGCCGTGCCATCGCCACCCGCCTCGCCGCCGACGGCCGACATGTGGTCGCGGCAAGTCGATCCGCCGGGGATCTCGAGACCCTCGTGAGCGAGATCGCCGCCGCGGGAGGCAGTGCCGAGTTTCGCACCTGCGACGTCGGCAGCTCCGAGGAGATGACCGGCCTCGTCGAGTCGGTGGCGGAGGCCCACGGCCGCCTCGACATCCTGGTGAACAACGCGGGCGTCACCCGCGACGGTCTGCTGCTCCGGATGAGCGACGAGGACTTCGACACCGTGCTGAACGTCAATCTGCGTTCGGCGTTCGTCGCGTGCCGGGCGGCGGCCCGACCGATGATGCGCGGCAAATTCGGACGCATCGTGAACGTCGGATCGGTGTCGGGGCTCACCGGCAACGCTGGACAGGCCAACTACGCCGCGGCCAAGGCCGGCCTCGTCGGCCTGACGAAGACCATCGCCAAGGAACTCGGCGCCAAGGGCATCACCGCCAACGTGATCGCCCCGGGCTTCATCGAGACCGACATGACCGCGGCCCTGCCGGACGCCGTCCGGCAGCAGGTCCTGCCCCAGATCCCGCTGAGACGGTTCGGCGCCGCCGAGGACATCGCTGCCGCCGCCGCCTACGCGACCTCGGACGAGGCCGGCTACATGACCGCCCAGGTGCTGGTGGTGGATGGGGGCCTCGCGACCTGAACCCCGTCTCGTCGCCGGGTCCGACGGCCACTCTCCGGGGGAGGGTCCCGATCCCCGGCCCGGCTGTCCGAACCCGCCGGTTCCGCTATATTCACCGCCCGAATTCAGACGTCCGAGGTCCGACGTCCGCCACCCGGACGCGAGGAGAGCCCACCGTGACCGAGCAAGAAATCGAAACGAAGGTGATCGACATCGTCGCCGACCAGATGGGCGTCGACAAGAGCCAGATCACCCGCGAGACCGCCTTCACCGACCTCAACGCCGACAGCCTCGACATCGTCGAGCTGGTGATGGAGTTCGAGGACGAGTTCGAGACGTCCATCCCGGACGACCAGGCCGAGAAGATCCAGAACATCGGCCAGGCCATCGACTTCATCAAGGCCAACATGAACAACGGCTGACGCCGTCGTCGCGAGACCGCTCTCCCCGGAGCGCGGTCTCGCGGTGTTTCGAGTCGCCGTGTTCGCGCCCTCGGGCGCTCCCTACCCCATGCGAACGATTCAGCTCAGGCGGGTGGTCGTCACCGGCCTCGGTGCCATCACCGACCTCGGGCACAACGTCCCCGACACCTGGAGCGGCCTCAAGGAGGGACGCTCCGGCATCGACACGATCGAGTCCTTCGAGCAGTCCGAGGAGTGGACGGTGCGGTTCGCCGGCGAGGTCCGAGACTGGGACCCGACGCAACTCATCGACGCCCGCGAGGCGAAGCGAATGGATCGCTTCTGCCACCTCGGCCTGTGGGCCGCCGAAGAGGCGGCCAAGGACTGCGGCATCGACTTCGAGACCGGCGACCACGGCCGCCGCGGCGTCGTGATCGGTTCGGGCATCGGCGGCATCCTCACCATCGAGGAGGGCTATCGAAAGCTCCTCAAGACCGGCCCTCGAAAGATCAGCCCCTTCGTCGTGCCGAAGCTGATGGTCAACGCCTGCGCCGGCAACGTCTCGATCCGACACCATCTCAAGGGCGCCAACTCCGCGACCGCCACCGCCTGCGCGACTGGCGGTCACGCGATCGGCACCGCCTTCCACCTGATCCAGCGCGGCCTCGCGGACGTGATGTTCGCCGGCGGCACGGAAGCGGCGGTCAGCCCCCTGTGCATCGGTTCCTTCGCCGCGATGAAGGCCCTCTCGACCCGCAACGACGATCCGAAGGGCGCGTCCCGCCCGTTCGACCGCGATCGTGACGGTTTCGTCCTGGCCGAGGGCGGTGCCGTGCTCATCCTCGAGGACCTCGAGCACGCGCGCAAGCGAGGTGCCCGAATCTACGCCGAGGTCCTCGCCTTCGGATCCTCCGGCGACGCCTCCCACATCGCGGCCCCCGACGAAGAGGGCAGCGGTGCCGCCTCCGCCATGCGGGCCGCGCTCGCCGAGGCGGAGATCGCTCCGGACGCCATCGACTACATCAACGCCCACGGCACCTCGACACCCCTCGGCGATGCCGCCGAGGTCCAGGCGGTCAAGCGGCTGTTCGGCGACCACGCCAAGCGGGTGGTGATGAGTTCGACCAAGAGCATGACCGGGCACTGCCTCGGCGCCGCCGGCGGCATCGAGAGCGTCGCCACGGTGCTCGCTCTCCACGAAGGCGTGGTGCCCCCGACGATCAACCTCGACGAGCCCGACGACGAGTTCGATCTCGACTTCGCTGCGAACACCGCCCAGGAGCGGCCGCTGCGATTCGCGATCAACAACTCGTTCGGGTTCGGCGGGCACAACGTCAGCCTGCTGTTCGCCCGCTTCGACGACTGATCCTCGCCACGGCCGACCGGTCCGCGGGCCCGACCCGCCGTCGTGGGGCGGATGGCATCCCCGTGAAGCGACGCTCCGTGGGCTCCGAGATGGTCCATTCTCGCAACCCGACCGGCGGGAGCCCGCTGTCGAGACCCCGCTGTCGAGAACTGGATCCTCGGACCGGTAACTTGGTTTCGCCGCGGCAGTGCCGAGAGAGGCCGGGAGTTCGGCAACGCCCTCATCCGGCCGGGATGTTCGGTCGATAACGCTCGTCGCGGCCTGCGCATTGCGCGTCCGTCCCCGTCCCGCCGAGCCCCCCGAGCGCCATCAGATGCCCCGCAACATTCCCGTCGGAAACGGAGAGCTTCTCGTCACCTTCGACGACCTCTATCGCATCCGCGACCTCTACTGGCCGCACGTGGGCATGCCCAACCACACCGTGGGCCACGTCCAGCGCTTCGGCGTCTGGGTGGACGGCGAGTTCGCCTGGGTCGAGAACGGCGAGTGGACCCGGAGCCTCCGCTACAAGCCGGACACCCTCGTCACGGAGGTCCGCCTCCGCAACGACCGTCTCGGCATCGAACTGCTCTGCAACGACGCGGTCGACTACTGGAGCCCCGTCTACTTCCGACGCATCACCGCGACCGATCTCCGCGGCCGCCCGCGCGAACTTCGGCTCTTCTTCCACCACGACATCTCCGTCAACGAGAGTCCCGTCGGCGACACCGTCAACTGGGATCCCAACACCGGCGGGCTGATCCACTACAAGAACGACTGCTACCTGCTGATCAACGGCTTCGACGGGCGCAACTACGGCATCGACACCTGGGCCACCGGTGCCAAGCGCATCGGCGACGCCGAGGGCACATGGCGCGACGCCGAGGACGGCATGCTGAGCCAGAACGCGATCGCCCAGGGCTCGGTGGATTCGACGATCGGCCTGAAGATCTCCCTGCGTCCCGGCGGCTCCGGCACCGCGCACTACTGGATCGCGGTGGGCCGCAGCTACAACGCGGTGGTCGAGCTGAATCGCAAGGTCCACGAGAAGAGCCCGCAGCGGATGCTCGATCGCTCGGAGGCGTACTGGCGCTGGTGGTCGTGCAAGGAGCCGATGGACTTCTCGCCGCTTCCCGAGCACCTTCGGGACCTGTACATCCGCAGCTCCCTGATCCTGCGGACGCAGATCGACAACGGCGGCGCGATCATCGCCGCCAACGACTCCGACATCACCCACTTCGCCGGCGACACCTACTCCTACTGCTGGCCGCGCGACGGTGCGCTGGTCGCCCAGTCGCTGGTCCTGTCGGGTCAGGGCGAACTGAGCCGGGCGTTCTTCGGCTTCTGCGAGCGGGTCCTCGGCAAGGACGCCTACTTCCTGCACAAGTACAACCCCACCGGAACCCTCGCCTCGAGCTGGCATCCGTGGGCTCTGGAAGGTCGTCGGATCCTGCCCATCCAGCAGGACGAGACTTCGCTGGTGCTGTGGGCGCTGCGACGGCACTTCGAGGTCTTCCGCGACGTCGAGTTCATCAAGACCGTCTACAACCGACTGGTGGTCGATCCCGCGACCTGGATCCTCGAGTATCGGGACCACAACGGTCTGCCGCTGCCGAGCTGGGATCTCTGGGAAGAGCGCCGCGGCATCCACCTGTTCACCGTCGCTTCGACGATCGGCGCCCTGCAGGCGGCCGCGGCGTTCGCGCACGACATGGGCGCGTTCGATCGGGCCGCGGAGTTCAGCGAGGGCGCCGAGCGCATGAAGGGCGCGATGATCCGGCACATGTGGCAGCCGGAACTGAACCGCTTCGCCCGCATGGCGACGCCCCTCGAGGACGGCACCTACCGCCTCGACATGACCCTCGACGCCTCGGCGTTCGGCCTGTTCGAGTTCGGGGCGCTGCCGGCCGACGATCCCCGGGTGGTCGCCCACATGGAGGCGATCCGCGATCGCCTGTGGGTGAAGACCGAGATCGGCGGTCTCGCACGCTACGAGAACGACTACTACCACCAGATCGAGCACCAGAACGTCGACGAGATTCCCGGCAATCCGTGGATCATCTGCACGCTGTGGCTCGCCCTCTGGCACATCGCCAAGGCGACCACCACCGAGGAGCTCGCCGAGGCGCTGCCCTACCTCGAGTGGACGCAGGCCCGGGCCCTGCCCTCCGGCGTCCTCGCCGAACAGGTGAACCCCTACGACGGTCAGCCGATCTCGGTCAGCCCGCTGACCTGGTCGCACGCGACCGTGGTCACCACGATCACCGAATACCTCCTCAAGCATGCGGAACTGACCGGAAAGAGCTCCGGCTGCATCGCCGAACTGGCGATGTCGCGGCCCCACGGCCGCTTCTCGCCGCCGGGCGGAACCGGCTGAATCCGAACGCGTCCCGAGCGCCGAAACGCTCTGCCGTGAACCCCGCCGACCGACACGCCGCCGAGACCATCGACTCGGTCTCCAAGACGCTCTCGGAGTGGACCCTCGCCGCGTTGGCGGAGGAGGACCCCACCTTCGAGCGTCGGCACGACGCCGCCGCCCTCCGCCTCTGGCGGGGCGAGATGCGGAGTCGGGTCGGTCATCTCGCCGAGGCGGTGGCCGCGGCCTGTCCCGAACTGTTCGCCCGCAACGTCGGCTGGAGCCGCGAGGCGTTCGAGGCGCGAGGACTTCCATTGGAGGACTTGCGCCGCAGCGTGACCACCCTCGGTCGAGTGATCGACGAGAAGCTGCCCCCGACGGTCGCCTCCCGAGCGGCCGTGGCCATCGAGGCGGCGCACGCCCGACTCGACGAGGCTCGACCGGGTCGATCCGACCGTGGCCTGACCGATCGGCCCGAGCCGCTCGCCGGCGAGGATCCGGATGCGACCGCGGCGAGGCTGTACCTGCTGCACATGCTCGAACGCCAGGAGGAGGCCGCGAGCGACCTCGTGCTCGAACTCCAGGAGCGGGGCCGCGGCACCGTCGAGATCTACGAGAGGATCCTGGCGCCCGCACTCGCCGAGATCGGTCGCATGTGGCACCTTCGGGAGGCCTCGATCGCAGACGAGCACTTCACCAGCGGCGCGACCCGAATGATCATGGCGGAACTGCGACGCAACGCGCCTCGCGCGACGTCGAACGGTCGGGCCGTGCTCTGCACCGCCGTCGGCGGGGATCTCCACGATCTCGGCATCCGCATGGTCGCAGACGCCTTCGAGTTCTCCGGATGGTCCGCGGAGTGCCTTGGCGCGGACATGCCGCCCGAAGAGGTCGTGGATGCGCTCGAGAGCCGTGTCGAGAGCCGGTTCGACCTGCTCGCGGTCGCGGCGAACACCACCCTCGGCATCCGTCCGACCGGCGATCTCGTCGATGCGGTGCGGTCGAGCCGCGCCGGCTCGGAGATCCGCATCCTCGTGGGCGGCCTGCCGTTCCGCATGGCTCCGGAACTGGTCGAGACCGTCGGCGCCGATGCGGGTGCCAACTCCGCCAGCGATGCGGTTCGGGTCGCGGAGGGCCTGTTCGAGGCGGCTGGATCGTCCCGATTCAGGCAACACCGCGGCGCCTGACGCACCGCCGTCGCCGAACGACCGATCCCGTGGCGACGATCCGCCGAGCGGATGCGCCCGCCCGGCTCAGTCGCGCCGTCCGAACATCAACGCCAGCCGGAAGACGAGCTTCAGGGCCTCGAGGTAGACCCAGGCGAGCGTGACCATGAGTCCGAACGCCGCGTACCACTCCATCTGCTTGGGCGCTCCGCTCGCGACGAGGTCCTCGATCTGACGGAAGTCCACGATGAACCAGAGCGAGGCGACGCCGAGGATCAGGACGTTGATTCCCAGGCCGATCATCGCCGAGGAGCCGCCCTCCATCGCCGAACCCAACGACAGGAACGGCATCGAGACGCCGAAGAGGCTGATCACGAAGCTGATGAGGTACATCAGAAAGATGCCCAGCGTGGCGACCGAGAGGACCCGGGTGAAGGTCTGGCCGCCCTTCAAGATGCCGAAGGAGTAGAGCGTCAGCATCGACAGCAGGATCGCGATCGTGACCACGAACGCCTGCAACGCGATGCCCCCGGGCACGGCGATGCCTTGCGCGGCCAGGATGCTCTGCAGCATGACCGCGACGCCGCCGAGCAGGAAGCCCTGGACGACCGAGTAGACGGGGCCGAGGAACATCGCCCGGGCGGGATTGCCGCGCAACGCGAAGAAGATCCCCAGCACCGCGACCAGGGCGGCGATGTTCGCGATCCAGAGGGCGGCGGGAAACGCGCTGCAGACCGCCCAGCCCACGCAGCCGGCGCCGGTCGCGAGCAGGGCCAGGAAGGTCGTCTTGTTGACCACCCCCTGCACCGTCGCGGTCGTGGCGACGGCGCCGCGGGACTCGCCGCCGGTGCGGAACAGCTCGTTGGCATCGGATCCGGCGAGGACGGGATTGCTGGACTGCAGGTTCATGGTTCAGACCTCCTGGACGTGTCGGCGAATGGTAGGAATCGGAGATCGGGGCGTCATCCCTGCAGGGTCCGACGCCGACCGCCGCCGCCGGAACGGGTGCCGCGGCGGATCGAGAGCCTTCGACCGCCGAATCACGCGTCGGTCGCTCACCATGCCGGACGCCCTCACCCGCTCTCCGCCGTTGCACCCTCCGACGCGATCCGCAGTCGATCGACGACCCGGACTCGAAGGGCGGCGAAGGCGGCGGCCTCGCGACGAATCTCCTCCGCATCTTCCGGGAGATCCGTGGCCCGAAGTCGGGCGGCGACCTCCTCGAGAAGATCGGAGGCGTAGCCGAGGGCCTCGACCTGCGTCAGGAGCAGCGTGCGTTCGAAGGCCCGACCGGAACTGAACAGCAGCTCCCGCGAGACCCGGGCGCGGATCGCCGCCCGGACCCGGACCTCGGCGGCGGGCAGGCCGTCGTCCTCCAGCGGCATCCCCTCCGCTCGGGCGACGCGTTCGAGCGTGTCCGCCGCGGCGTCGGACGCGGCGGCGATCTCCTCGATCAGCGCCTTCGTACCCGGTGTCGTGCCCTTGATCGAGAGGATGCCCGCGACCTCGCGGTTCTGCGACAGCAGGTTCCACGCGAGCGCCATGGCCTCGGAGCGTTCGTCGACATCGCCGGAGATCGCAGGCGGCCCCGCCGTGCAGCCGCCCAACGCCATCCCGCCGGCCAGCGCCGCGATCAGCAGCACGTCCAGCCAGAGGCGCCCTCGTCCGATCACAGCACCTCCGCCGCGAGGCTCGCGAGCTCGCTGCGCTCGGTCCTCGCCAGCGTGACGTGCCCGGCGAGGCGATAGCCCCGCAGGCGATCGATCAGGAACGTGAGTCCGTTGCTCGAGGCGTCGAGATAGGGATGGTCGATCTGCCCGATGTCGCCGCACAGCACGATCTTGGTTCCCTCGCCGACGCGCGACACGATCGTCTTCACCTCGTGCGGCGAGAGGTTCTGGGCCTCGTCGACCACCATGAACTGGTGCGGAATGCTGCGTCCTCGAATGTAGGTCAAAGGCTCCATCACCAGCTTGCCGCTCGCCACCAGCGCATCGAGGCGCTGTTCCATCGGCCGGCTGTCCGCCTCGCCGGAGCCGCCGCCGCGGGTCGACAGCAGATACGCCACGTTGTCGAAGATCGGCTGCATCCACGTCGAGAGCTTCTCGTCCTTGCCGCCCGGCAGGTAGCCGATGTCGCGGCCCATCGGCATGATCGGCCGCGCCGCGAGCAGCTTCTCGAAACGCTCCTCGCGCATCACCTTGTGCAGACCGGCGGCGAGCGCCAACAGCGTCTTGCCGGTTCCGGCGGGTCCGATCAGCGTCACCAGCTTCACGTCGTCGTCGAGCAGCAGGTCCAGCGCCATGGTCTGCTGCACGTTGCGAGCCATCACTCCGAAGATCGGCTTGCGGGCCCCGACGATCGGAATGAGGCGTCCGGTGTCGGCGAGCACGCGGGCGAGTCCGGTGTGCGTCGCGTCCTCGGCGTCCTGCAGCACCACGTACTCGTTGGGGACCGCGTCGAGCGTCGCCTCCCGGCCGCCCCGGGGGCTCGAGACCGCGAACGTCCCGAACCGCTCGATCGGCAGTTGGCGCTCGGCGTAGAGCTCGTCCACGAGGGCCCCCGGCACGACCATCTCGGCGTAGCCGGTGCGCAGCCAGTCCGCGTCGACCCGGTCGGCCTCGAAGTCCTCGGCGGGAATGCCGAGGGCATCGCACTTCACGCGGGCGTTGATGTCCTTGGAGATGAACACGGTTCGCCGCCCCTGCCGGTGCAGGGCGTGGGCGACGCCGAGGATCCGGTTGTCCGCCTGGTCGAGATCGAGGGCGAAGGGCGAGGACAGGTCGCAGCGGTCGATGCGGATGGTCCCACCATGGCCGTTCCAGGACACGCCCTCGAACAGGCGGCCCCGGCCACGCAGTTCGTCGAGGGTGCGGATCACCTGTCGCGCATTCCGCCCGGTCTCGTCGTTGTTCTTCTTGAACCGATCGAGCTCCTCGATCACGGTCAGCGGGATCACCACCTCGTGCTCGGCGAACTTGAAGACCGACTCGGGATTGTGAAGGAGCACGTTGGTGTCGAGCACGAAGTGCTTTCGCACGACGACCTTCTCCCCCAAAGGCGCCGTCTCGCGGACTTCGAGGTCCGGGCCCTGAGTACGTTCCTCGCTGGGACGGGCGGCGTCGGTGGCCACTCGGACTCCTTCCTGCATGCCTGCCTGCATGCCTGCATGCCTGCATGTTCGAGACCCGCTCGAACGCTCTCGGGAAGACCGTGGGGCGACATCCTTCCCGCCCGTTCAACCGGTCCGCCTTCCGGTCGAATGGTAGCCCTCGCCACCTCCGAAAAGACGCGGACAAGGCCGTCCCGTCGCCCCCTCGGAACGATCTTCACCGAGTCCCCACAGTCTTCGCCGATGCCCAAGGCCGCGGTCTTCGAACCTCCCGATGGCCGGAGGCATCCTCCGGCCGCCCGTCGGCGAAGTCGTCTCCCGACTCCCCGACGCTACCCTCCTGTCCCCAGTGCATCCCACCCTCCGCGACTTCATCGACGCCCTCGACGCCGCAGGCGAACTCGCCCGCGTCCGCGAGCCGGTCTCGCCGATTCTCGAAGCGGCGGAGATCGCGGATCGCATGAGCAAGAGTCGTTGCCCGACGGTCTCGGAGGCCGCACGCCGATTCGACCCCGCCCACGCCCATCTCGGTGGCCGGGCCCTGCTGTTCGAGGACGTCGAGGGCTGCGACTTTCCGCTCGCGATCAACCTCTTCGGCAGCTACCGAAGGATGGAGATGGCCCTCGGCTGCACCGACGCCGGGGGCTTCGAGTCGATCGCCGCGAAGCTCGCCTCGCTCACGACTCCGCAGCCGCCCCGCTCTCTCGGCGAGGCGATCTCGAAGGCACGCGAGTTCCTTCCGCTCCTGCGAATCGGTCCCAAGCTGCGGCGACGAGGCATCTGCCAGGAGGTCGTGAAGCTCGCCTCGCACGGCGAGGTCGACCTCACCCGGCTTCCCCTGATCAAGTGCTGGCCGCTCGACGGGGATCCCGACGCGGTCGGATTCGGGATCTCCGCCGAGGACTCCGGCACTGCCGCCGGTCTCGGCCGCTACCTGACCTTCGGCGGCATGCACACGATCCACGCCGACGACCGCGACGATCCTCGCCCGGCGAGCCACAACATCGGCATGTACCGATCGCAGCTCGTCGGCCCCACACGCCTCGCGATGCACTGGCACATGCATCACGACGGCGCGAACCACTGGCGAAGCTGGAAGCGACTGGGTCGACCGATGCCCATCGCGATCTGTCTCGGCGGCGAAAGCGTCATGCCCTACGCCGCCACCGCACCGCTGCCGCCCGGACTCAGCGAACTGCTGATGGCGGGCTATCTCGCCAAGGGCGGCATCCCGCTGGTGCGTTGCCGAACCGTGCCGCTTCGGGTTCCCGCCAACAGCGAGATCGTGATCGAAGGCCACGTCTCGACCGAATGCGGGTCGATCGGCTTCGACCCCCGTCGCGACGGCGACCTCGGACCCGGCGCCGTGTTCGAGGGCCCGTTCGGCGACCACACGGGCTTCTACTCGCTGCCGGACCGGTATCCGATCGTCGAGGTCACCGCGATCACCCATCGTCGCGACGCGATCTTCCCCGCGACGCTCGTCGGATTGCCGCCGCAGGAGGACTACTACCTCGGCAAGGCGACCGAGCGGGTCTTTCTGCCGCTGCTGAAGGTGCTGATCCCCGACATCGAGGACTATCACCTGCCCCGATACGGCTGCTTCCACAACGCCGCGTTCGTTCGCATTCGGAAGCACTATCCACTCCAGGCCCGCCGGGTCATGCACGCGGTGTGGGGTGCCGGGCAGATGGCCTGGACGAAGTCGATCGTCGTCGTCGACGGGGACGTCGATGTGCACGACGAGGCCGCGGTGCTGCGAACGCTGCTTGCCAACTGCGACTTCAGGCGCGACCTCGAGCGCGTGGAAGGCCCGCTCGACATCCTCGACCACGCCGCGCCGCAGCTCGGCGCCGGTGGCAAGATCGGCTTCGACGCGACCAATCGATGGCCCGGCGAGGAGAACGGACTCGGCACGATCGCGGCGCCACCGAGCGGCGACGACGCCTCCATCGCGGCGGCGATCGCCGCCCTGATGGCCGTCGAGGGCGTCGAGGATGCCGATGTCGATCCCGAACTCGGCGGCGGCTTCGCAGCGATCGCGGTGAGACGCGGCGCCGACGTGCCCAGCACCCTCGAGGCCGCGGCGCTCGCGTTGGGAGATCTTCCGACGGGGCGGTGGCTCGCCGCCGTCGACGAACACGTCGCGCTCGATCGGTTCGAACCCGTGCTCTTCAGATGGTTGAGCAACGCCGATCCCACGAGGGATTGCCGTCTGCACGACACCCGGCTCTGTTGCGACGCCACCTCGAAGGTTCCGGGCACGCGGGACGGCCGGCCGGTGCGCGACTATCCGCCGCTCGTCTCGATGAGCGACGACGTCGTACGGCGGGTCGAGGATCGCTTCGCGAACTCGCTCGGACTCGATCCCCGCACGGAGTGGCCCACCTCCGGCCGCGCCTGACGTGCAGGCGGACCTCACGAACGAGGCGTCGCCGCCAGAGGCACGCTCCGATCCGCACGACGGATCTCCTGCGGCTTCGCCGGTTGCGGTGCCCCCCGGCATCCTCCGCATCCATCTGGCGGTCTTCACCCTTCTGATGTTCGCCTACTGCTTTCTCTGCTACTGCATCCTTCGTGCGCTGCTCGCGGACTTCGGTCTCTCCGCCGGCACCGTGCTGAAGGCCGCGATCGCGACTGCGGCCATGAGCGGATTCATCGTCTGGCTGGTCCCGCTCGCGGAACTTCCGGAGATCGTCTTCGGCCACGCCCTACCCCAGCGTCGAGCGCGGCGAGGGCGATGCCCCGCCTGCAACTACGACCTTCAGGGCCGCTGCGAGGTTCGCTGTCCCGAATGCGGACACGACGGTCGCGTTCCGGACACGTGGCAGTTGTCCTGGCACACCGCCCGCCGATTTCTGCTGGTGCTTCTCGTCGGCCTCGGCCTGGGCGTGGTCGCCGGCGAGGCGTGGACCACCGCCGACGAACGGGCGTTTCTCGCCGAGGCGCAGACCTACGAATCCAAGGTGCAGGCGATGCTCGACGCCTTCGGCCCGTTCGACGAACACATCCTCGTCAGGCGAACGACCACCGGCGATTCCATGCGGATTCGAGGCACCGTGCAGGCCTTCGCCTGGATCGTCGAGACCGGAGATCCGCGACCGGTTCCCGCCGCGGGTGTCCGGGTCTCGAGCGCGCCCCGGCCCATCGTGCTCGACGTCCACCGCACTCCGGTCGCGACCACCGTGCAGGGCAACGCCCATGTCTGGAACTGGAGCCGTCAGTGGCGTCCCACCGACGCGTTCTGTCATCTCGACCTTCGCTACCTGCCTGCCCGGTCGGATTTCGTGCTCTCGATCGGTTCGCACGCGATCCGCGGCCGTGCGATCGACGAATCGATCGCGACGGAGCACGGATCCGAGAACGCCACCGTGGTCGACGACAGCGAGGTGCTGGTGCGGCCGTGGCCGAAGTCCTCGAACCCACCCGAAGTCGTCGTTCGAGAGTTCCCGGTCGAATGGACTCGCGCTCGCGCGTGGCCGGCGTCGTTCGCCGCGATGCGCTACACGCCCGAGCACGGGATCGAGGTGATCGATCCGTTCCATTCGCCCCGCGTCGTCGATTGGGCGCCCACGCGCAACCGATCGATCTTTCAAGAATCGCGGTAGAACGCCTCCTCATCGACGCATCATGCATTTGGCAAGTCGGCGGGTTCGAGATGAACGACGCGATCCATGCCA
>Ga0075477_10000371_pt1 | contig 19105 bp, 18 predicted proteins | sample DEB08_DNA_FD_76338 | JGI IMG/M metagenome (GOLD analysis project Ga0075477, IMG submission 76338) | Aqueous microbial communities from the Delaware River and Bay under freshwater to marine salinity gradient to study organic matter... | ecosystem: Environmental > Aquatic > Marine > Coastal ...
TTCCAAAAACATGGCGAAACGCACAACTGTTTTGATGGAAATGCCGCATGTATTTGACAAGGGCCAGGGCCTGCGTCGTTTGGCGCGCGAAGTTGAATTGATGCTGAAAGACGCGCTTGACGCCTATGTTCAGCGTGACGTTAAAATAGCGGAAGAGGTCATTCAACGTGACCGCGACGTCGATCAAATGTATAGCGGACAGTTTCGAGAATTCCTCACCTATATGATGGAAGATCCGCGCAATATAACACCCTGTATGCACCTGCATTTCATCGCGAAAAATATCGAACGTATGGGCGATCATGTGACATCAATCGCTGAGCAAGTGATCTATATCGTGACAGGCGATCGCCCGACCGAAGAACGCGAGAAAAAGGATAAAACATCAGCAGATGCCAATATCTCGTTAGATTTGGAGTAAGGTCATGATCCGTCCAACGGTCCTTTTGGTAGAAGATGAGTCCGCGCAACGCGAAATGCTTGCCTACAACCTAGAGGCCGAGGGGTTTGATGTTATCACCGCGGACAACGGCGAAGATGGCCTAATACTGGTTGATGAAAATGATCCTGATCTGATCGTTTTGGATTGGATGATGCCTCAGCTGTCTGGGATCGAGGTGTGTCGCCGTCTGAAAAGCAATTCAAAAACATGCCAAATCCCTGTCATCATGCTGTCTGCACGTGCGGACGAGGTGGACCGTGTGCATGGGCTGGAAACAGGTGCCGATGATTACGTCGCAAAACCCTATTCCGTGATCGAGTTGATGGCGCGGGTTAAGGCGCATTTGCGCCGCATCCGTGCCGCGGCGGTTGGGAATCGTTTGGAATACGGGGACATCATGTTGGATCCCGAAACACATAAGGTGTTTCGTTCGCAATCTGAATTGAAACTGGGGCCAACCGAGTTTCGTTTGCTGTCGACATTTATGGAAAAACCGGGCCGCGTATGGTCGCGCGATCAATTGTTGGATCGCGTGTGGGGGCGCGACATTTACGTGGATACGCGCACGGTGGATGTCCATGTTGGACGCTTGCGCAAGGCATTGTGCAAATATGGCGGCGATGATCCGCTGCGCACGGTGCGCGGTGCAGGATACGCCTTGGGTTAACGCGGGTAGGGGTCTTCACCCTCAACCTGACCAGCCAACCAATCCCGAAATTTACGTACAGCGGGTTTGATGCGGTCACGTTTGGGCCAAACCAAATGATAGGATTGCGCCACCTGACCGTCGCCTTCATAAGGGCAGATTAAAATGCCGCGCGCCAAATCCTCTTCCACCAAGTAATTCGGCATCAATGCCACACCCAATCCTGCCAAAACCGCTTGATGTATGGTTGAAAACTGATCGTAAGAGGTCGCTGGACGTTTGATATCCTGATCAAACCCCTGTTGTTCAAACCAATCTGACCAAGACGTAGGACGCGACATAATTTGCATCAAATCGGACGCGGCAAGCAATCTTAGGGTGGGTGGTTCAACAAAATAATCGGGGCGACATACGGGAACCACATATTCGGACTTTAATCGCATCGCGGACGTGTTGGCCCAATTCGCATCGCCAAAATGGAGTGCCGCATCAATGGGTTCCGCGTCAAAATTAAATGGGACGAGGCGCGTCAACATATTGATTGTGATGTCAGGATGTTGTTTTGAAAAATCCCCTAATTTCGGCATCAACCATCGCATGCCAAATGCGGGTAATATGCCAAGCGTCAGGGTGTTTGCCTGATCCTCAAACTGTAAATCTTGAGTCGCAGACTGTATCATGCCCAAGGCTGTGCGAATTGTTTCGGCGAACTCTTTAGCCTTTGGTGTTAATTCCAGCCGATTGTTGCGCCTTGTGATGATGTCCTGCCCCAATTGTTGTTCCAGCAGTTGAAGTTGCCGTGAAACCGCACTTTGGGTTTGGGACAGCTCTTTGGCCACTGCGGATGCTGTTTTTAAGCGATCTAAGGCTTCGATCGCGCGCAGTGATGCCATGCTGGGTAAATCGGAACGCGTCAGCTTTACCATGATTAAAACTCATATAATTATGTTACATATGCTATATAAATCGGAAAATATATAAAGTATATATACGCGTAACGCATATATGATGGAGCATCCAATGTTAGATAAACCCATGTTAAAGGCCAAAGACGCACCTGATTTGTCCAGCTATGATTGGGCCGATCCCTTTATGTTAGAGGATCAATTGACCGAGGATGAGCGCCTGACCCGTGATAGCGCACGCGCCTTTGCCCAAGAAAAGCTGCAACCTCGCGTGATCAATGCCTATCGCGAAGAAGAGGTCGCACCAGAGATTTTCCGTCAGATGGGCGACATGGGTTTATTGGGTGTCACAGTTCCAGAGGAATACGGCGGGCTAGGGGCCGGATATGTGACATATGGCCTGGTTGCGCGTGAAATTGAACGTGTGGACAGCGGATATCGGTCAATGATGTCGGTACAATCTTCACTGGTGATGTACCCTATTTATGCTTATGGCAGCGAAGAACAGCGTCAAAAATATCTCCCTGGTTTGGCCAGCGGTTTGTTAATTGGCTGTTTTGGTTTGACCGAACCTGATGCGGGGTCTGATCCAGCGGGGATGAAAACACGCGCTCAGAAAACGGCAAACGGTTATCGGATCACCGGATCAAAGATGTGGATTTCCAATTCACCTTTGGCTGATGTTTTTGTGATTTGGGCCAAATCCGATGCGCATGATGGTAAAATCCGTGGTTTCATCCTTGAAAAAGGGATGAAGGGCCTAAGTGCGCCGAAAATCGGTGGAAAACTATCGCTGCGCGCCTCTGTCACGGGGGAAGTTGTCATGGACGGTGTCGAGGTTGGTGATGATGCATTGCTGCCCCATGTCAGTGGTTTGAAAGGCCCGTTTGGCTGTCTGAACCGCGCACGTTATGGGATTAGCTGGGGCGTTTTGGGCTCTGCCGAATTCTGCTGGCACGCGGCGCGTCAGTACGGTTTGGATCGCAAACAATTCAATCGTCCAATTGCCCAAACACAGCTCTTCCAAAAGAAATTGGCCGATATTCAAACCGAAATCACACTGGGCCTTCAGGCCGCGCTACGTGTAGGACGCTTGATGGATGAGGCGCGCGCAGCGCCTGAAATGATTTCCATGATCAAACGCAATAACTGTGGCAAAGCCTTGGAGATAGCGCGTACCACACGGGATATGCATGGCGGAAACGGCATTTCAGAGGATTTCCAAATCATGCGTCATATGTGCAATCTGGAAACGGTGAATACGTACGAAGGAACGCATGATGTCCACGCCCTGATCCTGGGGCGCGCGCAGACTGGTTTGCAAGCCTTCTTTTAATGTCGCGAAATCATTGGCAGAATGCAGCAGTTGAACAGGTTGCGTTTCCACCTTTAACCGACAGCATCACAGTCGAACTGGTCGTGATTGGCGGCGGATTTACGGGGCTGAACGCGGCACGTGTTGCAGCGCAAGAAGGATTGCGTGTATGCCTGATTGAGGCGAACACCATCGGACATGGAGGGTCGGGGCGCAATGTTGGGTTGGTCAATGCGGGGCTATGGTTGCCGCCAAATCAGATCAAACAAACGCTGGGGGATGCGCGTGGTGAACGCCTTATTAATGATTTGGGAACGGGTCCTGATCGTGTTTTTGATTTAATAAAAACCTATGAAATACAATGTGATGCGCATCGAAGTGGAACCTTGCATCTTGCGCACTCGAGTCAGGCAATTTCTGATCTATGCGCACGCGAAAAACAATGGCAAAGCCGTGGTGCGCCAGTAACACTGTTGGACGCGCAGACTACGGCGCACCATGTTGGCAGTGACATGTATCACGGGGCATTGTTTGACGCACGCGCTGGCGTTATTCAACCGCTGGACTATGCGCGCGGTTTGGCACGCGCTGCGACAGACGAGGGCGTGCATATTTACGAAAAAACGGCCGCAGTTCGCATCAAACGGGATGATATTTGGCATGTCACGACAAGCGGTGGGCATGTGCGTGCATCAAAACTATTGATTGCAACAAATGCATATAACAATTTAACATCCGCGACACAGGTGTACGAAACATCAATAGTGTCGTATTTTCAGTGTGTTAGTCAAAAATTGTCGCAGCGTGATTTTGATGCCATTTTGCCCGATCACCATGGGTGTTGGGACACGGCATTAATTATGAGTTCGTTTCGCAAAACACGCGACAACCGATTGGTCTTTGGCGCCATGGGGGAAACTAATGACACGATTGGGCGTCACATTCACGACGGATGGGCGCAGCGTGCAATTAAGCGGGTTTTTCCAAATGTAAAGATCGAGTTGTCACAATCGTGGTCAGGCCGGATTGCGATGACGAAAAATAAAATCCCTGAAATCATGAGGATTGGCAAAGATGGGTATGCGGTTTTTGGCTATTCGGGCCGAGGGATTGCACCAGGAACGGTTTTGGGGGAACAATTTGGAAAATATACTACGACAGAAAACGATAGCGATTTGTGTTTAAAGATTACCGATAAGTATAGTGAAATATTTACCAATTTGCAATCTAGATACTATGAAAGTGGTGCACGCGTTGTCCATATAATTAACGATAGGTGAGACCTCAGTAGCATTGATTTTTTATCACAGCCGCGCGCAACACACTATAAATACATTAATCGTATAATGTGAATTATGTTAAAAATATAATTAGCAAAGAACGCCGGTGAAGATGGATCTCACGAACTTCCTATTCAAAATGAGCGCGGCAAAGGATACAGATGAATTGTGGAACCTGCTTCTTAAGGGTATGGATTATAACGGTTTTGATCTCCTTCTTTATGGCTTTTAAAGGTTCACAACAGGCACAAGTGTTGGTGATCCAAATGATTTTCTAATTCTGAGCAATCATCAAATAGATTGTTTAGAGGGTTTTGTTGATACTTAACACTTAATGAATACGCCAATGGTGAAATGGGCCATTCAAAAATGACGGTGCCCGTAGTTGGCGTTTTATACAAAGTCTATATACCAAGAATCAATTGGACAAACAAACGCGTGCGGTTGTTGAATTCAATCGTCAACATAATGTGAATGCGAGCTATACGATCAGATTCATGGGTATTTCTTCGCTGTCGCGCGGCGCGATTTCGTTGACTGCAAAGCCGCAACTCTCACAATAGGACGTTGATAAAATTTGGTCCGAGAAAGGCGAAGAAATTCAGTTGATCTACAATGTTGCGCATTTGAAGATCATGTCCCTCCCCCATTTGACAACATCTGGTAAACGGTTAACGAACTGTCAGCGAGAGGCATTGGAATGGGTGTCAGACGGTAAAACAACGCAGGATATCGCAACCTTGATGGGACTGACCCAGGCCACGGTTGAAAAACACCTAAGATTGGCAAGAAAGGTTCTTGGCGTGGAAACCACTGCGCAGGCCGTTATCCGTGCGGCGTTTCAGAACCAAATTTTCCTTAGTAAGTTATTATTCCCGTTTAAGGCGTTTTTGTTGCCTCTCCATCGCCAAAAGGTAAGCTTTTCCTTACTGGTAGATATACGATTTATCTGTAATCATAAGTTTAGTTCCGTGAGTAGTGGTTAAGCCATTGGGACGTTGAGTGGGTACATAACTGTTTAATTTCTCAGCTCTGCGCACTCTTTCTGGTTTACTGGTGGTTGGTTGGGGCGTGTATTTTGACTACCAGCCAACGCTTTTATACTGAACCCTGTCTCATCCACAGATTGTGTTGGGTCATATAAAAAGGGCGGCGCAATTGATTGCACCGCCCATTTTTGCGTTGATGTCAGAATTAGCCTTGCGCTGCTTTTGCAACTTCGGCGGCGAAATCTTCTTCTTTCTTCTCGATGCCTTCGCCCACTGCGACGCGCGCGTAGCCTGTGATTTCAACACCTGCTTCTTTTGCGGCTTGTGCAACGGTGACGTCTGGGTTCACAACAAAATCTTGGCCCAAAAGTGTGACTTCGCCCAAGAATTTCTTCATGCGGCCAACGATCATTTTTTCGATGACGGCCTCCGGCTTGCCGCTTTCGCGCGCTTGTTCAGTTAGAACCGCTTTTTCGCGTTCAACCAATTCTGGGTCCAATGAACCTTCGTCCAATGCCGCAGGGTTTGCAGCCGCGATGTGCATTGCAACCTGACGACCGAACTCTTCGTTTGATCCGTTCATCGCAACGATAACACCTATTTGGCCCATGCCCGCTGTTGCGGCGTTGTGTACGTATGATGCAACGCTTTCGCCGTTGATTTTCACCAAGCGGCGCAATGTCATGTTTTCACCAATTGTCGCGATCTTGTCAGTTAGGATGTCGTTGACTGATTTGCCATCGACAGTCGCGTTGGCAAGTGCCTCAACATCTGCAACACCCAATGCAGCTGTAGCAAATGAACCAACCATTTGTTGGAATTCTGCGTTTTTTGCAACAAAGTCTGTTTCTGAGTTCACTTCAACCGCAACCGCTGAACCACCGTCAACTGCGATTGCAACCAAACCTTCGGCCGCAACACGACCAGATTTCTTGGCTGCTTTTGCCAAACCTTTGGTGCGAAGCCAGTCTACCGCTGCTTCAAAATCACCTTCTGTTTCCGTCAATGCTTTTTTCGCATCCATCATGCCCGCGCCTGTGCTCTCGCGAAGCTCTTTTACCATTGCAGCTGTAATCGCCATCTTTGGATCCTTTTTTTTAAGAACAAGATAAACGCGGGTTGAACCCGCGCTATGGTATGCTTTGGTGCAGGGCCTTTAGGCCTCTGCAACCGCTTCTTCGACTGGTGCGTCTTCTAGTTCGCCCAAATCAACGCCTGCTGCACCCATTTGTGCGGTCATACCGGCCAATGCCGCGCGGCTCACAAGGTCACAGTATAGTGCGATTGCACGCGCTGCATCGTCGTTGCCTGGGATGATGTAATCAACGCCATCTGGTGAACAGTTTGTGTCAACAACTGCGATCACAGGGATGCCCAATTTGTTCGCTTCGGCAATCGCCAATGCTTCTTTTTTCACGTCGATCACGAAAAGCAATTCTGGAACGCTACCCATTTCCGCGATGCCGCCCAATGACGCCTGAAGCTTTTCTGTTTCACGCTCTAGGTTCAAACGCTCTTTCTTGGTTAGGCCGTCTGCGCCTGTTGTAAGAACTTCTGAGTTTGCTTTTAGACGTGAAATTGACTGTGAAACTGTGTTCCAGTTTGTCAATGTGCCACCCAACCAGCGGTGGTTCATGTAATACTGTGCGCATTTCTCTGCTGCATCGGCGATCGGGGCTGCTGCCTGACGCTTTGTGCCAACGAACAACACGCGGCCACCTTTTGCAACTGTGTCACGCACAACTTGCAACGCTTGGTCCAACATTGGAACAGTTTGCGTAAGGTCCATGATGTGGATGCCATTGCGATCACCATAGATATATGGCGCCATGCGTGGGTTCCAACGTTGTGTTTGGTGTCCGAAGTGAACGCCTGCTTCTAGCAATTGGCGCAATGAAAACTCTGGTAGAGCCATTTTTCCGTTTCCTTTCCGGTTTTATGCCTTGGCGAGGGTGTTAGGCAGATGCCTCAACCGGTGGACGCTTGGGGATGTCTCCCCCAATGGCCCGAACCCCGCCTGTGGATTTCAATGTGGGTGCATTAGGGGGTAATCACTTGTTTGACAACCCCCTACTCTGCCTTTTCTACTTATTTTACAGGAAAACGCGCTCGATAAACCAATATGCGCCGACCAAAGCGATGAATATGGACGCCGGCATCGCAATTGCGCGGCGATACCAGTTAAATCGTCCGAATGGCAGCGTCAGCAAAATGGCGGCAACCCCCACAACGGTCAGCTGTCCAACCTCAACCCCAATGTTGAACCCGATCAGCGCGGGGATGAATTGCCCCTCTGGCAAACCGAAATCCCCAAGGACCGAGGCAAAGCCAAGACCATGTAACAGGCCGAACCCGAAGATAATCACAGGCCGCCATTTGTTCAGCGATGTTGTCATAAGGTTTTCAACCGCCACAAATACAATGGATGCGGCAATCAAGGGTTCAACAATCGACCCAGAAATCACAACAATTTCCAACGCTCCCAGCGCAAGCGTCACAGTATGCGCCAAGGTAAAGGCAGAGATTTGCCAAATCAGGGCGCGCCACCCTGCCCCAAGGAAGAAGATGCCTAAAACAAACAGAATGTGGTCTAACCCTTTGGGCACAATGTGATCAAAGCCAACGGGGATATATTCAACAAACGTGCTCCATCCTGACTTTGCTGCATCCAAACCTGCGGCCATTATCGGTTCAGATACTGTGCCAGCATTTAAAAGCTGAGTCAGTGGATTTTCCACACCCTCTTGGCGTACCACAACCTCGCCCAATGATTTTGGGAATTGCACGGTGATCGGACCAGACCCCACTATCGCGCCAGAAATCGTTGCAACGCTATAACGTGCAATTTCATCGTTTTCGATGTCATCCACCGAGAATGTCATCAGGGATAATGCCAAGGGTTGACCATTTTGGGCGATTTGAATGTCATTCGATAGGTTTGACCATGCGGTATTAAATTCTGCGGTCAGGTCGGATACATCCAGCCCGCGCAACCGATCATAGGTGTCCGATTGTTCGCTATCGTTCATGAAACTAAATTGTGATAGATCGATGCCTGCCAAATAGGCCTCTGACATGAAACGTACCTTTAAATCCACCGCGTCGCGTTCTACTGTTACGGTTGCGATTGTTGGAATAGCCTCGTGTGCGGTGACATTCGATATCGTAACAAGGATCATCAGATAGGTGATCGTCATTATTCGAAGAATGGGGTTATACATGGAAAATAGGCGCATATGCTCGGGTCTTTCTGGTTTTTGTCTTTTACTTGCGTCTAATGTCGCGTCCGCACATGAACTGTGGCTTGATAGTGAGAAATTTCAATATGAAATTGGCGATAAGGTTGAAGTTTCCCTGATAAATGGAACCCAGTTTGATGGTGTAAACCTTCCCTATTTCACGCGCCGTGTGTCTGAGCTTTATTATTCGATTGATACCCGCGTTGATGCCACATCTCGTCTGGGGGATTTACCTGCTTTTCAACAGGTGATCGACACAGCAGGATTGGCGCGTTTCGTTTATGTATCGAAAATCGACAATATCACCTATCGCGGTTTGAAAAAATTCACAGCCTTTGTCGAAGAAAAGGACGCGACATGGGCATTGCAGCGTCATTTGGACAACAACTGGCCAACAGATCGGTTTACAGAACGCTATTTCCGCCATTCAAAGGCCTTGATTGATATTGGGCATGGTCACGGGGCGGATGAAACCTTTGGCCTGTTCGTTGAATTCACAGCTTTAAAAAATCCCTATACGGACGATATGACCGCAGGCATGCCCGTCACCCTGACAAAATTGGGCGATCCAATTGCCAATGCTCAGATAGAGGTGTTTGAACGGGGCACTGATGGAACAGTAAATATTTTTAAACTGACCAGTGATGAAATGGGACACGCGGTAGTCCCGGTGCGCAAGGGCCAAGATTATTTGCTTGATCATGTGATCCTAACCGAGGTTAAAGATCAGGCAGATCATGCCAATGGTGTTTATTGGCAAAGTGATTGGGCGGCTTTGACGTTTTCGGTACCAGAATAAATGACAGATATACTTTGTATTGGCAGCGTGCTTTGGGATGTGATCGGACGGTGTCCCGATCCGATGAAACATGGGTTTGATCGCGCGGGCCACATTCGCCGACACCAGGGCGGCGTTGCCTATAATATTGCCAAGGCGCTCAGCAATCTAAACCTGTCCCCTGCGCTGATCACCAGTTTGGGACAGGACACCGAAGGGGATGAATTGATTCAATCCTGTGATCGCGATGGGATGCGCACAGATTTGATTTATCGCAATCCACACGCTCGCACAGATGTATATATGGCGATTGAGGATGTGAATGGTGTTGTTGCCGCGATTGCCGATGCGCATTCACTGGAACAGGCAGGATCGCAAATCTTATATCCCTTGTGTGATGGAACAATTGGTTCGGCCCAGGCCCCCTTCTCTGGGCTTGCTGTGTTGGATGGGAATTTAACGGAAACCTTGTTGCACCAAATTTCTGCCATGCCTGAATTTTCGGACTGTGATTTGCGTGTCGTTCCCGCCTCCCCTGGCAAAGCGAAGCGGTTGAATTGTTTTCTATTCAGTGGCAACGCCGCCTTGTACGTAAACAGGATCGAAGCGGAAATCATTTGTAATGCGCGTTTTCCGTCATCGATTGATGCGGCGAATGCTCTGATCGAATTGGGGGCCGCCCGCGCGATTGTGACGGATGGACCTGATCCCGTGGCAGATGCGCTGCAGGATGGCAAAACGCTATCTGCCGCGGTTCCGCAGGTGAGCACACTAGCGCAGGTGACAGGTGCTGGTGATGTTTTCGTGGCCGCGCATATCCATGCGGAAATGAACGGGTATTCGCGAGCGGACGCCCTTTTGGCGGGGGCGCAGGCCGCCGCAGATCATGTTGCAGGAAAGTAAGATGTATACACTTGAAATAACCGCCGAAGTCCAAGCCGCACTTCAAAACAATAAACCCATCGTCGCGTTGGAAAGTACGATCATCACCCATGGCATGCCTTGGCCACAGAACTATGACATGGCCAATCGGGTTGAGGATATGGTGCGTGCGCATGGTGCAACACCTGCAACCATCGCCGTGATTGAGGGGCGGATTAAGATTGGTCTGGACCAAGATGCGCTGAAAACCTTGGCCCAAGCCCAAGGCGCGCGGAAACTGTCACGGGCGGATTTGGCGGTCTGTCTGGTAGATGGGGCAACGGGTGCCACAACCGTGGCCGCAACTATGATTTTGGCGGATTTGGCGGGCATTCAGGTATTTGCAACAGGTGGGATCGGCGGTGTGCATCGTGGCGCAGAACACAGCTTTGATATTTCCGCAGATCTTAAAGAGCTGGCCCAAACCCCTATCACGGTGATTGCCGCAGGTGCCAAAGCGATTTTGGATATTCCCAAAACATTGGAGGTTTTGGAAACCTTGGGCGTTCCTGTCATTGCCTATGGGCAAAATGAACTGCCCGCCTTTTGGTCACGCACTAGTGGTTTAAACGCCCCCCTGCGTATGGATGATCCCGCACAAATTGCACAGGCGCAGAAAATGCGAGCTGCTTTGTGCCTATCTGGCGGACAATTGGTGGCCAATCCAATTCCGACGGACGCAGAAATACCCCAAGACCAAATCGAACCCATTATTAGTAAAGCCCTTGGGGAAGCCGAGGCGCAGGGCGTATCAGCCAAGGCCGTAACACCGTTCCTGTTACAGCGGATATTTGAATTGACCGACGGGCGTTCCTTGGACAGCAATATCTCACTGGTTTTGAACAATGCGCGACTTGCAGCTGAAATTGCATGTGCCATGGGCGAATGACCATTGTCACGACACCCATTGCTGCCTATGTTGACCCCAAGGGAAGGCAGCCATGACCCAAATGTTCGACAAAGATCCGCAACCAAAACCGCGCACGCCGTGGTATTCGGGGCTGCGTAATAGTTTTCTGACGGGGATTGTGGTAATTGCGCCTGTCGGTTTGACCGTGTGGTTGATCTGGACCGTGATCGGTTGGGTGGACGGATTTGTTTTGCCCTTTGTGCCCGACAGTTATCAGCCAGAAGCCTTGATTAAACGGGTTCTGGGCCCTGAAACCGAGGTGAATATTCGCGGTCTGGGCGTCATCTTTTTCCTATTATTCACCACCCTTATCGGGTGGCTTGCCAAGGGGTTGATTGGCCGATCACTGATCCGATATGGCGAAACGCTGGTTCATCGCATGCCCGTTGTTCGCAGTATTTACAGCGGTGTGAAACAGATTGCTGAAACTGTGTTTGCACAACAAGAGCGCTCATTTGAAAAGGCCTGCATGATCCAATATCCACGCCGTGGTATTTGGGCCATTGGCTTCATTTCCACCGTAGCGCGCGGCGAAGTGGCCGAACGTGCGGGCGATGGTGATCAACTTATTTCCGTATTTGTACCTACGACGCCCAATCCGACATCGGGCTTTTTATTGTTTTTCCCAAAAAGTGATATCATTGAACTGGACATGAGCATTGAAGATGCCGCGAAATTGGTGATTTCAGCGGGGCTTGTGTATCCTCCATCGCAATTAGGTGATGCCCCCGATGTCGTCCAAATAAAGGACGAAAAACACGAAAGCGCTGATTAAACGCGTCAGTTTTGGTATTTTGTTGATCGTGTTTGCGCCCTTTGCCGCGCTTGAAGATTTGATTGACGCACAGTGGGTGTTGTTAAATGGACAGTTTTCTGACGCCTTGGAATTTGCGCGTGACATCGCAGATACCCACCCCGTTGACGCGGCCCTGATCAGTGCGCGTGACCTAATCGAATTTGGTAATACAAAAGAGGCCGAACGCTATGCCGCCTTTGCGGTGCGTGTTGCGCCAAAAAGCATTCAGTGCGCGCCTGCTTACGGCCACCGCGCAGCGCCATTCAACGTCAAAGTTTTCATTGCGCCGTTCCTTAGGTCTTGGCAGTGATAAGGGGATTATTAAGTAAATTTTCTGTTAATCAGATTAACAAAATTGTAGTCATCTACAGCGCGGTCCAGCCACCATCGACACTGATCGTGGTTCCCGTTATTTGATTGGCTGCGGGTGATGATAGGAATACGCAGGTACCGCCAATTTGTTCTACGGTTGCGAATTCGCGGCTTGGTTGACGCTCTAACATCACTTTTTTGATGACCTCATCGCGTTCCATGTCGTATTTTTCCATGGTGGCAGGAATCTGTGCCTCGACCAGTGGGGTTAAAACATAGCCCGGACAAATTGCATTGGCTGTAATCGGTTGTTCGGCAGTTTCCAATGCGGTTGTTTTGGTCAGACCGATGATGCCATGTTTTGCCGCGATGTAGGCGGATTTGAAGGGGGATGCGGTTAGTCCGTGCGCCGATGAAATATTGATCACACGTCCCCACCCCGCTGCGCGCATCTTTGGCAGGGCTGCAGCGGTTGTGTGAAACGCGGAACTGAGGTTAATCGCAATGATGGCATTCCATTTATCAATCGGGAATTCATCAATCGGGGAAACATGTTGAATGCCCGCGTTGTTGATCAGTATATCACAGTTTCCGCTTTCCTCGATCAGCGAACGGCACTGTTCAGATTTCGACATATCGGCCTGAATGTAGCGTGCAGAGATGCCAAATTCATCCGACAGATCGGTGGCCAAGGCGTGGTCATCGTCTGTATTTGTGAAAGAGTTCAGAACAATGTCCGCCCCTGCACCTGCCATGGCACGCGCGATCCCTAAACCAATTCCTGATGTTGATCCCGTGATAACGGCGCGTTTTCCCGATAGGGTCATTTGAAAATCTCCTGCAACATAGAATGCTATGGTTATTTCGCCATTATGCGGCAGATACAAGCAAGTGGCAGTTTATGGAAAAAAAAGAGCGCCTGCAAAAGCAGGCGCCAAGTCATTGAGGCAGGTTTCATACAGGCAAGAAACCTATCGAGCAGTGGGACCTTTATACCGTTAATCTCTGATCACTCCAAGCTAAAAGTTTGAAATATCAGATAGAGGTGACTAGGCTGACGCTTAGAGCATATCAATCAGAATGAGAAACCCATGAAGTTTTCCCAGATTCACCAAGGAATCAAGGCTATCGCCATAAGCGTGGCATTTTTATCCTCTCCCGCATTGGCAGAGCCTCAGCCCTCAATTTCAATGTATGGATCGCCTGATCTGGGTCCTGATTTTGTCTCGCTCCCATATGCGAATCCGAATGCGCCCAAGGGGGGTACGCTGATTCTGGGCGAAGTTGGAGGATTCGATTCGCTAAACCCCCACATAATCAAAGGACGCGCGCCATGGCAGCTTCGGTTTTGGGCTTATGAGACATTGATGGGACGGTCCTGGGACGAACCTTTTACGCTTTATGGTTTGTTGGCCGAAACAATCGAAACGGGACCAAACCGCGAATGGGTTGAATTTAGCCTGCGTTCAGAAGCCCGATTTTCCGATGGGTCGCCCGTGACTGTTGAAGATGTCTTGTGGTCCTATGAAACGCTCGGGACGGTTGGGCACTGGCGCTATCGCGGGTTGTGGGGGAAAATAGACACAATCGAACAAACGGGCACCCGTTCGGTTCGGTTTACTTTTAATGAGGATAATCCAGAACTTGCGCTATTGGCAGGCATGCGTCCGATCCTGAAAAAGGCCCAGTGGGAGGATGTGGATTTCACGGTTTCTGGTTTGGACATCGTGCCCATTACCTCAGCCCCTTATGTGATTGATACGGTCGATCCGGGGCGCAGTATCTCGCTCAAGAGAAACAAGGATTACTGGGGCGCTGATCTGGCCTTGCGTCGTGGGACAAATAATTTTGATGAAATCAAACTGGAATATTTTGGTGATGCGACTGTCCTGTTTGAGGCGTTTAAATCGGGTGACATCGACATGATGCGCGAGGGCAATGCCGAAAAATGGGAAACGCAATATGATTTCCCTGCAATGCAGGATGGGACGATGACCAAATCAGAAATCCCGCATCAACGGCCAACGGGCATGCGTGGTTTGGTTATGAATACCCGACGCGATTTATTTGCCGATTGGCGTGTCCGTCAGGCGATGATTGAGGCGTTCAATTTCGAATACATAAATGATGCGCAAACAGGTGGGCGTCAGGATCGTATTCAAAGTTACTTCGGCAATTCAATCCTTGGTATGCGGGATGGTCCTGCCGCCGATGGGGTTACAAAATTGTTAACGCCATTTGTAAACACACTGCCACCCGACACCATCGAAGGATATCGTTTTCCGATCAGCGACGGATCAGAGCGAAATCGCAAAAACATGCGTCGCGCGGTAACATTATTGGATCAGGCAGGATATCGTGTGGTTGATGGGAAACTTACCGATCCAGCGGGTGATCCAGTGTCGTTCAAAATCCTACTGCGTCAGGGTGCCCAAGAATATTTGTCCATCGTTGAACTCTATATGGACGCCCTATCCCGTTTGGGCATTTCTGTCGAAGTTGACTTGGTGGATGGTGCGCAATACGCCGAACGACGCAAGGCTTTGGATTTTGATATGACACCCTTTGCGCGTTCCCTCTCGCTGTCGCCTGGCAATGAACAGCGGCTCTATTGGGGGCAGGAATATGCAGATGTGGAAGGCACGCGAAATTTAATGGGACTGAATTCACCCGCGATGGACGCGCTGATCGATGCCCTAAACACCGCGAAAACACGTCAGCAATTTTTGGATGCTGTACGCGCAATGGACCGTGTCCTGACGGCGGGGCGCTATGTCATTCCAATTTATCACAATGGACCCAGCCGTATTGCACACAAATCATACCTGAAATTTCCAAGCGACACGCCCATTTACGGGGATCGCATTGGGTTCTTTCCTGATGTATGGTGGAGCGAGGAATAAGGGGTCAGAAAATAAAGATGGTATCAGTGCTACTGGTGATGTGTGCCGTCGGAGCCTGCCAAGTTAAGCCAAGCATGACGGTTCAAGGTTCACCAAACGAAAACGTCAAAATCAGAACTACGATCACACCGAAAAGTATCCTGCCAAACGCGACAATTACACTAGGGCGGTGACCCATAGGATTGTCGCATCCTCATCACTGAGTGAGACGACATTGTGCCCCATGCTTGCGTCATAATAGGCGGTATCCCCGCGGCGCATTTCGATGGGTTCGTAAAACTCGGTATAAAGGCGAATGACGCCTGTGAGGACATAAAGAAACTCTTCACCATCATGGCGGACCCAACCGTCAAACTCATCGATTGAGCGTGCACGCACGCGCGCGCGGTAAGGCAGCATTTGTTTCTTGGTCAAACCATCAGCCAAGAGTTCATGTTCATAGGTCGTCGTGGCATGTGCGGTACCTTGGCCATTTTTCGTGATGACCATACGCCCGTTGATTTGATCCTTAACGGGGGGTGTGAACAATTGCGGGACAGAAATATCCAAGCCAACAGCCAGTTTTTTCAAAGCATCATAGGTTGGTGACATTTGTCCATTTTCGATTTTTGACAGGGTGGATCGTGCAAGGCCTGCTTGCTGCGCCGCTTGCTCTAGGGTCCAATTGCGCGCTTTGCGCAAATCCCGCACACGCGATCCCAGATCGAGAGGCTCTGCAAATTCTTCAGCGCCATTTTCACGTGCAATTTTAATAAGTTGTTTTGGATCAGTCTCACTCATGTCGCACCCTATAGCGCGTGCGGCGCAGGCTTGCAACTCGGGCGCACGTGACTTAGGACAATGGTATGCAATCCTATCCTAATATTGGCGACATACATGCGCCCTGCCCCTCTGATTTCAATATGGCAGAGTATGTTTTGGCACATGCTGATGTCACCCCTGAAAAGGTGGTACTATCCGTCCTGTCTAATTCTGGCGCGCGGCGGATCAGCTATGCACAGCTGAAATCGGATGTTTTGGGCGTTGCACAGGGCCTGCTGGACACAGGCGTTGAACCAGATGATCGCGTTTTGATGCGCTTGGGAAATACGGTAGACTTTCCCATAACCTATCTGGCCGCCATTGCAATTGGCGCGGTGCCTGTGCCCACATCAAGCGTTCTGACCAAAACAGAAGTTGCCAAAATTATCACGGACATCGATCCCACTGTCATTGTTCACGACGGGGCATGCGCCCTATCCGATACAGCGCATCGCGTTTTGAACGTTGAACAGATTGCCGCGTTTAAATCAAATGAATCTGCCGAGTTTCATCGCGGTGATCCCAACAGATTAGCCTATATCGTTTACACCTCGGGCACGTCGGGACACCCACGTGCGGTGATGCATGCACATCGTGCGATTTGGGCGCGGCGTATGATGATCCGCGATTGGTATGATTTGGCCGCAGAGGATCGTTTGTTGCATGCGGGTGCCTTTAATTGGACCTTTACGCTTGGCACCGGATTGATGGATCCGTGGAGCGTTGGGGCAACCGCCCTGATCCCTGAACAAAATGTTGATTTGAAACTTTTGCCGCTGTTGTTGTCGCGCCATCATGCAACGCTGTTTGCGGCGGCACCCGGAGTTATTCGAAAACTAAACGCGGCCCTACCCGATCAGTTCCGTATTCCCAAGTTGCGGCATGTCCTGTCTGCGGGGGAAAAACTATCGCCTGATGTTCGCAGCACATGGCGCGCGAAAACGGGTGTTGATATTTTTGAAGCCTTTGGCATGTCCGAATGTTCGACATTCCTGTCCTCTTGCTCCCATCGCCCCAGTGCGGATCACGCACTTGGCTGGCCACAACGGGGGCGTAGGATTTGCCTGCGTGCGGTGCATGACCCAACACAAGAGGCCATGCTAGGTGAGGAAGGCATCATCGCCGTTCATCAGGATGATCCGGGACTGATGTTGGGATATTTAAACGCGGCGAATGAAACAGCGGATCGGTTTGTCGATGGGTGGTTTTTAACAGGTGATCATGCGCGCATCGGTGAAAACGGCGCCTATTATTACACGGGTCGTAAGGATGACATGATGAACGCAGGCGGGTTTCGCGTGTCCCCGATCGAGTTGGAACATAGCCTGTCACAGGTTCAGGGCATCACATCACTGGCCTGTGTCGAAGTTGAAATTAAGGCAGATGCAAAAATTATTGTGGTTTTTTTTACGTCGGCAAGTTCCGATATTGAAACTCAACTTAAAGAACATGCGCAAACGCATTTGGCCGATTATAAACGCCCCAAGGCCTATGTGCGCCTTGACGCCCTGCCCCAAACCGCGAACGGTAAGATTAACCGAAATGCTCTCAGAAAGATGAAGGATCTAATCACATGATAAAACTCGACATCTTTTCAGATCCGATTTGCCCATGGTGTTTTATTGGCAAAACCCATTTAGACCGCGCGCTGGAAAGCCGACCCAATCACCCTTTTACGATTGAATGGCACCCCTTTCAGCTGAACCCCGAGATGCCAGAGGGCGGCATGGATCGTCGTACCTATTTAGAAGGGAAATTTGGGGGCAAGGAGAATGCGATCAAGGCCTATATGCCCGTCGCAGAACACGCGGAAAAAGCAGGGCTAAAAATGAACCTAGAGGGGATCAAAAGCACCCCGAATACGATCAATGCGCACCGTTTGATCCATTGGGCGGGCATTGAAGGTGTGCAAACCCCGATTGTATCTGCCCTGTTCAAGGCCTACTTCATCGAAGGTCGTGATATTGGCGACATCGACGTTTTGGCAGATGTCGCAGATACAGGCGGCATGGACGCGGCCGTCACGCGCAAATTGTTACTCTCGGACGCTGATTTGGCAGAGGTGCGCCAAAAGGATGAAGCCGCCCGCAACATGGGCGTCAAATCGGTGCCCACATTCATCGTCGCAGGCCAACACGCCGTTCCAGGTGCACAGCCCCCAGAGCTGTGGCAACGCGTGATTGATGATGTTTTGGAACAGTTGGCGCAGGCCGAATAGCATCCTGCTAAACTATCATAGCAAAAAACGAATATCCGAGTTGGTGTGGTAAATCCGCATCTGTCCGCATATGTGATGCATGACACAGACAGCATTCCGGACGGACCCGCTTTCACCTGAACTGAACCACTTGATCAACGACTACCCCCGCGATGCATTGGATGCCCACCAAAATTTTTCGCGATCAACGCAGAATTGGTTGGGCGCGCAACCGTATGGGCATCATACATGGAAAGACAGTTTTTCCCCGAACTATCCAGCGCTGAACCACGGTTTGCGACAGGTCTGGACCTGCTTGAGAAGGATCACGAAGTATTGGATAACACACTGGATCGCTTTACCCGCGCGTCCAATCATTCTTCACGACAAATTGCGCGGATAAATTGAACCGCGACCCTACACCCGTGGGATCGCGGTTCACACTTCTTATGACCCGCGATTGTGGGTTTCAAAATAGAGATCGTGGACGGTCTTACTTGTGGTTTTTTCGAAGGCACAAGGGAGTAGTGCATGTACCAATGCGGCAAATGCCGCCCCAAACAAGCGTCTCGAAAACAACACTGCGAATGCAAAGTGCTTCGGCTGTTTCTGAATTATTCCCTGCAGGGACGTGAATTGTGGCTACAGGATGTTCCGGGCAATATCGCCTT
>Ga0075477_10000373_pt1 | contig 19055 bp, 11 predicted proteins | sample DEB08_DNA_FD_76338 | JGI IMG/M metagenome (GOLD analysis project Ga0075477, IMG submission 76338) | Aqueous microbial communities from the Delaware River and Bay under freshwater to marine salinity gradient to study organic matter... | ecosystem: Environmental > Aquatic > Marine > Coastal ...
AGGCAAGAACAAGCCTGATCTTTTTAGTATGCCCCTCCACTTTACAGATCGAGGATCTACTTTCTCCAGTTCAGACTTCAAAGCCTCTTCCATAATTTTATTCTCAGCCTAAATAAGGATTCCTGTCCTGTGCTTACTCCTTTTGAGTTCATAAAGCCATAGTATTTTGGGTATCGTTCTGCAGCAGTGCATTGGCGTTTATGGTTCATTTTAAAAGCAAACTGATGTTTATCAAGCACATAATCGCAAGGGCTTCTTCTGTTCTTGAGTTTGACAATAATAGGAGCCGTTTCTATATCTATAAACAACAAAATTATAAATAGGACAGTATAGAATATTGCCGGAAACCGAATCAGCTTCTGACCAGCGATGATAGATCTCTGACAGGAGTCATTTGCAGGGCTATTCAGCTTTATATCGTACCATGATATGAATCCATAATGAACGCGCTCCTCTCAGAATCCTGAAAAATCCGACTGCACTCACAAGAATAACTATAAGCATGGTCATGTCAACTGACAACTTAAAATAGAAATTGAGCAGAAGAGCAAACGGAAGCATAATCAATGAGAAGACGATATAAGATAAAAACATAGCGCCATAGTAGTAACCTGGTTCTGGTTCAAATAATAAATTGCAATGATGGCAAGAATGATTCATAGCCAGTGGCTTGGATAATGTGAATGGCTTAACAAATAAATCACCCTGCCGACAACGGGGACATTTATAATTCCACATAGCCTTCAATGAAATGCCCATAGTATATTTTTATTTTAAAGCTAGAATTAAATTAATTATCAGACGTAACCCAGGTTACATTAGTTTAAATTTAAAGCCGAATTTCAACTTGCGTGAAACACAAGATAAAATTATATGTATACCAATGCACAAAAGAGAGAATTTCCAGCTCAAAATATGGGCCAAGAATGATAAATTCGCAGCACGTTTCAGTTGATCATTCATCAAATATAAAATAGTCCATGTCTATGTATCTCAAGGCTCTTATCACGCTCTTACTTCTTAGCCTAACTAAAACAGTTTCTACACAAAATATATTTATTGATGAGTCTTTTGAAGACTGGAATAATATTGCCTTTATCATAGATGACAAAGGAGATAACAGTATAATTGATTTATTCTCTCTACAAGTTTTTGATAACAGTCGATATTTGTTTGTAAAATTTGAAATCGACAGGGAAGTAAATCTTCAAAACGACAATCTCATTCAGCTCCTCATAGACTTTGACTCTGACCCGTCTACCGGCAACTCTATAAATGGTATGGGTGTAGACTTTTCATACAACTTCGGGAGCAGGTCAGGGCTTATCGGAAATAATGTGCCTACATACCATAATGATATTCGCCTTTTAAGCTGTCCTACGGTTACATCACCTGTATTTGAGCTCAGCATCGATCTTGATCTTATTCGAAACTATACTAGCATATCGGATTCGATTTACCTTGTGCTTCGAGACAGGTCAAATGGCGGAGATGTTATTCCATCAAACAATGGTTTTGCCACCTACCAGATGATATCCAGCCCGGTTATTACCCAATCAGATTGCAGCTTGGCGAAGGCCCCACCAACAGATTTCAGAATAGTCTCCTACAATGTTCAGCGCGATAATATCTTTGAATCAAGTGCTGCTGAATCATACAAGAACATCTTAAATGCTGTAGACGCAGATATCTATTGTTTTCAGGAGGTTTATAACAGGTCTGCTCTCAATCTTCAGGAGCATCTTGAAAACTTGGGTATTTTAGACATGTCTTTTACTTGGTATGCCGCCAAAGATGGTCCGGACCTGATTACGGTAAGCAAATATCCTATTATTGATCATCAGGAAGTTGATGGTAATTCTGTGGTAAAAATTTCACTACCCGAATCTGATCTTATTGTATTCAATTGCCACTTGCCATGCTGTGATAATGATAATGGGCGAAACAGTGAAATTGACGCCATTCTGGGTTTCCTCGGTGCCAGTCGCCGTAGAGAGAATAATTTTCAAATAGAGGAAAAAAGTCCACTTATAATTCTTGGCGATATGAATTTTGTAGGACAAAGTTCCCAGCTGCGCCGTCTGATGAACGGCGATATTGTTTCCAACTTCATCTATGGCCCCGATATAGATATGGACTATGGGAATGGCCCCCTGGAAGATCTTAAGCCTTATACATGTAACACGCATGGTGTCTACACCTGGCTGAACGACAGCAGCAGCTTTCCCGCTGGCCGACTGGACTATATGATGTTCACAGGGTCAGTATTGGAGTCGATCAACAGCTATGTTCTGGACACACGGGTATTAACAACACAAGTACTGAATACAAACACACTTGAAGCTAAGGATTCGGAGACAGCTTCTGATCATCTCCCAATGATTGCTGACTTTAGATTAACATCCATGAGTACGGGGTCTTTACATGAATTACCAAAGAAGATTAAGATTTATCCGAATCCAGGGTCTGAAACCATCTACCTGGAAACAGATGAAATTCTGACTGAAATAAATCTCTATGACGCTAACGGCAATCTGATAAGATCCGGGCTTCCTTTTGATACCACTACGGGAGCACTACAGCTTGGAAAGCTTCCCAAAGCCGTATACAATTTAAGCTTTAGAATTGATGGGAGACAAAGTTCCAGGCTTTTGTACCTGCACTAATCAAAAATAGCTGCCTAAGCAGCTGTTCTGTTGCGCAACTCACAATATCAATAAGTTTTGAAAGTAATTCGTGCAGGTCTTTGACTGCAGATTTTACAAAAATTGCTCCGGAGTACTCTTAGAATGGCATATAATCATCATTAAACACATAAGGATATACACACAAAAGCTTGGCAACAGAGATCAATATGTTTTTGAAAAATCTGTTTATCTTTTGAATGGAATGAACCGAGAATATGGCTGAACTTAAGTCTTTCATTTTTATGATATTTAAAGGCAAAAGGAAATTCCTTTATTTAACAAGGGATCAAATATTATTCCAATTTATAATATGATCAATATAAAATCACCCCTTTCTATGAATCTCAGTTACAAGACTTTACTCATTGCACTACTGCTCTTTTATCTTCATTCATCTTACGGACAGGTGCCACCTGCTACTGATGTGAGAATGTATGATATTATTGATTCCGTTAGTGCCGTCAGGATTCAAAAAGACATTGAAAAGCTTGTATCATTTGGTACCAGACACAGCCTTTCCGATACTATTTCTGAATCGCGGGGCATAGGAGCTGCCCGAAGGTGGATCAAGTCCGAGTTTGAGAAGATTTCAAGCGACTGTAATAATTGCCTTGAAGTACAATACCATAAAGGATTGGCAGAGGCTAATAAAAGAAGAATCCCACAGGACACATGGATAGTGAATGTTTTGGCTATAAAGAGGGGCACAAAATTCCCGGACCGATATGTTATTATGTCAGGTGATATCGATTCCAGGGTAAGTGACCCCCTAGACAGTTCTTCCGATTCACCTGGGGCCAATGACAATGCATCTGGAATGGCTGGTGTTATTGAGGCGGCACGAGTCCTGTCGAAGTATGAGTTTGAAAGCTCGATCATATTTGCAGGCTTTTCGGGTGAAGAGCAGGGTTTGTATGGAGGCAAATTCCTTGCGCAGGAGGCAAAAGAACAAGGATGGGATATTGTAGCCGTACTTAACAATGACATGATAGGTAATATTGAAGGGATTGATGGGGTCGTTGACAATACAAGTTTCAGAGTCTTTTCTGAAGCCATTCCACCCGATCCGGATGAAAGAGAATTAATCTGGAACAGGTTTTATGGCGGTGAAACCGATGGGCCATCGCGGCAAGTGGCCCGTTATGTTGAAAGAATGACATCCAGTTATTTCACCAACCTGAAAGCTACTATGATTTACAGACTGGATCGCTTTGGCCGTGGTGGCCACCACAGGCCTTTTAATGACGCAGGGTTTCCGGGTGTTCGTATAATGGAAACCCACGAGAATTATAACAGACAGCACCAGGATATCCGAGAGGAAGATGGAATCGAATATGGCGATGTTATTGAAGGTGTCAATTTTGATTATGCTGCCAGACTTACTGCAGTAAATGCCATTTGCTTGGCGGGTATCGCATGGGCTCCTCCCGGCCCCGATTTTGTAATGATCGGTGGCGCCGTTAAGGCTTCAACGCGTTTAAAATGGGATGCTGTGAATGCTGACCAACTTACTGGATACAAAGTATATTGGAGAAATACGACATCGCCGCAATGGGAATTTTCAAGATGGGTAGGTGATAAAACTGATGTTACTTTAGATAACATCATTATTGACAACTATCTTTTTGGCGTATCGTCCGTGGGTCATGACGGCAATGAAAGTATTGTTGTCTATCCAAAGACCTTGATTCCAAGGCGTTGATGCTAAAACTTGAATGAATTGAGTTTCAGTATTTCGATGTTATCATCGGACTCGGTAATAATGCAAAAAGCGTTTAATGGAAGTGAAGAGAATTCTTGCACTGTGCCACTACCCTGCCATCGAATGGTACATCCCACAATTTGCTTACAATTACCCAATCCAATTTCCTGACGCAAACTATTGCACCCAAAACTAGCGCCTGATTTAACTGTCCTGTGAATTGTAGATCTATTCCCATCCAGATCTTCAATCAGCACTTCTATACGTGTACCGATGGCTGATCGATTTGCCTTGGTACCTGTCAAGTTTAGGCTAATCCACTTATTTTTTGAATTTCCAGGATTTTCAAATAAAGCATTCATGAAATTATCTCCCGAATATGATCCACCCAGAACGACATACATATCCTGATCCCCATCATTGTCTAGATCTCCAAATCCTACACCGTGTCCTTTTTGAATATGACCGGTTCCTGTCGCTGTGGTAACATCCAAAAATCCATCTCCTCTATTGTTAAGAAACATACGGTTCGGGAATACAGCCCTGAAGTCCGGGGTTCCCGTCGAAGCATAAAAGTCAAGAAAGCCATCATTATTGATATCTTCATAATTGCAGCCCATGGTATACAATACCTTGTTGAGACCATAATCAACCGTAGCATCAAAAAAACGCTTATTGCCCTGATTAAGGTAAAGCCTGGAAAATTCAGTATCGACTGGCTGTCCCATATAATCTGCTGCCACCTTAGCCGATGCGCTTGTAAAATCCCGAATGTCAAAAGCATTCACATACAGATCAAGAAGACCATCATTGTTAACATCCCAGAACCAGCATGGAAAGCTGAATTGAGGAAACTCGGTACCCGACATGCTGCTTATATCTCTAAACTGCCAATTGCTTTCGGCTCCCAGGTTTTCATAGAGACGATTTGCACCAAGGATATTAGATATATATAAATCAAGATCGCCATCATTATCTATATCACCAAGTGTAGAGCCCTTTACGAACAGCTTTATATCAAGACCGTATTGACGGGAAGCCTCTATGAACGTACCGTTACCCTGATTTATAAAAAGCTCGGAAGCATGGGTACTATTGGGTGAAGATTCATTTCCAATAAAAAGATCAAGAAAGCCATCATTATTAATATCTCCCCAACAGGCCGTCTGTGTTGGATTGAGCGAGTAAATCCCTGAACTCCTGGTAACATCGGTAAAGCTGCCATCTCCATTGTTGCGCAAAAGAGAATTGGGGTGTTTCCCAGCGTTGCCCAGCCAAGCGCCTCTCAAGACTAAAAAATCAAGATCACCGTCATTGTCATAGTCGGCCTGAAGCAGGTTCAATCCTGAGACAATACCTTTCAGTCCGGACTCAATGGTCTTGTCTGTGAATTTTCCATTACCTGTATTGACAAAAAATCTAATCTGGTCATCAAGCCCATATGAACTGGCAATAATATCAAGAAAGCCATCACCATTAAAATCATCAACAATACAGGATCCGGAAATATCATTAACGGCGACACCGGCACCCATGGCTACATCAATGAATCTAGGGTATTGTATATCCGAATCAAAAACAGAAGGATTAAGTCGATACTGTGGTGGCACAGCTTCTGGGTAACTGCCAAGTGTCATGTGGGCAAGGTTATAAAGCCATCGATTCTGAAAATCTCCCGGATAGTCCGCCAATAGCTTTTCGTATATCTTCAAGGCTTTTTCCGATCCTTCACGATTGACATGCTGTGCTTCTTCGACAAGAGGTATAATACATGAGGAACTGTTGTGATGTTCAACACAATTTTCTATTTCAGCTTTCCTCAAATAAGAAACGGCAAGCAGTTCATAAAACTGTTTCAAACTTTTGCTATTCAGCTTAACCTTACCGGATTCATGTTGCTGAATCACTTGACTGAACAATGATATACTTCGCTTATAATTGCCTGCATTAAGCCATTCGATAGCTGCTTTAAATACCAATGAAAACTTTTCAGATGCGTTAGATACAGCATTAGCCTGGCTTTCAAAGTTTTTAGCCCTTGCCTCATTTTGGTGCCACATTTCAAGAACATTACCCTGAGTCTTCAGGCTTGCCAGTTCAGCCACCATCTGCTGCGTTTCAGAATCCTGAATATAGACAGAACCCGTCTTTTCATTTTGACTACAAGAAAGACAAAGCACACCCAGAAATACGGATAGCAATAAATACAAATAGCTTTGTCTCATGAAACCTTATGCTAGTATCTGTAAAATTGAACGGGGTCGTTGTTATTTGCAATTACCAATAAAGAGTAATCGTCTGACTTGAGGCTGAGTACATCCCGCACATCTTTATCTGCTGATACTCCTGTAGCCAGGGTTCTGTCCACCTTGATACTCCCTTCAGAATCAAAAGAAATCAAACACCCTTTACCGGCATCACTTCGAGTGGTTTCAACCTCCCGGTTATACATATTTCCTGCTAGAAAAGCTTCGCTTTTACCGTCACCATCAAAATCATCTACAGCAATACCGTAAACCGGGGCAATCTGAGCCTCATTGGGCAGTGCCTGAGCGGAAAAGATACCTCCATTATTTATAAAAACGGTATTTGCAAATATTTGAGCTTCCTGGACCACGGTAGATTCAGATATACGACCATCGAGGACATCCAGTACCGTTGCCGTTCCAAATTCATTGTAGTTCTTAAACTTCTTCTTGACAAAAGGCATCTGTTCTGACGAACACTGTCGACCTCTTACTGGGAAGCATTTATCTCCTTCATAATATCCCAAATAAACATCATTGGATCCGTTACCATCAAAATCATCTACATATAATTTAAACGGCTTATCCGGAGAAGCTTTGTATTTGATGTTAAGTCCCAGATTACCTCCCAGGATATCAAGATCACCATCATGATCGATATCTGCTGTCGCCAGGACATTCCACCAGCCTTTTGTATTGTCAAACCCCATCTCAGAAGATATGTCTTTCAATCCATCAGAAGAATAGCGGTACACCCGTACAGGCATCCATTCACCCGCTGTCAGGAGTTCTTCATTTCCATCACCATCAATATCGGCGCAGATAGCAGAGGTTACCATACCGTAATCTCTAAGGAAAGATGCTTTGGAATCTGTTACATCAATAAAAGCAGTTCCATTATTTTCTAGAAGCTGTGAATCCACAGGTTTGCCATATTTGCCCGGCAATTGTCTCCCTCCTACAAAAAGATCAAGATCTCCATCACCATCATAGTCAAAGGATTGAACCGTGCCATTGCTTACAAAACTTTGAGGCAGCGCTGCAGCCTTTCGGAAATTACCCTTCCCGTCATTGATATAAAGCCTGTCCTGGTATTCTCTGGCACCAGGTATAAATTCGCTACCGCCACTGGCTACATATAAGTCAGCATCTCCATCAGCATCGAAATCGAAAAAGTGTGCTGCACCATCCTCAGCTCGCCGATCCTGCAAAAATCCGCTGGTGTGTATGTCAAAGCTTCCATCCTGGTTCAATATACAGACCCTGGATACCTCTCCACTCGCAGAACCGAGAAAGAAGTCTTCCCTGCCATCACCATTGACATCCGCTTTTGCAACCACAGGACCCAAGGTTGATAACTGATATGGCAGCAGAATCTCTCTTTCAAAATCATCGAAGGCGTTTTCATTGTGTTCAATATCGACTGTATTGAATTTTTCAAAAACTGGCTTGTATACTTGATACCCCTTGTAAGGAGCGCCATCGGAAGAATAATTTATGCTTACCGTCTGGTTCGCTTTTATATTTTGCACAAGGCTTGTCTTTCCATCAGGCCAAACAATCTCAATCTTGTCCACCAGAGAACTGGCACCTAATCCGAAGTGTGCTATACGTTGCGAACTTGACATATAGCCCCGGTATGGTGAATATTCATAGGCCTGGACAGATGAACCGCTATACACATAAACTTTCGCATTGATAGCATCCCTGTTATTTTGTGGACCTTCCAGAATGATATTTACATAATTATTCAATCGGTTTTCATTGGCCATATTCCTGTACAAGCCGGCTTCCATATTCATATTGTTGACAACAATGTCGAGATCGCCATCATTATCAAAATCCGCGTAGGCAGCGCCTTGAGACCAGCTTGGCTTATCAAAACCCCAATTCGAGGATTGCTTGCTGAATTCAAGGTTTCCTTCGTTGCGGTATACGTAATTCGATATCTTGACACTAGGAGCTCTTTTGGATATTTCCATCGGGTTAACGTACAGTTGTTTATTGCCTGTCTTCTCGGCTTCTTCCATCTTCTTCTTGAAAAAGTCCTTCCTCCATATTTCGAAATCCTTGTTACGCATCTCCTTGATAAGTCCATTCGTAACGATGAGATCCTTATATCCATCCTGGTCAAAATCGATAAACAACGGCGTCCAACTCCAGTCGGTGTTGGAGATACCTGAAAGCTGAGCGACTTCACTGAAAGAGCTGTCGCCATTATTAAGATGCAAGGCATTGAACATATACTGGTAATGATACCCCGCCTCGGCAAGGGCATAGAATCTCTTTGGATTCATCCCTGACATATTCGTCTTCTGGCGGAAATTATCTTCTGCCACCATATCCGCCACGTACACGTCCAAAAACCCATCATTGTTAATATCCGCAATATCAACACCCATACTGAAGTTGCTCATGTGCTTGAGCGCTTTGTCAGCAACATTCGTAAAGCTGCCATCGCCATTATTGATATACAGAAAGTCGGGTTCGTCATAATCGCATGCAACATAAATATCTGTCCATCCATCGCGGTTAAAGTCAAAGGTGGTAGCACTTAGGGAATAAGAATAGTTCTTTACACCGGCCAAGTCTGTCACATCGGTGAAACTTCCATTATCATTCCTGTATAGTTTATCCGTATAGCCATATGCAATCTTACCCTTTAAAGCGGCTTTACCCCTCAAGGAATTAGGTGGTTGATTGGCAATGTAAACATCGAGATCGCCATCCCTGTCATAATCAAGAAAGTTTGCCATGATGCCATATCCTTTGTTGGCGAGTCCAAGCTCTTCTGCTTTATCTGTAAATGTGCCATCTCCGTTATTGATATAGAAGACATTGGTCCTTCGTTCAGGCTCATCATAGAGGAACTTGCAAACGTAAATATCATCCCACCCGTCGTTGTTGATGTCAACGACGGCTACTCCCGTGGACCACAGTTTATTCTTTATTCCGGCTTTGACTGTCTGATCCTCAAACCTGAAGTCTCCTTTGTTGATGTACAGTTTATCGCCCTCCATATTTGATGCAAAATAGACATCCATCAATCCATCATTATTGGCATCAAGTACGGATACTCCAGCTCCCTGTAGCATACCATCAAAGCTTATCGCATTGGTTGTTTCATCCTCAGTGATCTTATTATTGAAATTCAGACCTGACTTTTCAACAGGTATTTCCTCAAGCAACTTGATACTGCTGCTGTCTTCAGGGTAAACTCGAGTACTATCCTTATCGCTGCTGCAGGAAAACAATAAAAAACCAATTATTAGAACAAAGTAAAATCTCATTATTTGCAGATTATAGTGTATGCACAAATATACGTAATGGAAGAGTAATTATCAGTTCTTCAGTCCAGTCATGGAAAGCTAAAATTCTGTTGGCTTAGCATTCAATTCAGAATTAATTAAGAATTTTTGAGTCCATGGGAAAAAGCACTTTTATAGACTTAGGTATGACTTTAAAATGTAACTCCTTTTCAAATACATTGCTCTCGCCATCCACATGAAAATAATATGGCCGCTCGGCAGTTATAAGGACTTCTCTGGACTTCTTGACTTCGACAAGCGGGCTTTTGTAAAGGCTTTTGTTGAGCATCCTCCAAGAAGCCCCTATGGTCCGCAATAAAGGTGCATCTTTTACAAATACGACATCGAACAAACCATCAGTGAGTTCAGCTAAAGGCGCAATGGTAAAGTTGTATCCATACATAGCCGAATTTGCTACAGCTATAGTAGTATAAGAACCTTCAAGGGTTTCTCCGTCAAGTTTTACCTTGAATCTTTCAGCCTTGAATCGAGCCATCTCTTTAGACACCATGGACAGATACATCTGAAGGCCCCGCTTTTCGTCATTCTCAGCCCTGTAAGCAATCAGGGCATCAAATCCCACCCCTGCCAGGTTTAAAAAAAAGGAATTATTAACAGTGCAGCTGTCAATAACTTGGGGAACGCATTCATTAAGCTTGAGAATGGCTCTTTTTGTGTTGCGTCCCATTCCGATATGCATAGCGAAGCCATTACCAGAGCCAAAAGGTATAATGCCCAATAATACATCCGTATCTACCAATGAACTGGCTACTTCGTTGACAGTACCATCCCCACCGCAAGCCACCACAACATCATATGCATTAGCGACGGCTTCCGAAGCCAGTAAAGCAGCATGTCCCCTTGATTCAGTAAACCGGTATTCATACTCGAATTTAGACAGGTCCAGGTTGCTCTTTATCAAAGCAGGTACATCTTCTTTCTTCTTATACCCTGATTTTGGATTAATGATGAAGTATATTTTCTGCTTGGAGGACATCCTGTTTATGCTGGATTTATGCGCTACAAATATAGTCCTTTGTCATTATTCCAAGCTGAGCATCATTTATTGAGCTTTACTACTGTATCTGAATACAATTCTTCATCATTGTCGGCTCGTATTACCCTGAAGTAGTAAACCCCGTCAGGCAACTCCGTCAGATCAAGTCTAAACCTGTTGGCCGAAGGGACCAGAGTTTGCATATAGACCAGCTGCCCCATTCGTGAATACAGACTGAGCTCCACTTCTTCCATGTATTCAAGGTGAATCCAAACTGTATTTGTGAATGGATTGGGAAATACTTTCGATTGCTTAAAATAGTCAAGACCTGAACAATCTTCATCAATGCCATTATCAGCTAGATCCTGAGATCCGGGATTAATGCCTGCTACATCGTCATTACAATCAGTGAAATCTGAAACGAATCCTACAGGTGGAACACCAATGCATGTATCTACAAACACATTTTCATTACCATAGCCGTCACCATCAAAATCGAGGTAATACCTGTTTTTGGGCAGCCCTTCATCGGCTCTGCCATCACAATTGTTATCAATGCTATCACACACCTCAGGTCTATTGGGGTTGATCTCAAATAAACTGTCATTACAATCAAGGTCATTAAAGACAAAACCCACGGGAGGAACAGAAAGACAGGTGTCTGCGAATACAGAGGGATCTCCAAAACCATCAACATCAGCGTCAAAATAGTAACGATTCAAAGGCAAGCCTTCATCTATCGAACCACTACAGTTATTATCAATGCCATCACACACCTCAGGACTGTCTGGGTTGATTTCAAAGAACTGATCATCACAGTCTTGATCGTTGAGAACGAAGCCTGTTGGTGGAACAGAAAGACAGGTATCCAATGACGTAGATGTTTCGCCATAACCATCGCCATCTGAATCAAGATAATATGTAAATAAAATCAGGGCCTCATCGATTTGACCATTACAGTCATTATCCAATCCATCGCAGGTTTCAGTCAGTCCCGGGTTAATATTCGGATTATTGTCATCACAATCGACATAATTATAGTAACCATCCATGTCTTCATCCCTGAAGAAATATTGCTCTGCCAGATTAACAGCATCGATAGCGATCTCAATGCCAATTTTTCTCCCCGGAATATCATCTGCAGGAGGATGAATGCCTCCCCATATCCTTGAAAGGCTGGTCTGGTCACTGGCATCCCTGTATGTCGCCCATTGCAGTACAATATCTTCAGAGGGGCCTTCTTCAAAAACTAGGAATTCATTTTTTCTGGCTATAAACTCCCCCATACCTCCCGGAAAATAAGCGTCTCCTGTTATGGCCGTTAAAACCTCTGCAGCAGCCCGGCTGAATGTACTGTGTCCTGAAACATAACCAGCAAAAGGAGGTGATACAAAACTTGGTCTTTGATATGGCCACCAACGTTCAGCCAATATCCATCCCACACCGGCTTCGTCAACTTCTGGATCATCTATGAAATCAGGCCCTCTCCAGGCTTTCAGTTTAATTTTATACAGATTCTGGAGTCCTTGACCTACAAGAGGATCATCTTCTTCTACCAGCTCGATATAACCATCAAGGAGGGGTATGCCTGCTGGATCGTAATTTGGTCTTGCTGGATCAGTGCATTGCCCTCTGTCAGCCATCTGCCGGATTGCTGAAACGGGTCGCAGATAATCATACCATCCCTTTATCCCCCATACTGATACAGCGCAATCATGCATGGCGCCGCCCAAAACCATGTAAGCTTTGACATCCCATTCCAGGGCATCCAGCTTTTCTCCGATGCCTCTGTATTTTCTTGCAAATGCAGGATGGTCATTTACGTAATTGAGAAGAGTAAACCAATGACCTGGAGGCGTTTCGGAATCCGGCCCATCAGCCCAAAACTCAGCCAATACGCGAGTGTAATCCCCTCTTGGAACCAAATTGGGTTCGTAAGCTTTTCCAGTGTAAGGATTAATTTCATGGCCGGGTGTAGGGACACCGCCATCTATCAAATCATAATAATCCGTGTATTCAAATATATTGTCTGGCAATGATTCAAGATTGCCTGATGCGCCTGGTGATATATCCCACATGACACCATCTTGAGGGTCTAGATGTGCAGACCATACCGCCACCAATGCAAATCCCCACTTGTATTCTTCTGATTCCGGGCTTATTTGATTGAGGTCTATGTATGGTGGATCTCCCGGGTCATGATAAACTAAATAATCAAAATCATCCCTATTATAAACAGACAAATCATCTGTGCTTAATGCGAAAGGGACAACCTGACCCCATTCAGGAGACAGAAAGTCCTGCGTAGCACCGGGGATTTCATTACCGGCCTGATCAATGAATACTTCGAGACTCAGAGCCTGCCACCTGTTAGGGTCATTCACATCACCCGCCCCGGGAAGATCCATAATGAGAGGATCATTAACGGATTCATAATATAGGTTTTCATAACCAAATTGCTGATTGGAACCGTCCTGCAATCCAAATTCAATGATCTGGTTTGCAATATAATTTCCCAATGCAGCCGGATCGCCTGCACTGTAATCTATTGAAAAATAATTGACATCATATCCCAATTCTTCCATCAGTTTAGAGATGCTCAATATGATTTCACCCGCTCCGGGTGCAGTTATAAATCTGTCAAAAAGCAGATTATACATAGCATAACTAATGGCTTCTTCCAGATCTTCACGTGGCGTATCCGTTTCGGGAATACCATCAAATTGAAAATTAAACCCGTTAATTTCATTACCCAGAAAATATGGCTGGGCTATACTGTCATATACAGCCCAAAGATCATACATAGCTACCGAGCTATGCCACAAATTCCGGGAATGAACAGTTGGTCTTGCAAAGTCATTTCTAATGGCGTGAAGCAATTCTTCATTCCACCTCCTCGCGATAGAATGATCTTCCTGAGCGAAGATATTAACTGATGTCACAAAGCAAAAAAGAGACAGACACACTGACAAATTACGGACTCTCATTTCTAAGGCTTTGAATTTAAATCCCAATACAGATTATAAAAATACAACATGTAAGCCTTATACAAGTAAGTAATTACGACTAATGCCGCATTACCTTGGTAGTTGTTGAAGCACCACCGCCTCCAGGCTTAAACGAATACGTAAAGGATAGCATGAAGTAACGCGCCAGGGATACGATTTCGGAGTTTTCTATGTAATTCTGATTTTCCGTTCTTGAAATTCCAAGGTTCTGATTCATCAAATCAAATACACTCAGCTTCAATTCACCTCGCTGGTCTTTCAACAAAAACTTTGAAATACTTGCACGTACAATAGGAATGGTTTGTGCCTCACCAAATTGTTCTTCAGAATAAAAATTCACATTGGCACCCAGCTCGAAGGACATACTCTGCTTTAAATTATACCTGAAATCAGCAAAAGCATTCTGCGAGCTGAAGCCAAGATTCGTCGTCCTGGCATCTGAATACTGGTTGATGTTATAACTGTAACTACCACCAAGACTCCAGTCAAAAATTTTCTTATTCCTGTTTTCCAGACTCAGTCTCACATTGCCATTAAATCTTTCAAGGCTGCTTTCCCTGCCATTGATAAATATCAAGGATTTAGTATAGCCAAACCTGTTACGCAAGCTTATCCTGGTTTTAAACAAATTTACCGGTGTCGCATATTCCTGCGTTGTACTCAGGTTCAGGTTGTAGTCTACATTCACCGGCATGGTCGTCTGGATGAAGTTTTCATCAAAACTCGTCACATTAGTAATATTATTACGTGTATAATTTACATTGGCAAATGCGTAAAAGCTCCTGAATGTAAATTGATCGTAATTAAAATAGCTCAGTCTAAGCCTATGATTGTATTCCGGCACCAACTCGGGGTTTCCTATGTAAATATTGAAAGGGTTCGAGTTGTTCGGATTCGGTTGCAATTGTTGCAACGACGGCTCATTGATACTCGTGTTATAGTTTATTCGGATATTCCTTCCTCTCTGGAAATCATAACGCCATGAAACACGAGGCAAAAACCTGAATACATCGGTTTTAATAATCTCGTCCTGATAAATAATGTCTCCAGTCAAGTGTGAACTCTGTACTGCGGCTTCGAGTGTCAATTGTGACTTATCAGAATTAAAGTACAAGGCTGTCGAATACCTGTCGTAGTAATAATCACGAATAAACGCATTGCTTATATCTGTATTCAGGATCCGATCACCGCTTACTATATCATAGAATTCTGACAGAACATCATTATTAAAGTTTTGTCTTCTGTATTTGATTTCCAAAAACTTCTCATTACCCAATGGCTCAACAAAACTGAGCTCCAACCTGTAATCATTCTGGTCATTGTCATTGATCTGATCCTGCACTATCAAATCACTGATGACTGCCATACCGAATTCATCATAAATCAGGTTTTCAGAAAGCAGGTCACCCAATGACTCATTCAGGGCATCATTGAATTGCCCTGTAAGCGTCAAGGTTCTCTTCTCAATACTACCAAAGTTTTTGCGATAGGTCGCATTCATGCTGAGGTTCTTGCTCTTTCCATCAGATACAAAGCCGGCATCCGTTGAATTGGCCAGGCTTTTCTGAGCATCGCTAATTTGTGTCAAACTGGAACTGCTCGCATTACCTGTATTGATACTGTAAGACCCACGGATTCTCAGGTCCTGGGTGGAGTCAATCTCCTGTTCAATATCAAAATTGATCCTGTGATTTTGATTGGAATTAATCTGTTCTGTCATTTCTTCCGTAAAAAACACATTTTCTATATCCGCATAATTTTCCCTTACAGTCTCACTGTTGATCGTGTTTTCAATATCATTGAGAAAATAACTTATTGATATCTCAGTTTTGGGACTCAGATCGTAATTCAGGTTGATACCACCAGCATTTGTGGTGACAAACCCGTTGCTCAATCCATTAAACATAGGAATAGCGGAGCGACCGCCACCCCAGCCCATACCACTCATAAAATTGACATAGTCATTCGTGGAGAATCCTTGCTCATTGACATTATTGAAATTACCTATAAGAGACAATTGTGTTTTTGAACTAAACCTGTTCAGACTTAAAGATCCCCTGTAACGATCATATTTATCATCATATCTGCCCATACCTCCACTTACATTTCCAAAGGCACCCGACTTCCTGTCTTCCTTTAGTTCAAGATTGATGGTCTTCTGGCGCTCCCCGTCATCAACTCCAGAAAACTCTGCAGCATCGGATTTCTTATCGAATACCTGGACCTTGTTTACCGCATCCGCAGGAAGGTTTCGCGTAGCGGTTTTAACGTCATTGCCGAAGAACTTTTTACCATCAACCAAAACTTCCTGCACATCTTCACCCTGTGCTTTTATAGATCCGTCGCTTTCCACCTCAACACCTGGCAGTTTTCTCAATAAATCTTCGACAACTTCATTGGGTTGTACCTGAAAAGCTGCTGCATTATATTCCAGTGTGTCCCGATTGAGCATCATTGGTGTATGCTCAGCCTTAATTTCTATTTCATCCAATTTGGTGTCGGCAGCGCTCAAGGCTATTTCTCCCAGATTTATATCTGCATTTTGAAGCTGAACTTGCCTGGAATACTGACCAAAGCCAAGGTAGGTCAGCTGAAGAAGGTAGTCACCAGAAGCGACATTCTTAATATTAAAATTTCCTTCCGCATCTGTCAGTCCAAAACTGACCATAGTGGAGTCTTTCTCCGAGAGAAGCACCACTGTCGCGCTGATCAGGTTTTCCCCATCTCCTTTTACCGTCCCGGTGATATCGAATTTGGACTGCCCTGACAATCCTCCTGCAAACAATACGCCTGCAAGCAGTAAAATTGATTTTAAGTTCATTTGATTTGTTTAGTTTTTAAAACCTCATGCGCCAGAATTTCCTGGGACCATCACCATACATCTCTTCCATCTCTTTTTGTTTCTCCTCTTTAATTTTTTCAAATTCTTCCCGACTAACTTTCTTACCTTTATTAGGTTGGCTGATTTCTTCTTCTAAAGCAGTCAACTCAATGGTTTGCGCTGTTACCATCCTCATACCATTATCTACATCCACATGCAACACAGCTCCCGGGAGTCCAAAAAACTCACCAGGCCCATTCATTATAGGTATCATCGGTGTAAACCAGGCTATAGTAAGAGAACTGGTATCGACCAGGATAGCTTTTTGACATAAATAGGAACCCACCTGTTTTTGTTCAGCTGTTATTTTCCATTTAGGTACATCGCGTTCGCCATCAATCAAAAATTCGCGACCAAAGAATTCCTGGTGATCAATAAAGACCTTCTCCGACATATTTGAATAATATTCATTGACATCGGGTCTGTTCCAGCGGCCCCATCGCCTCTCTCCTCTAAATTCCTGTACTTCGTCTTTCTCTTCAACATAGGCTTTGTACAGAGCCTCCTGTCCCTTGAAGCTCAGTATTTTTTTTGAAGTTCTGAATTCAGGAATCCTGTCCTTCATGGCTTCCATCTCGGGAGGCAGGTTTCTATGAATATTATACTTGTCTTCGTAAATGATAAATCCTTCGTTGTTTTGAGCCACAAGAATGATTGAAAAGAATAGCGCTAAGAAGAAAAAACATGATTTCATCGTGGGTAGATTTGTAATGCTAAAAAAATTAGACCAAAATAAATCAGTTTGGTTTAAACCAATCGTGTTTTTTTTCATTTTGTCGTTGAAATACTTATAATTCATACATAAAATATTACCCAGATATGAGGAAAGTCTTCCTATACAGCCTGTTGGCAATCCTCGGTATTATATTGCTTTCCTTCACAAACACTCATAAACCGGGCAAAAAACATATAAAAGCTTCAAAACAGCGTTCAGGTGATGCTTCCAGAGGTTATGATTATTTGGTTAATGGCGATTATGTCTCTTCAGGTATTCCTTGGGAGTTTTATAAAGTTTTCGCCCCCAACGACAGTAATAATTTTCTTCAAAGAAAAGGCGAAGCCTCTTTGATACCGCCACAATTCAACTTTACAGTTAATGAAGATGGCATAGAAATGCTTAGTCCCAATTGTCTTAATTGCCATTCAGACTATCTGAACGGTGAATATATAGTTGGACTGGGAAACCACAGTTTTGACTACCGCATGGATCCTCAGGCCGCCGGCCAGTTTATGCAAACGATGATCACAAACAAATACGGCCTGGATAGCAAAGAATTTGAGGCGTTCCAAGCTTTCAGCGCTTCGATGAAGGCACTGAGTGGGCATTTAACCACAGAGGCCCGTGGCCTAAACCCCGCCGATAAGCTGACAGCGGTATTAATCGCCCACCGACATCCTGAAACCCTTGAATGGACAGATAGCCTTTTGCTTGAAATCCCTGACAAAACGATTCCTACCGATGTGCCGCCATGGTGGCTGCTAAAGAAAAAAAATGCCATGTTCTACACGGGGATAGGAAGAGGTGATTTTTCAAAATTCCTGATGGCATCCTCCATTTTGACATTACGTGACACCAGTCAGGCGGCAGAAATCGACAAACATTTTCCTGATGTTCTGGCATGGATCAATGATCTGGAACCACCCAAGTATCCTGAAGATATTGATTATGATCTGGCAGTAACAGGCAAATCAATTTTCAACAAGAAGTGCTCTGGATGCCACGGCACATATGGTCCGGATGGAGAATATCCTAATTACCTTGTTGAGCTTGAAATAATAGGAACAGACCCTGCCTTATCTAAGGCATATACCGATAGCCTTTATATCAGCTTTATCAATTGGTACAATAAAAGCTGGTTTGTCCAGGGTGAGAATCCAGGGCAATTGGTTATTGAATCAGGATATGTTGCGCCGCCGCTTGATGGCATCTGGGCGAGTGCCCCTTACCTGCATAATGGTTCAGTGCCTGATATTGCCTCATTGTTGGATTCAGAAAAAAGACCTCGTTACTGGAAACGCAGCTTTGACAGCAGGGATTATAACTTTGAAAAACTGGGCTGGCAATACGAAGCCTTTGAGGCTCCTGAAGATTGCAATTGCTATAATACGGACCTCGAAGCCTACGGAAACCAGGGACATCGATTTGGTGATCCATTGAGTGTTGGAGACAGGAAGGCAGTCATTGAGTATTTAAAAACGCTTTAGGCTAATAACCTCCCACAGTAT
>Ga0075477_10000379_pt1 | contig 18916 bp, 10 predicted proteins | sample DEB08_DNA_FD_76338 | JGI IMG/M metagenome (GOLD analysis project Ga0075477, IMG submission 76338) | Aqueous microbial communities from the Delaware River and Bay under freshwater to marine salinity gradient to study organic matter... | ecosystem: Environmental > Aquatic > Marine > Coastal ...
GACACCGATGCCGCGAAGGCACTGATCGCCGAGGCGATCGAGATCGATCCCCGCGATCCGCTCCTCATGCGGATGCAGTCGCTGCTGGCCACATCCGATCCGATCGAACGGATCCGCATGCTCACCGAACAGGCCCACGCGGGCGATCCGGCGCTGCCGAGCCAGCTGTTTGCGGCCTTCGAGGCGGCGCGTCGCGAGTTCCAGAAGAAGTCCGAGGAGCTGCTCGACGAGGATCCCGAGGCCGCACGCCGATTCTCCGAACTCGCGATCCGGGCCGCGGAGGCGGCTCAGGAGGCTCGTGTGGGCCTCGACGAGAGCGAGACCATTCCCGCGGTGCTCGCGACTCGCTTCGACGAGGCGGTGCAGGCCGGCGAGTACGAGAAGGCGTTGGGGATCGCAGACGAGGCCGACGCCCTTGGGGATCCCTCGGTTCGGCCGCTGCTGAGGTCTCGCCTGCGGTTGCTGCAGGAGGATCGGACGGGGGCGCTCGAGGAGATCGACGCGGCCCTCGCGGCCGGCATCACCACTTCCCGCATCCATCGCGAGCGCGGCATGCTGCTCGAGGCCTCCGGACGACCTGCCGAGGCGTTGCAGTCCTACGAGGAGGCGCTCTCGCGCCGGCCCAACGACGTCGACACCATGAAGCGTCAGGTCGGTCTGCTGATTCGAACCGGTCGCAACGCCGAGGCCCTGCAGATGCTTCGGGCGGCACGGCGAGTCGCGACGCTCGATCGAACCATCGAGGAGGCGTGGATGGCCCTCGAGGGCGAGTACGGCGATCGCCGTCTCGCGCTGCAGCGTCGTGCCGAGCGCTACCAGTTCGACCGTGAGGACGCCGAGAACGCCCTGGGGCTCGCGATGCTGCTCGTCGACATCGCGCCGCAGCGCACCGACGTGAAGGACCGGGACGGACGGGTCCGCTTCGGCGTCGGACAGTGGGAGTCCCTGTCTCCGGTCGAGCGTCAGGAACAGCTCGATGAGGTCGAACGGGAGTGGCGGGAGGGTGCGGAGGACATCTTCGCCAGGCTGTCCGAAGCGAATCCCGAAGACCTGAAGATCGCAGCGGCGCGGGCCGCGGCCCTCCGGACCCTCGGCCGTGCGGAGGATGGCGAGCGGGTGCTGCGATCGTTCATCGCCGCACAGGGAGGCGCTGCCGGAGCGGATGTCTGGCTGGCGCTGGGCAGCTATCTCGTCGAGTCGAGAAAGGGTGCCGAGGCCCTTGCGGCGTTCAACAAGGCCATCGAGCTCGAGGATCCGGAAAGCCGACAGGCGAGTCTGTTCCTTTCGGACTTCTGGTTCCGCCGCGCCGATTGGGAGCGTGCCCTTGGACACCTCGAGGACGTTCCAGCGACCCGGGAATCGACGCTTCGTCGGGCGGAGTGCCTGACGAAGCTCAACCGCCTCGACGAGGCGACCGTGGTCCTGTCGTCGCTGGAAGAACGCGATCTCACGTCGGTTCTCCTGGAGGCGGCGATCGTCGAGACCAAGGCGCGGCAGGCGATGCAGGCCTCGGAAGCCGATGCCGCATCGGACAACTACCAGCGATTCGAGGAGCTGGTGGCCCAGGCGCGGGCGCTGTCTCCGTCCAACCCCAAGCCCCTCGTCCAGCAGGCGAACAGCTTGCGCATGCGGGGACTGCTCAGCGGCGATCGACTGATGCAGCAGCGGGCCGTCGAGACCCTCGACGAGGCGCTTCGACTCGACACCGGCGACTGGGCCGCGACGCGGCTCCGCAGCGAGCTGCTGATCGAGATGGGCGAGGCCTCCGCGGCAGCGGCGGGCCTCGAGGAGTACGTCTCGCGCCAGCCCGACGTCAAGGAGGCCCGACAGGCCCTCGTCGAGGCGCAGATTCGAGCCGACAACCTCGATCGCGCCGCCGAGGTCGTGCGCGAGGCGATCGCCTCGGATCCCAACGACGCCTTCTGGCACCAGACGCTGGGCGAGATGGCGTTGCGAAACCGCCGATTCCCCGATGCGATGCGGTCCTTCCGACGCTCGTACGAGCTCGCGCCGAACGCCGCGACGCTGCACCGGCTCGTCGACATGCAGTTGCGCCAGGTGCCTCCGGACTACGAGGGCATCCTCGAGGTCCTCGGGGGCTCCGAGGACGAGGTCGAGCGGTCGATCTATCTCCAGTCCGCCGAGGCCGTGTCGATCGCCAACACCGGCGATGTGGACGCGGGCCGTCGGGAGCTTGCGGAGAGCTATCGATTCGCCCTCGAAGCGATCGCCGACGGCCGCGCCGAGCCCACGGTGCTCGATGGGTGGTTCGCGAACCTGCGATTCCTCTATGGACCCGAGGATGCCGAGCAGGCGGAGGCGTTCGTGAGAGCCGCAGCCGACGTTCCGGTCCATCCGATCGGACTGCGCTGGCTCGCCGAGCTTGCCGCATCGGTCGGCGAGGAGGGCTACCCGCGGGGAGCCTCGCTTCTCGAGGAGGCGATCGCCACCGACGACGGCACCGATCCGCGAATCACCGCCCGACTGCATCTCGATCGGGGCAACCTCCACTACGTCAACGGGGACTGCCGGTCCGCCATCGAGTCCTTCGAGAGGTCCGCCGCGAGCGGGCCGCCGAATCCGCAGACTCTGAACAACCTCGCATTCCTCTGCGGGGACTGCCTCGACGATCCCGCCCGGGGCCTTCCGCACATCGAGCGGGCCATGGCGATCTCGGATCAGATTCCGGAGTTCATCGACACCTACGGTTACCTGTTGTGGAAGGCCGGGCGTCTCGACGAGGCGGAGACCGCTCTGCTGAGAAGTCTTCGCATCAGGCCCTCGGCACTCGCCAACTACCACCTCGCCGAAGTGCTCGCAGCACAAGGCAACCCCGCCCAGGCAAGAACCGCGATCCAACAGGCACGTGGTCTGGATCCCGATCCGGAACTCGCCGCCTCGATCGAAGACCTCGAACAGCGGATCCGCTGACTCCAGAACGGCCGTATGGACTCGGCCCTCGAGAGCAAGACATGACCCGAATCGGCTCCCCACCAGCGTCTCCCTCCGTCCGCCAGGCAGGTCCGGGCCGCACTGCGCCCGCCGCGGCTGCCGCGGTCGATCCGATCCGCCTCGTCCGGCAGAACCTCTTCACCCTCCTTGCGGTGGGAGCGGGTTCCCTCGTGGTCGGCGTGGCGCTGCACTTCGTGCTGGCGCTGTTCGCTCCGGCCTATCGCGGCGACGTGTTCTTCGAACTGCCGCCGACGGTCAGTGGCACCGACGACATGATGGCGATCGACAGTCGCAACGAGGACATCGTGGTTCGCATGGCCCAGACCGAGGCGGCGCGTCTCGTGAGCCGCGAGGTGCTGACCCGTGCCATGCGGGGCCGCGACGTCGAGGCGACCGACTGGAGCCAGTCGCATCGGGACGCCACCGGCGCCTTCGTCGTCGACGATGCGGTGGACGAGCTGATCGAGGATCTCAACGCCGGCCACCGCCGCGACACGCTGTACTTCACGCTGTCCTGGAGCGCGGGCACCGCCTCGGACGTCCCGGTGGTGCTGAACCGGATCGCCGACACCTACATGGAGTCGAAGGAGGCCGAGGACAACGCTCGTTTCGCGAGCGACCTGCGCCTGCTTCGCGATCGCGAGAAGGACATCGACCGGCAGCTGACGCTGCTCGGCAACGACATTGCGACCTTCATCTCGACGAAGAACATCACCGCCCTCGACGAGCGTCTCGACCAGGGCCGCACCGCGATCCAGAACCTCGCCCTGCGGATCAACGAGACCAACTCGATGCTGTCGTTGCTGGTGGCTCGACGCAACCAGACCCAGGCGAAGCTGCAGGGAACCCTCGAGCCCTCCTCGGACGACCGGCGCCTCGCCGAGACCGATCCCGAGGTCATGCGCATCACCGCCGAACTCCGGCAGCTGCGGATGCGGCAGGCGACCTCGCGCGAGCGGTTCGGACCCGAGCATCCCGAAGTTCGGCAGATGGATCAGATGGTCCGTTCGGCGGAGAACGAGCGGACCTCGGCGATCGACACGATCATTCAGCGAAACCTGACCGCGGACTTCAAGCAGGTCACGGACCAGATCGAGAGCTACACCGGCCTGCTCGACAACCTCGACACCGAGTACGAGACCCAGGAGACTCGCCTGAAGGCCCTCGCCGCGGACATGGCCGAACTCGAGGCCAAGCAGGCCCGAAAGGAGCGGCTCGAGGAGGAGCGGACCAACGTCCAACGACAGGTGGGCGAACTCGAGCAGTTCCGCCGACGCGAAGCCGCCCGCAAGGTCACCGTCGCCCAACGAGCCACGGCCCCTAGAGAGGCGGCCTTTCCCAAGTGGTATCTGATCATTCCGCTGACGATCGTCGTCGGCGTCGGCGGCACGCTCGGTCTGCTGTTCGTTCGCGAGTTCCTCGACCAGCGCATCAAGTACCCCAGCGACCTCGCGGCGCTTCCGGGATGCAGGATCCTCGGAGTGATCCCGGATCGCTCCGACGATCCGACACAGCCCGGACGCAGCGAGATGGTGGTGCGCGAGCAGCCCTCGGCGGTCCTGTCGGAGAGCTTCCGTCAGGCGGCGACGGCGGTGCAGCGCAGCATCGACGACGGCGGCCTCCGCACGGTCATGGTCGTCGGTGGCCTGCCGGGAGCCGGAACCTCGACCATCGCGTCCAACCTCGCCGCCTCGCTGGTGGCGGGTGGTCGCACCGTGCTCCTCGTCGATGCGAACTTCCGCCGTCCCCGCCTCGGCGAGATGCTGGGTCAGTCGCCCGGCCACCCCGGTCTGGGCGATGCGCTCTCGGGCGCCGTCGACTCCGAGGAGGCGATCGTCGACTGCGGCGGCGGCCTGCACCTGATGCCCGCGGGAACGGAGATGCATCGGGTCGTGGAGCGTCTCGGCACCGGTGCGATGGACACTCTCCTCGACGATCTGCTGAACCGCTTCGACATCGTCATGCTCGACGTGGCGCCGTGGGTGATCGCCGGCGACGGTCAGGCCATCGCGGGGAAGGTCGACGCCTCGATCCTGGTGGTCCGCGCATGGCAGGAGCAGCGTGGCCTGGTCTCGCGTCTGGCCGGCCAACTCGGTCAGGCGAAGGCCGCGTTCCTCGGTGTGATCCTCAACCGCCCCCGAAACACCGCCGGCGGGTACTTCCGCAAGAACTTCGAGGCCATGGCCAGCTACGCCTCGGATGCCAAGGACTGATCGAGACTCCCTGAGAGCCGTCTGGTGCCACCTTCAAGCAACCAGCACCTGAGCCGTGCGATCGGGGGTCGCCGATGAGCCCGTCGGAATCCGCGGTCGCGGAGATTCCGACGGCGGTCGGTCTGCTCAACGCGTACGTCCCGATCTTCCTCGCGTCGTTCGTGACGGCCCTGCTCGCGACGCCTTTGGTTCGCCGTCTCGCGGTCCGGCAGGGCATCGTCGATCGTCCGGATCAGACGCGGAAGCTGCATGCCTTTCCGGTGGCCTATCTGGGTGGTCTGGCGGTGTTCGCCGCCGTGATTGTGGGGATCCTGCTCTCCTACTTCAGTTCGGAGTCGCTGGTGCTGGCTGCCGACCCGGTCCCGATCGCGGTGCTCGTGGGCATCCTCGCGATCACCTTCACCGGACTCGCCGACGACGTCTGGGGTTGGGATCCGCGCCTGAAGATCGCCGGCCAGCTCGTGGCGGCAGCGGCGCTGGCGATCCAGGACGTCGGCGTGCGCGTCGCCGAGGGCGTGTTCCGTCCCTTCCTCGGAGCGTCCGACGAGATCCTCCTCGACCTCGGAGCGATCGCGATCGTCAACGGGGATCTCTACTACTGGCTCGGCACGGCCCTGGTGGCGGCCTTCGTCCTGGGCGGCTGCAACGCCGCGAACTTCATCGACGGGCTCGACGGCCTCCTCTCCGGAAGCGTGGCGGTCATGGCGGTCGGGTTTCTCGCGATCTCGGTGGTGATGGCGACCCATGCGGGCGCCGGCGCCGACACGGCTTCGGGCAGCCGCATCGTGCTGAGCCTTGCGCTGCTCGGCGCGGTCCTGGGCTTCCTTCCGTACAACTTCAACCCGGCGGTGATCTTCCTCGGCGACTGCGGGAGCCTTCTTCTGGGCTACATGTGCGCCGTGATCATCCTGATGTTCGGCGACCAGGGCCAGACCCATCTCGTGTTCGCGGGTCTCATCGTCTTCAGCGTGCCGATCATGGACACGGCGCTCGCGATCCTGCGGCGTCGCCTGGCCGGCGTCTCCATGGCGACGGCGGACACCCACCACATCCACCACCAGCTGCGCCGAAGCCTCGGCGGCGTGAAGCGGGCCGTGTTCACGCTCTACGGCATCTCCGCGGCGTTCTCCCTGCTCGGGTTCACCCTCGCGTGGATGGTTCTGGACACCATGGTTCGGGTTCGGGTCGTGTACGCCGTCGCGGCGGTGCTGTTCGGACTCGTCGCGGCCTTCGCGATCAAGGCGGCCCGCCGCGTGCAGTGGCAGGCCGGCATGTCCAACGAGACCGTCGGAGCGACTCCCGGGGTGCCCCGGGCCACGGCGCCGCGACGATCGCCCTCCGAGACCGCGGTCACGCAGGGCAGTTCGGCCTGAGGCACCACGTTGGCCGCGTCAGCGGTCCGATGGGTCGCGGTCGGGCGGCACCCCGAGGTGTTCGAGCGTGGCGTCGATGACGTCCCGGACCACCGGGCCGGCCAACGCACCGCCACCGTAGGCGTCCGGCACCGCCGTCTTGTCGGGATCGTCGATGACGCACAGCACCGCGACGCGGGGGTTCTCGAACGGCGCGCCTCCGATGAAGCTCGATCGATACCGATCCTCGTGATAGCCGCCACCGTCGGCACGAACCAGTTGCGCCGTTCCCGACTTCCCGAAGATCCGGTACCGCTCGCTTCGAGCCCGCCGGCCGGTGCCCTCGATCATCACGTGTTCCATGACCTCGCGGGCGAGTCTTGCGGTCTCGGGATGGACCACCACCTCCGGCGGTGCCCAGTTCGAACGCCCGGCGAGGTGAAGCGTCGGAAGGGTGCCGTCGCCGCAAAGCACGGCGAAGGCCCGCAGCATCTGCATGGCGGTGACGCCGATCTCCTGACCGAAGGACACCGAGATCTGCGAGTACAGGCGCTTCCAGTCCTTCGGTGCGGTGACGAGGCCCGCGGACTCGCCGGCGAGGCCGCAGGCGGTGGACGTTCCGAAGCCGAATCGTCGCAGGCACTCCTGCATCTGGGCGTCGGTCATGCGCTGACTGACGATCGCCATCCCGGTGTTCAGGCTCTTGACGAGCACCTTGCGCCACGACGACGGACCGTAGTACTTCACATCCCGGATGCGGCGAGCGCTGCGGCCGTCCCGGAACACCATCGGCGTCCCCGAGGGGGTCTGGAGCACCTCGTCGGGAGCGACGACGCCCAGATCGATCGCGTAGGCCCAGACGAACGGCTTGAAGGTCGATCCCGGCTCGTAGGGATCGGTGACGGCGCGGGGCCGGGCGAGGGCGGGATCCTGTCGACGCAACGGATCGCTTGCGGCGCCATCGCGACCGACGTTCTCACGGATCAGATCGGCCACCGCCAGCAGTCCGCCGTCCACAAGATCCACGACGATCACCTGTCCACCGGCGGCGTTCGAGCGCTCGACCGCCTCGGCGAGGACCTGCTCCGCCGCGGCCTGAACCACCATGTCGATGGAGAGCCGAACGTCGGTTCCATCCTGGGGCGGCGTGAAGCCGCCTTCGAAGACCTCCAGGGTGCGTCCCCGGGCGTCACGGCGGAATCCGATGCTGCCGGCCTCATGGCGGAGGTCCCGTTCGAAGCGGGCCTCGGCGCCGGCCTGCCCCGCATGGGGGCGAGCGTCCCGATCCTCTCCGGTCCAGCCGACCCGCCCGATCAGCCCCGCCGCGAGATCTCCGAACGGCCGGTGTCGGACGAGCCCCGCCTCGAGGCCGATGCCGGGAACGTCGATGGCGGATGCCGCTTCGGCCTGCCATGGCTCGAGACGATCGGCCAGCACGACGTAGCGGGAGTCCGCACGATCGCGAAGACGCTTCGTCAACTCGCCCGCGTCGAGACCCGTCGCGCTCGCGAGACGAAGCGCGAGGTTTCCAAGCGGATCGATGCCGCCGTCGACCCATTGCTCGCGCACGAACCGCGGATCGGCGAACAGGCGCTTCGAGGGCACGCTGAGCGCAATGATCTGCCCGCGTCGATCGAGAAGCCGTCCTCGCATCGCGGGTCGGACCGCCTTCGCGGTGCGCGGCTCGAGATGCGCTTCGAGACTCGCTTCGGGGGCCGCTTGGAGCTGTGCGACCCGGATCAGGGCGCCGGCGAGAAGCAGCGACACGCCTGCGACGGCGACGCGAGACCACCGACCGATCCGGTCCGGGGAGACGCCACTGGTGTCCGACGCCGACTCCTCGCTCATGGAGCGGCCCGGTCCGGCTCGACAAGCGGTGCGATCGGAATCGGATCGAAGCGCGTCGGGATCGCGATCCACGGGGATTCCTCGGTTTCCGAGGACGTCTCCGGTGCGTCGAGTGCCGCGAGCATCGCGTTCAGGCGGTCCGGATGCACCGATGCCGCGATCTCCGCCTGCATCAGGGCGAGCGAGGACTCCTGATCGCGCAGGCGGTCGCCGCTGCGCGAGATCTCGACCGCCACATCGATGCGGTGCTGCCGATTGACCAGCAGAACGCCCGCGGTCAGGCCGAGACCGACGATCGTCGCGAGAAGCTTGGCGAACATCCGTGAGGACCTTCCGGCGGGGAGGAGGCGGACGTGATCAGGGCAGACGCAGTTCGGTGCCGGGCTGCACGCGATCGGGATCGTCGATTCGGTCCCGGTTCGCGGCGACGATTTCCGGCCAGCGACGGGCCGAGCCGAGGTGGGCGGCGGCGATTTCGGACAGGGTTTCGCCCTCTCCGACCACGTGGGTCCTCGCCGTCGAGACCAGCGGATCGCGGACGGGGACGTTCGCACTCGCCGCGGCGCCACCGTCGAGCGCCGCTCGATCGGGAACGATCAGCAGCAGGCCCACCCGCATGCGATCGGGATTCGGCAGGCGGTCCCGGTTGGCCGCAGCCAGCTTGTTCCAGAGGCCCGGGTCACCGTAGAAGCTGCTCGCAATCGACGAGAGCGAGTCGCCCTCGGCGACCCGATAGGTGCGCGGCGTCGCCGCCGGGATGCTCGGGGACGGCGTGGTCGCGGCCGCGACCACGATCGGCGCCGGAGAGGCGCTGGCGGCTCTGGCCTCGCCGATCGGGCGAACCGTCGTGGGACGGCTGGTCGTTGCGGCAAGTGGCGGATCGGCCAGGGCCGGCTTCGAAGCGGGTGCCTGCGAGCCGGCTCGGGATGCCGGACCGCTGCGACCCACGGTCCCGCGGACGGCGACCGGCGGAGGTGTCGCCGCGAGACGAGGCTGGGCGCTCGCGACAAGCGTCGAGTGGTCGGCGGCACCGGTCGAGAGGTGGTCGGAGACGATCATCGCGAGCATCAGCAGCAGCGCGAAGCCGATCACCATGGCGAGTTTCAGTTCACGGGTCATGGGCGGCGGTCCGTGCCGTCTGGGGATTCGAGGGATCGCCGACCGTGGCGATCCGGAGTCGTGCCGAGCGAGATCGGGGGTTGCGGTCCCGCTCGAGGTCGTCGGCGATGAGGGGCCGGGACTGGCCGAGACGAAGGAGCCCATCGCGCGACATGGCCGCGAAGGCTCGCTTGACGAGACGGTCCTCCAGGCTGTGGAACGAGATCAGGGCGATTCGAGCCCCGCGTCGGAGCCATGACGACCGTTGGGCGGAACCGGCGACGGCGACGGCGGCTCGGCGAACCTCGCCGAGCAGTGCCTCGAGGGCGCCGAGTTCGTCGTTGACTGCGATTCGAAGGGCCATGAAGGTCCTGGTGGCCGGATGCATGCGTGAGTGGTGGGCGCGGAGTCCGTAGGCCTCCCTCACCACATCCACCAACTCGAATGTGGTGCAGATCGGCGCCGATTCCCGGCGCTGTGCAATCTTTCGGGCGATCCGTCTCGCGAGCGGTTCCTCGCCGAGCCGGCGGATCGCCTCGGCCAACTCCGCTTCGGGCAATGCGGCGACGAGGTCGGCGGCCGTCGGCCCTCGCGTCGGGTCGAGCCGCATGTCGAGCGGCCCGTCGAATCGGAAGCTGAACCCTCGCTCGGCCTGATCGAGATGGGTCGAAGCGACGCCGAGATCCGCCAGAGCGAGATCGGCGGCGAGGCCGCAACGCTCGAGCGAGGCGGGGGCGGCGGCGAAGTTGCCATGCATCAGCACCACCGCGGGGCCGCGGCCCAGGGGCGTTCGGGGTCCCGGTGTGGCGGTCTCGAGGCTCTCGACGGGGGGCGGATCTCCTCCGAACACCCGGGCCATCCTCCCGGACACGTGTTCGAGGTTGCCGCGATCCCGATCGACCGCAACCAGCACACCTTGCGGCCCGAGACGTTCGGCGATGGCGACGGCATGTCCGCCTCGGCCCGCGGTCAGATCCAGCGCCACCGAACCGGGTTGTGGATCGAGACCGCGAAGGGTGGCCTCGAGGAGAACCGCCTCGTGCCCCTCGCCGACGGGGGCGTCCGCCGGTTCATTCGGTCGTTCAGAGGTCAAGCAGCAACCGCTCGGGGTGCTCGATGCACTCCTTGACGTGGACGAGGAACCCGACCGACTCCTGGCCGTCGACGATGCGATGGTCGTAGCTGAGGGCGAGGTACATCATCGGTCGCAGGGCGAGTTCGCCGGGGCGATCGGGGTTCTCGACGGCCCGCTTCATGATCTTGTGCATGCCGAGAATGCCCGACTGCGGCGGATTCAGGATGGGCGTCGCCATCAGCGATCCGTAGACCCCGCCGTTGGTGACGGTGAACGTCCCGCCGGTCATCTCCTCGACGGACAGCTTGCCGTCGCGGGCCCGCGCCGCGGAGTCTCGGATCGAGGACTCGATGTCCGCGAACCCCATGCCCTCGGCGTTTCGAAGCACCGGCACCACGAGTCCGCGATCGGTGCCCACGGCGATGCCCATGTCGACGTAGTCGTGATGCTCGATCTCGTCGCCGTCGATGAAGGCGTTGATGCGGGGGTACTTCTGAAGGGCCGAGACCGCCGCCTTCACGAAGAAGCTCATGAACCCCAGACGCACTCCATGTCTCTTCTCGAACGCCTCGCCATGCTGCTTGCGAAGCCTCATGACCTCGGTCATGTCCGCCTCGTTGAACGTGGTCAGCATCGCGGTGGTCTGCTTGCTTTCCACGAGACGTTCCGCGATCCGCTGCCGCAGTCGCGTCATCCGCTCCCGTCGGACTGCCCGTCCGGCGGTGCCGGTGCCGCCACGGATCCCGGCGTCGCCGGAGGCGGTCGGCGGCGGAACGGTCGGAGACGTCCGGCCCTCGGCGACATCCAGCACGTCGGCCTTGGTGATTCGGCCGCCGGTGCCGGTGCCGGTGATCTTCGAGAGATCGATGCCGCGTTCGGCGGCGATCTTGCGGGCGAGCGAGGTCACGCGTCCGATGTCGCCGTCGGTCGACTCGGACTCGGACTCGCGTCCGGCGTTCGACGTCGGGGTGGGTGTCGGGGCCGCCTCGGGCGCGGGCGCCGATGCCGGGGTGGTCGCCCCGTTGGGTTCGGCCACGACACCGGCGGGCTTGGCGGCGTCTGGATCGATCGAGCCCACGGAGGTGCCCACCGCAACCTCCTCACCGACCGACGCGGCGATCGAAAGCAGGCCCGAGGCGGGCGAGCGCAGTTCGAGCGTGGCCTTGTCCGATTCGATCTCGGCGAGAAGTTCGTCCTTCTCGACCCAGTCGCCGTCGGCCTTGGCCCACGACCCGATGGTGACTTCGGTGATCGACTCGCCGGGACTGGGGATGGTCAACTCGACGGGCATGGCGGAGATCGTTGATCCGGAGGAGACGGAGAGATCCGACGGACGAGTGTCGTCACGCCGAGGCGGTGGACTTGTCCGACGACGACTTGGACGAGGACTTCGAAGTCCCCTTCCGGTGATCGACGCCGCCGGCGGCGTCGGCCTCGGACAGGGCGAGGTTCTGGGGTTCGATGCCGATCGCATCGGCGATCAGGCGCCCCTGCTCCTGAGCGTGGATGCGAGTCGATCCAACGGCGGGAGAGGGGCTTTCGGGGCGTCCGACGTAGCCGAGGGCGTTGCCGGTCAGTTCCAGCCATTGGGCTTGCACGAATCGGAACGCGCCCTGGTTCTTCGGTTCCTCCTGGACCCAGACGAGCTCCTCGACGTTGGGGAACGTCTCGAGGATCGCCTGCAGCTGCGCTCCCGGGAACGGATTGAGCTGCTCGACGCGGACGATCGCGACCTCCCTGGCCGCGTGCTCGCCGCTCTCCATGCGGGCGGAGTCGAGTTCGTGGTAGATCTTGCCGCAGCACAGCAGCACCCGGCGAATGCCCTCGCGGTCGGCGGCTCGCGGATCGTCGAGGACCGGCTCGAACCGCCCTTCGAGGAACTCCCGACGCGGCGAGGCCGCCGCCGGGGAGCGCAGCATGCTCTTCGGACTCATGATGATGAGCGGCTTCCGGAAGAGCTGGTGCATCTGTCGGCGGTAGAGGTGGAAGATCTGACTGCTCGTGGTCGGCACGCAGACGATCATGTTGCCGCCGGCGCACAGTTGCAGGAACCGCTCGAGGCGCGCCGAGGAGTGCTCGGGGCCCTGTCCCTCGTAGCCGTGCGGAAGCGACAGCACCAGACCGCTGCACCGCTGCCACTTGGCCTCCGCGGACGCGATGAACTGGTCGATGATGACCTGGGCGCCGTTCACGAAGTCGCCGAACTGCGCCTCCCACACGATGAGCATGCGGGGGTCGGCGAGGCTGTAGCCGTACTCGAACCCCACGCAGGCGGTCTCGGTCAGCGGGCTGTTGTGCACGCAGTAGCGGCCCTGTCCGGGCGCGATCGCGTTGAGCGGCACATGCTCCTCGCCGCTCTCCTGACATCGGATGACCGAATGGCGGTGGCTGAAGGTGCCTCGCTCGACATCCTGGCCGGTGAGTCGAACGGAGATGCCCTCGAGCAGCAGCGTGCCGAAGGCCAGCTGCTCGGCGCCGCCCCAGTCCACCATGGCGTCGGCGTCCTCGGCGATCGAGCCGCGCTGGGCGAGGATCTTCGAGATCGTGCGATGAAGGGTGTGGCCTTCCGGACCGTGGCCGAGGGCCCGTGCCACGGTGGCGAGACGCTCCTCGTCCACCGCGGTGTCCACCGGTGCCCACGAGAAGTCCTCTGCGAGACCCTGCCAGATGTTTCGGAAGGGATCGATCGAGGGATCCACCGGCGTCGACTTGGACCGGGTCTGCGCCTCGTCCATCTCCTTGTGCAGTCGCTCGGAGGTCGCCTTGAACTGCTCGGGCGTGATCACTCCGAGGCCGACGAGATGGTCGCGATAGCGCTCGATCACCGGCCTCTGGGCCTTGATCCGCTTGTACATCAGCGGCTGCGTGAAGCGAGGCTCGTCCGCTTCGTTGTGTCCATGCCGCCGGTAGCACCAGAAGTCGATCACCACGTCGACGCCGAAGGCCTGCCGGTATTCGAGCGCCAGCTTGGCGACCCAGGCGCACGCCTCGGGGTCGTCGCCGTTCACGTGGAAGATCGGGCAGTCGACCATCTTCGCCACGTCGGTGCAGTAGACGCCGCTGAAGGAGTCCTTCTGGTTGGTCGTGAACCCAAGCTGGTTGTTGATGACGATGTGCAGGGTGCCGCCGACGTCGTAGCCGTCGAGGCGCATCATGTTGAAGCACTCCGCCACGATGCCCTGCCCGGCGAAGGCCGCGTCCCCGTGCATCACCAGCGGCACGACGCTTCGTCTCTCGGTGTCGCCCGCAAGGCGCTGCTTGGCCCGCGTGCGACCGATGACGATCGCGTCGACGAACTCCAGGTGCGAGGGATTCGGGGCGAGGGCCAGCTTGACGGTGCCGCCGGAGTCGGTCTTCCGCTCGATGGAGTAGCCGGAGTGGTACTTGACGTCGCCGCCGCCCTCGATGAAGTCCTCCTGCCAGAGCTCTTCGAACTCGGTGAAGACCTGATCGAAGGTCTTCTGGAGCACGTTCACAAGCACGTTGAGCCGGCCGCGGTGGGCCATGCCCATGACGATCTCGCCGACGCCCGCGCCGGGGGCGTTCTCGACGATGGTGTCGAGCATCGGGATGAGGCTCTCGCCCCCCTCGAGGCCGAATCGCTTCTTGCCGACGTACCGGGTGCGAAGGAAGCTCTCGAAGCCGTCGGCCTCGATCAGCTTGTCGAGCAGGCGCAGGCGCTGACTCTCCTTCGGCTCGGGGCGGTTCCGGAAGGTCTCCATCCGGGACTGCAGCCACTGCCGCCGCTCGGTGTCCTGGATGTGCATGTACTCCACGCCCACCGTCCGGCAGTAGGTGTCTTCGAGAAGCTGCACGATCTCGCGAAGCGTCGAAGGACTCTTGAGCGGAAGGAGGCCCGGATCGAACTGCCGATCGAGATCCGTCTCGGACAGGCCGAACGCCTCGAGTTCGAGACGCGCCGGTCGAGGCCGGTTCGTGCCGAGCGGATCGAGATCGGCGGCAAGGTGCCCGAGATCCCGGTAGTGATAGATGAGGTTGGCGACCCGCCACTGCCCTTCATGGGCTTCGGAGAGCTCCGACGCGGTGCCGCGATCGGGCTTCGCTCCCTTCGGCGGCGCGGGGCGCCGCACGCCGAGGTCGAAGCCTTCGAAGAAGGATCGCCACTCCGCCTCGACCGAGTTGGGGTCGGCGGTCCATCTTCGGTACAGGTCGTCGAGGTACTCGGCGTTCCAGCCGTTCACCGATCGCCCGAGAGACGAAGCGGGGGGTGGAGACGCCCGATGCTGGGCCATGGCCTGAGTTGATCCGTCGGGATTCCGAAGGATGGCGGCGGGCGATTTCGTCCGCGCTGCCGCGAGGATTTCGAAGTGTATTCGCGGCAACGACGCCGTGGGAGCGATTGTCGACCGAACGCCGGGAACTCCCTTGGTTTTCGGACCGTCGAGGGTCGGCGGCCCCGGCATGTCGGTTCGCCCGGCGGGCATGACCGTCGGTCAGAGAAGCGCGACCGGATCGACGTCGACGGCGAGTCCCTCGCCCGGTCGGAGATGGCCCGCTCGCCGGGCGTCCTGAAGCAATGTCTGGATCGCGCCGGCCGAGGGGGCGAGCAGTTCGATCTGAATGCGATGCCGCCCCGCGATCCTGGCGATGGGGCACGGCGCCGGGCCGCGCAGTTCGACCTCGGCCGCTGCCGCGCCGGGTCTGAGATTCTCGAGAAGTCGCTCGGCGGCGGCCTTGGCCTTGGTCTCGTCCTCGTCGCGCACCACGAGACGGGCCATCCGGCGATGCGGTGGGAGGTCGAAGCGGACCCGGTCCTCGAGTTCGCCTTGGGCGAACGCCTCGAATCGGTGCAACGCCGCAAGTCGGATCGCCGGCGCGTCGGGCTGGAAGGACTGAACGATCGCCCGGCCGGCCGCCTCGCCCCGTCCGCAGCGGCCTGCGACCTGATTGATCAATTGAAAGGTCCGCTCCGACGCTCGGAAGTCCGGCATGCTCAGCGAGGTGTCGCCGTTGACGACGCCGACCAGGCGCACTCCGGGGAAGTCGAGGCCCTTCGCGATCATCTGGGTTCCCAGCAAGACCCGAACTTCGCCACGCCCGAGCGCTTCGAGGACCCGGTGAAGGTCCCGAGGGGAGTCCATGCTGTCGGAGTCCACCCGCACGATCGCCTCTGGCCCGAGGTCGGGCAGGATGCGACGGAGTTCCTCCTCGACCCTTTGGGTGCCGAGGCCGAAGACGACGACGCCGTGCCCGCACTCCGGACAGGTGCGGGGGACTCGCTGCTCCGCATCGCAGTGATGGCATCGAAGGAACTCGGGGCCTGGATGATCGCGGCGCTCCGGACGGTGGCAGACCATGCCCGCGTCGCACTCCGAGCAGGTCTGCATCCACCCGCATCGCTGATCGCTGCAGGCGATGTAGTTCGCGTAGCCGCGTCGATTCAGCAACAGCAGGGCCTGCCCGCCGTCTGCGATGCAGTCGGCGAGTCCCTTGCCGAGCGTGGGCCCGATGAGGTGGACCCGACGATCGTTGAAGCGTCGACGCTCCTTGCCGAAGTCGACGACCTGCACCTTGGGGAGGTTGAGGCCCGGGGCCCTCTTGGGAAGGCGATGCAGACGGATGAGGTGTCTGGCCGTGGTGTTGTGCCAGGTCTCGAGGCTTGGGGTCGCGGTGCCGAGCAGCACCGGGCAACCGGCCTGCTGGGCCCTGCGGATCGCCACGTCCCGGCCGTGGTAGCGGGGCGCCTGGTCCTGCTTGTACGAAGCATCGTGCTCTTCGTCGACGATCACCAGGCCGAGGGAGTCGTCGGGAATCGGGGCGAAGATCGCCGATCGGGCCCCCGTGACGATCCGGGCGGTGCCGTCGGCGGCCAACGTCCACTGTCGATGCCGTTGCGCGGGCGTCAGGCCGGAGTGCAGTACCGAGACCGGCACCTCGGGAAATCTCGACAGCAGCCTCCCGATCGTCTGCGGCGTCAGCGCGATCTCGGGCACCAGCAGCAGGGCCGACCGGCCGGCCGCAACGGTTCGCTCGAGCAGGCGAAGGTAGACCTCCGTCTTGCCCGAGCCGGTCACTCCATAGAGAAGATGGCGACTGAATCCCTGGTCCAGAACCTCGGTGAGGTCGGAGACCACCCGGTGCTGGTCCTCGGTGAGTTCCGGAGGAGGTCCCGACGCGAGCATGGCGTGGGCCTCGATGCCATCCCCACCACGGATCGAACGCCGTTGGGTTCCGATGAGCAGGCCGCGGCCGATGAGACCGCGGATCGAGGCGGTTCCTTCAACGCCCGCCAGGGATGCGAGTTCGCCCATCTCGATGGGTCGCTTCGCGGCGGGGAGATCGGCCACGGTCGCGAGCACCGACTTCTGATTCGGCCCGAGACGGCCCGAGGAGGTCGGTGCCTCCGCGGGCAGGTCGACCATCGTCTGCGTCACGAGTCCGGCGCCCCGACGCACCGCTGCAGGCAGCATCGCGTCGAGGGTGACGCCCATCGGACAGATGTAGTAGCGGCTGATCCAGGCAGCCAGGTCCAGCAGGTGGGCCGAAAGCGGCGGCGTGCGGTCGTCGGCGGCGAGGATCGACTTCACCCGACCTGCCGCGAGTCCGGAAGGGAGTTCCTCCATGCGGGCCACCACGATTCCGCGGGCTCGACGGTTGCCTCGACCGAACGGCACCTCGACCCGTTGCCCGGGCCCGAGCGACGCCAACCCTCGAGGCACGGCGTAGGTCAGTCCCTCGGGGAAGGTGTCCATGCCGCCTTCGACCGCCACGCTCGCCCATCCGGCAACGGCGTCGGTCTCCGCCCTCGGAGAGTCGTCGCCGCCGAGCGAGTCGAAGAGGCCGGGCATCGCGCGAGTGTACGGCGGCGCAGAGTCGTGCCGGCGGCAAACCACGTCGATGGGGCGGGCGATGGCGACTCGCTCGTCGTATCATGCGGGCCGATGAACAGCGATGCATTTCGCCACAGGGGAGTCGGCGCCCGCCTCGTGCTCGAGGACGGCACCGTGCTGCATGGTCGAGGGTTCGGTGCCGCCGGCGAGGCCGGTGTGCAGACCTTCGGAGAAGTCGTCTTCAACACCGCGATGTGCGGATATCAGGAGGCCTTCTCGGATCCCAGCTATCTCGGTCAGATTCTCGTCATGACCGTCCCCCATGTGGGCAACTACGGGATCACGCCGGAGGATGTCGAAGGACCGGGGCCTTCGGTGGCGGGGGTGGTCGTCCGCGAGCTGTCCAGAGTGGTCTCCAATCATCGTGCCGAAGCGGACCTGTCCTCTTGGCTCGCGGCGTCCGGTGTCCCCGGGATCGAACGTGTGGACACTCGGGCGCTGGTGCGACGACTTCGGGTCGGCGGCGTGCTGCGGGGTGCCATCTCGACCGAATCGGGCGTGAGCGATGCGGATCTCGTCGACCGGGTGCGTGCCAGCGAATCGATGTCCGGTCGGAACCTCGCCGCAAGCGTCAGTCCGTCGGAGTCGGGCGGGTTCTCGGAAGATCTCGGCTCGTGGGGAAGCCTCGATTCCGCGGGGCGCCTCGCGGCTGCCGGCGGTGGCGATCGCCTTCGAGTGGTCGCGATCGACTGCGGCGCAAAGCGAAACATCTACAGGCACCTCGTCGATCGTGGGTGCGAGGTCGTGTTCGTCCCCCACGACTGGTCCGCGGATCGAATCCTCGAACTGCGACCAGACGGCCTGTTGGTCTCCAACGGGCCCGGCGACCCCGCCGCGGTCGAGAGCTCGATCGCCACGCTCGCCCGTCTCGCCGGCGTCGTGCCGACCTTCGGGATCTGCCTTGGCCATCAGATGCTGGCACTTGCCCTGGGGGCGAAGACCTGGAAGCTGAAGTTCGGGCACCGAGGCGCGAATCAGCCGGTTCGGAACCTTCTGACCGGGCGGGTCGAGATCACCAGCCAGAACCACGGGTTCTGCGTGGACGAGGAGAGCCTCGCCGCGGTCGGTTGCGAGGTGACCCATCGGCATCTCAACGACGGGACGGTGGCCGGCTTCCGGCACCTGGATCGGCCGATCTTCGCCGTCCAGCACCACCCCGAGGCCTCTCCCGGGCCCCATGACGCCTCGTATCTGTTCGACTGCTTCCTGTCGATGATCCGCTCGGGCGGTCCCCTCGAAGCGAAATCGATGCGGCGGATTCAGGCTGGTCGATCGGAGGCCCCGCTGATCGAGGTCGATCGTCCGGCCATGCCGGTCCGCTGAAGGACTCGGGATCCGTCTCAGGACCTCTTGTGACCGGGTCCCCCTCGGTCGGGCCTTGAGACGCTGGAGGCGAGGTCTGGGGGGTTTTGCAATGGCCTGCAACGGATCGGGTGACACGGTCGTCAAGTCGAGTCGATCGCTTGCGTTGCCCGGGGGTTGCTCATAGTCTCCGCCCCTTGCTCGGCCTGATTCTCGGGTCGAGAT
>Ga0075477_10000394_pt1 | contig 18610 bp, 25 predicted proteins | sample DEB08_DNA_FD_76338 | JGI IMG/M metagenome (GOLD analysis project Ga0075477, IMG submission 76338) | Aqueous microbial communities from the Delaware River and Bay under freshwater to marine salinity gradient to study organic matter... | ecosystem: Environmental > Aquatic > Marine > Coastal ...
GCAACAAATCCTACTCAATATTTAGGTAAATCGCAGGGAAATGGAGGGGGAGAACTTAATTTAGTTAATCCTATTAAAATTTACGAGGATTTTAATATATTGGGATATGGCGGTAACGATGTTTTTTTATGTTACACGTACAATAATGATATCAATATTTATTTGCCTAATTCTGATCAGAATTATGGTATGAAAGTGCATGTGAAAAAAATGCACAGAAATCATCAATTATATATAAGAGGATATAATGATGATCAACTAATAGATGAGAAAGAATTTATAACAGTTTCTACCATATACCTGAATTACATTATGGTGTGTGATGGAAAAGATTGGTATATAGTATAGGCATTATGACATATATTCCTACGGATTTTAATAATTCAGCAGGTGCTGATTCATTTGGTAGAACTAGAGTATCCGAGCCATACACTTTATTTGATAGTTCATTTCGATTTAATGATAATGTAGAAAAATGGGATACTGCAGAAACAAATAATTCTGGCAATGTGGACACATCTTTTAATTCGGTGGAAGGATTGATGAACCTGACGGTTGGAACTTCTACCGGTGATCAAATTATTAGGGAAACTAATAGAGTTTTTGCATATCAACCAGGAAAGAGTTTATTGGTTTTAAACTCTTTTACTATGGCAACAGCAAAAGAAAATTTGAGGCAAAGAGTAGGTTATTTTGGCTCAAATTGTGGTATTTTTCTTGAACAAGATGGATCTGAAATCTATTTTGTTAAGAGAGTGAATGGTATTGATACAAGAATTTTACAGCAAAATTGGAGTGAAGATCGTTTAGATGGGACTGGAGGTAGTAAGATTGAACTGGATCTATCAAAATCTCAAATTTTTTGGTGTGATATTGAATGGTTAGGTGTAGGATCTGTCAGGTGTGGTTTTGTGATTAATGGAAATTTCTATACATGTCATATTTTTCATCATGCAAATATTGATGTTTCGACATATATGCTTACCGCATCTTTACCTATAAGATATGAGATCACTAATAGTAATAATACTGATAGTGATAGTACGATGAAACAAATTTGTTCGACCGTTATATCTGAAGGGGGGTTTAGTCAGAGAAATATTACTAGAAGTGCATCAATTCCTGTGACTACTCCGATAAGTTTTGCCAATGCAGGTGATAGAAAAGGTATAATAGCTATAAGATTAAGAGAAAATTATACCGATTCAATTGTTGTTCCTTTTAATATCGATTTGTATGGATCTCAAAATTCACCATTTCAGTTTCAGTTAATCAGAAACAGTTCTATTACTGGAGGATCATGGGTTTATAATGATTCTATTTCTACAGTTGAATACAATAGGACGATGACAAATTTTAGCGGTGGCACTATTTTATTGGAAGGTATTTTTAAAGGTCAAACATCTTATAATAGAGATTTAATAGAATATGGTAGTCAATTACAGTTAACAAGAAATATAAATGCTATAGTGGGAGAGGTTTTTTTACTAGCTATAACTTGCACATCAAATCAAGATAGTGTTCTTGCGAGTTTATCTTGGATGGAACATACAACTTAAGGAATCAAAAAAATGTCAAACTCTTTCAAAATTATTATAATGAGTTTGATGATGTCATATAATGCAATGACAACTTTAATATTTGCAGATACACTGGAAAATAATCCATTCGAAAGACAGTCTAGAGTATATTATACTGAAACAATTCAATCACCTCAACAACAGGTGGAATCTGATCCGACCGATAGAGCTGTTGGAATTTTATTGGATCATGGAATTACTGGTTTGGTATTGTTGATATTAGGATGGTGGTATTATAAAAGACAACAGCAGTGGGATGAAGAATCTGCAAGTATGAGAAAAGAACTGATGGATTATGTAAAGGCAGATCAGCAATCAGATTATGAGATGATGGCCAAAATTGAAACACACAAAAATGAATTGAAGAATGAGATGCACGATCTTAATCAAAAATTACATGAATTGAAAGAAGAGGTTTTATATAGAACTTTTGATCGTAGAAAAGTTCCAAGAGAGGGATGAACATGATCATTTTTAGGTTTTTAGTGAAAAAATTTAATTTTGTCATAGTTAAAATTAAAAATAAGATGATGAATATATATTATTCTTATAAAATAAACAAAAAAAGAAAAGAAATAAAAGAAGTTGATAATTATGTTTATGATTGATTCCAATGAGGAAAATGTATTATATGATAAATATAAGCAAGTTTATGATAAATCCCCATCTTTTTTTCAATATAGCGATAAAACTGTAGAATGGATTCCAAGTGATACGAAAGATAATTATTTAAAAAATATAAATGATCCTATTAAAAAAAAATTATTAAAAAAAAATGGTTGGATAGATTCTAAAATAGAATATAAATTTAATAAACATGGTTTTAGATGTTCTGAATTTAGTTCATCTAAAAAAGGAATCATGTTTTTAGGTTGCAGTTTTACATTTGGTGTGGGGTTACCGAAGGAAGATACTTGGGCATATCAATTATCTCAGGAATTAAAATTGAAAGAAATAAATTTATCTTGTGGAGGAGGTTCCTCAGATTATTGTGTAAGAATGTGTTTTATATGGCTTGCAGAATTAAAACCTTCAATTGTTGTATGTTTACTTCCTCCAATATATAGATTTGAATATGTTGATTTTAGAGGTCAAACTGATTTAAAACATGTTCATGGTATAGAGAGATTCTCTGATAAATTGATGAGAGAATATGATTTTAATTCTAGAAATGTTAAATTAAAAGATTTAAAAGATTTTTCGGATGGATTTACTTATTTTTATGATGCTTATACTATAGAGGAAAGTAACACTGTTTTAAATAGACTTAAAAATGTTTATGCTATGAAAAATATGTGTGAATATTATGGAGTTAAATTTTTATGTTTATCCGATGTTTATTATTTGGATATCAGGAGGCAATTTAAAGATGATTTAGCAAGAGATTTATTTCATGCCGGTAAATCAACAAATAAGGAGATAAAAAATATTTTTTTAAAAAATATTTAATTTTTTTATTGACAAATTTATCAAAATTTGATAAACTATAAATATGAATTTTATTATATAAACACACACAGGAGAAATATCATGTATAATAAATTGAGAGTACCGAATGTAACTTTTAAAACAAGAGTTAAAGATGAATCAATTGGTGGAGAAAATCCTTATCGATGGCAGGATGTAACCACTGATGAATTATTTAAAAACAAAAAAATAGTAGTTTTTAGTTTACCTGGAGCATTTACACCTACCTGTTCGACATATCAAGTTCCCACTTATAATAAAATGTATGATGAATTCAAGGCATTAGGAATTGATGATATATATTGTGTATCAGTAAATGATGCTTTTGTCATGAATAAATGGAAGGAACAACAAGACGCAAAAAACTTGACATTTATTCCGGATGGAAATGGTGAATTTACAAGAAAAATGGGTTACTTAGTCGAAAAGAAAAATCTTGGGTTTGGTGAAAGATCATGGAGATACTCTATGTTAGTTGATAATGAAGAGATTGTAAAGATATTTGAAGAACCTGGATTTGATGATAATGTAGAGGGTGATCCATATGAAGTTTCAGATCCAAGTACTATGTTAGAGTATATTAAAACATTAACATAAGATGATTTTCTATAAAATCATAGAACTGAATAATTATGACCAAGAAATTGGCATAATAAATCTTGATGAATTGGAAACATCAAGAGGTATGAGTTTTTATTGGAACAAAGTATTAAAAAAAGATGATGAAATAAGAACTATGACATTATCTTCAGTTGAGGCAGAATACATATATAAAAAACTTGTTGAGAAATTTCCAGATAAGAAATTTGAAATTATAAATGAGTAGTCAAGTATTATTATTAAATTCTGATTATCAACCTTTTTTATGGAGTCCAATATCGACTGTATCTTGGCAATATGCTATAAAACAATATTTTACAGAAAAAATTGATGTAGTTGTATGGTATAAAAATTTTTTATGTCGATCTATGAACATTGAAATGTCAATGCCTTCAGTTATTAGATTGTATAAATATCAACATACAGCACAGAGATTATTGCCTGTGAGAAAAAATATTTTATTGAGAGATAATTTTACATGCCAATATTGCATGAAACACTTTAAAGATGTTGAATTGACTTTAGATCATGTAATTCCTAAATCTAAGGGTGGTATCAATTCTTGGACAAACTTAGTGACTTCATGTAAAAAATGTAATGTGAAAAAAGGTTCTCAAAATAAAATGACCCCAAATAAAAATCCAAAGGAACTTTATTATTGGGAAATGGTTTCTGTTATAAAACAGAAAAAAATATATATTCCTGACGGTGAATGGCAACACTTTTTGCAATGGCCGAATGAGAATGTTAAATTATATACACCTATGTTTGATTGAAAGGTAATTATGTCAAATGAAACAAATCAGTCCACTCATGAGAGAATTCAAGAACTTTATGATTCCTATATCTTAGAACAAACAAAGTTCGAAGAAAAAGGAAATAAAGCAGCGGCAACTAGAGCAAGAAAAGCTCTTGGTGAAATGGGTAAATTAGCCAAAACTCGCCGTGCTGAAATCCAAGATAAGAAAAATAACATGTAATCATGGAAAAATATTGGTATGATTGGAAAGAAATGCGAAGAGATGTTAATGCTCTTTGCCGTCAAATTACACTTGACAATTTTAATCCAAATTTGATAGTTGGTATATCTAGAGGCGGATTGGTTCCAGGAATTATGATGAGTCATTGGTTCAAAAAACCTTTTCGCCCCCTAGTAGCATCTCTAAGAGATTTTCCTGAATGGGAAGATTTTTTACCCAAACCACAAGACAAATCTGTTTTAATTGTTGATGATATTTGTGATAGCGGAGAAACTTTTTTTCGCATAAAACAGTTCATAGATGATCATAATCGGTCAAATAATTCTAACAAAATTAATGCGAATATAAAATTTGCCTCATTATGGTGGAATAATGAGGTCGAATTCAAACCGCATTATTATTCCCAAGAAATGGCAAAAGATTCAACGAATACTTGGATACATTTTCCTTGGGAATCCTGGTGGAATGCACCAGTTTAATTTCTACTGAAAAAAATATCACGGAAGGTGATATGCCTATAACAACTTGGAAGGAGTTAAATGAATAAAACAATCAGTCTATTTTTGACTACTTTTTTATTTTTCACGTTTAATATTTTTGCATCAGAAAAACCAACCGCAGGATTAGTTCTTGTAGGCCCAAAAAGTGATGGTGGATGGAGTATGCGTCACTATCAAGGAATGCAAGAATCTGGTTACAAATTTGATTATGTTGAATCTGTAGCAGAAGCAGATTCAGAAAGAGTGTTTAGTCGATTGGCGAGAAAGCACGATGTAGTATTTGGTACATCATTTGGTTATATGGAACCGATGGTAAGTACAGCAAAGAAATATCCAAATGTAAAATTCATGCACGCTACAGGATTCAAGACTGCCGAGAACATGAATAACTATAATTGTAGATTGTTTCAAGCAAGATATCTAGCGGGTGTTGCTGCGGGATTGCTTACCAAAACAAACAAGATTGGATTTGTAGGTTCTCATCCAATTCCAGAAATCATTTCAAATATCAATGCTGCAACTCTTGGTGCAAAATCAGTAAATCCAGATATTACAGTTCAGATTGTTTGGATTAATTCATGGTTTGATCCAAGCAAAGATGCTGCCGCTGCTGATGCTTTGCACAGTGATGGTGTAGATGTATTCTTTACAACAACCGATTCACCATCTGTAGTGATGCTTGCACAAAAGAAATCAACTCCAGAAAATCCGCTTTGGGGTATGGGCAATGATGCACCAATGAATTCTTTTGGTCCTGACCGATATGCAACTGGTCCGATGTTCAATTGGGATGTTTACTACAGTCATGTAATGAAATCTGTTGAAGATGGAACTTGGGAAGTAGACACACCATTCTGGGGCATGGAAAAAGGTTGTGTTGATCTAAGTCCTTGGGGTCCGAATGTTCCTACTGAAGTTGTGAATATTGTTGAATCAGAAAAGAAAAAGTTTGTATTAGAAAAATATGATGCTTCTTTTCCATTCTCATCTGGCTTTATGAAGCAAGATGGAACAGTAGTACCAGCAGGTATGGGAAGATCAGGAATTGAATCAATGGATTTCTTTGTTGATGGTGTAATCTCACCAATGCCATAATATTAAAAAATAATAAGAGGAAAATAAAAATGAAAAAAATTTACAGCATAATTTTAGCAATTTTTATTTCCTCCCTTGCTTACGCAAAGGAGGAAGTTACTTTACTGATGGATTGGTTTCCGCAAGGAAATCAAAGTGTGTTTTGGCAAGCAATGCTTGATAACGATAAATATAAATTAAAAATTAATGTTAAACCTGGAGGTCCAAAAGTTAGTACTACTGCGGCAGTAGCCAGTGGTCAGGTCGAATTTGGGCTGAATGGTTCCGATAGTGTTATGCAAGCAAATTCTAAAGGTGCAGGATTAGTTGCAATTTTTGCTAATCTTGATCATGTGCCTTATACATTAGTTTTTCATCCTGATCAGGGTATTAAAACAGTAAAAGATTTAGATGGAAGACGTTTTGCTGTAGTTCCAGGCATTACATATTGGAAATGGATAAAAAAAGAATATGAATTAAATAATGTTGATGAATTTCCTCTCACTGGAGATTTAGGTTTGTTTGCGAAAAGTCCAACTATGTTTCAGCAGGGATATAGTTTATTTTTACCCGCAAGAATGGATGCTAAGGGTATTCCTAATGATCAAATTAAAATTGCCGATTTAGGATACAAACCATATAGTGTTTTATTTACAACCCAGAAATTTATTGATGAAAATCCAGAAATTGTCAGAGAGGTTGTTTATCGTTTGAGAGCGGCATTTACCAAATCCTTAAACGATCCCAAACCAACTATGGATTTAATTTTGTCAAAAACAAATAAGATGGGGCCTGAAATTCACATGAATGCTATCAACCTAATGAAGAGTGAATTTCTACCAACAGACTATTCTCAATTAGGGTGTATGAAACCAGGTAGATGGTTTAAATTATCTTCTCAATTAAAAGAGGTCGATGCTGTACCCTCAAGTTTTGATCCCTCATCGTCATTTAATTTGACATTTTTAGGAAATTGTAAATAGTTGGATTTTCAATGATTGAAATTTATAATGTTAATAAAGTTTTTGACAATATTCAAACATTAGATTCAATAAATTTGAAAATTGCCACAGGCGAGTTCGTTAGTTTGGTTGGACCTTCAGGCTGTGGCAAATCAACTTTGTTGCGTATTATTGCTAATCTAATATCTTATGATGGATTAGTGAAAAAACCTGATAATGGGGCATTTGTGTTTCAAGATAGCGCATTATTGCCATGGAGAACAGTTGAGAAAAATGTAGAATTATTAATGGAGTTAGAAAAAAAAGATGAAATCAAAGAAAAGTCAAAAAAAGCATTAAAAAGAGTAGGATTATCAGGATTTGAAAATCATTATCCGCATCAATTAAGTGGAGGAATGAAAATGAGATTGAGTTTAGCAAGATCCATAGTTTTAAATCCTGAATATTTACTGTTAGATGAACCATTATCTGCAGTAGATGAGTTTACTAGAGAAAAACTTCAAGAAGAAATACATCAAATATGGTCAAATGATAAATTCACAAGTGTTTTAGTTACACATAATGTTTCTGAAGCCGTTTATTTGAGTAATAGAGTATTGATCATGTCACCACGTCCTAGCAAAATTATACATCAAATTGAAATTCCTTTTGAAAAAAGAACACCTGAAATTAGAGAAACTGATAAATTTTACAATTTAGTTAATGAAATAACTAGAAAGTTGAGATTATGAAATTGTTGAAAGTGATTCCTCCTATTTTTATATTGTGTATTTTTTTAATCATTTGGAACATTTCTGCTAATTATTATAATATGCAATTTTTATTACCTACACCATATTCAGTTTTACAGACTTTTTTAAATGAATTTGAAACAATCTATCAAGGTGGTTTGATTACGTTTAGAGAAGCATTTACTGGTTATATAATTGCCATATTAATAGGAGTTTTTATTGCAACAATTATGAGTTTATCTAAAATATTGGAAAATAGTCTATATCCATATGCAATACTTTTGCAAACAGTTCCAATAGTTGCTGTTGCACCTTTAATAGTTTTATGGTTTGGGTTTGAAGAAAAAAGTGTCATAATAATTAGTTTGATCATTTCATTATTTCCTATTATTAATAGTACATTATTGGGCTTAAAATCAACTCCTAAAACACTTATAGAACTTTTTCAAATGCACAAATCAAGCAAGTTAAAAAGTTTCATAAAATTACGTTTTCCATTTGCCATACCTAATATTATATCTGGAATGAAAATTTCTGCCGGGTTATCGGTGATTGGTGCAATTGTGGGAGAGTTCATAATAGGCTCTGGTAGTAGTAGCGGAGGATTGGGTGTTCAGATAATTTATGCACAGGCAAATTTAGAAACATCTTTAGTTATCGCATTAATATTCACTGCAACATTTTTAGGATTTGCTTTTTTTTCTGCAGTGTCTCTTATAGGATATAGTTTTTTACATAAATGGCATGAGTCAGAATTTAAGGAGAATCAGTGATCGAAAAAGGCAAGCATTTTATAACCTGTGATGGTTATACTAAAGATACATTTGATTTGTTAATGACGGATATTTTTAGATCAGATATCGAAAATCCAAAAAAATTCGAAATTGGAAATAAAAGAAAATTTGTTGCAAATTTATTTTATGAACCTAGTACTAGAACAAATTCAAGTTTTTATGCTGCAGAAAAGTTTTTAGGATTTGAGGTTCTGAACATCAATGAAGTTGTTTATAGTAGCGTATCAAAAGGTGAAACATTTGAAGATACTATCAGAAGCATACAGACCTATGCAGATTGTATTGTTTTAAGACATCCTGAAACTGGTGCAGCAAAACGTGCATCAATTATAAGTGAAGTACCAATTATAAATGCTGGTGATGGTATTGGTGAACATCCAACTCAAACTGTTTTAGATTTGTATACCATTGTGAAGCATTTTAGAAAAAGAAAAATAGAAGATTTGACGATAACACTTGTAGGAGATCTGAAATATGGCAGAACAGTTCATGGATTAATAAAGATACTTCATTTGTATGGATGTAAAATAAATTTAGTTTCGCCGCATCAATTAAAATTACCTGTAGAACTTTTGCGTAAGGATGATAATCAATTTTTGAATGTGACTGATGAAATATTGAAAGAAACAGATGTTTTGTATTTGACAAGAGTACAAAAAGAAAGAGGAGCTATTATTTCAGCAGGTTCATATTCATTAAAAGAAGAACATGCGAAAATTTTAAATCCCAATGCAATAGTGATGCATCCACTTCCCAGAATGGAAGAATTACCTACATGGTTTGACAATGATCCCAGAGCAAAATATTTTGAACAGATGAAAAATGGACTAATAACAAGAAAATATATCTTGAAAAAAATATTGTCTTGAGTTATAATGATAGGAGTAAAATGTCGTATGAGGGCGAATTAAAATTTACAACTGCTGGAGATTTTATGACTTATAAAAAACAAATAGCCATTGCATCAGATCATGCTGGCTACATTGCGAAAGATATGGTTAGAGATTGGCTTAGAGAAAGAGATTATGTGACGGATGATTTTGGGGTTTTAAATAATGACAGCGTGGATTATCCTGATTATGCTAAAAAAGTTTGTTTGAATATTTTAGGAAAAAATAGTGATGTGGGAATTTTAATTTGTGGAACAGGAATTGGAATGTCAATGGCAGCAAATAGATTTCCTGAGATTAGAGCCGCATTATGCACTGATAACTATACTGCTGAAATGGCCAGATTGCATAATAATGCAAATGTTTTATGTTTGGGTGCCAGAGTTTTAGATCCAAATAATATATGTTCAATAGTTGAAACATTTTTAAATACCGAATTTGAATATAATGAAAAACATTTAAATAGAATTAATAAATTTTCCTATTAGGTAAGAATGGATCAAAATACTATAAAAAGAAGAAAATTAGGTCTCATAGACAAAGATATTGAAAAAATGCGTCCAGGTTACATTTTATATGCTTTACAAACTGGAGGCGGAATTGTAGATTTAATTGATAAAAATGGTAAAAAAGTGCATAAATGGAAAATGCCTGTTAGACCTGGACGTGATGCTGTAATACTACCGTGGAATGGAAATTTAGGTTATAGTGGAAGTCATGAAAAATCTGTAAATTTATATCCTGCCTGGGATATTTGGCATGGAGGTCATTTTTTCGAAGTTACACCAGAAGGAAAAATTGTCTGGGAATTTGAAGATCCATATCATCATCATGATTCTGTTTGGTTAGAAAATGGAAATATTTTATATGCTGCAGCGCAGAGAATACCGGGTAATGAAGAAGTTATTGGAGATGTTGTCAAAGAAGTTAATAGGAAAGGTGAATTGGTTTGGGAATGGAAATCTTGGGAAAGATTAAATATGGAAAAATTTAAAAATCACGAAAATTTTCCACAAGACCACTATCCCATGATTAATGGATTGAGTCTAACTAAAAAAGGCAATGTTTTGATGAGTCTGAGAAATACGAGTGGAATTATTTGTGTAGATAGACATGTCAATAATGGTTGTGTCATTTGGGATTTTCCTTATCCAAATGTGGCACAACAACATTGTCCTTCACAATTGGATAATGAAAATATTTTATGTTTTGATAATGGAAACATTAGACCTAATTCATTAGTTCACTCAAGAATTGTGGAATTTGTTCCTATCACAAAAAAAATTGTGTGGACCTACACTGATCCCATGCCTTCGGCTTTTTTCAGTCCTTACATGGGTAGCGTTGAGAGATTAGGAAATGGTAATAATTTAATATGTGAAAGCGCATATGGAAGAATTTTTGAAATTACAAAAAATAAAGAAACCGTATGGGAATATGTAATTCCAGATTTCGCCGAATATCCTGAACCTCTAAATAGTTTTATTACAGGCTCTCACAATAGTTGCTTTAAAGCACATCATTATGATTCTATAAACTGGTTATGAAATGAAAATACCCGTTATTGATACAAACAAAAAAAACTCCGAATTAAAACTATACGAAGCATTTACCTCAATTGGTTTTGCATATATCGAAACAGATATAGACATCTCTCAAATCTTAGAATACACAAAAAAATTTTTTTCATTACCAATGATTGAAAAAAATAGAGTAAAATATGAATCTACAGAGTCAAATTCTGGATATCAAGGAATGATAGAAAGTTTGACACCAGGTACACCTGTTGATATAAAAGAAGCTTTTAATTGGTGTGAATATCGCAATGATAATAAATGGTATGATGATGAACAACGGCAAATTTGTTCATCATGGAATTTTCAATTAAATATACAAACAGAAAAAATTTTATCACTAATTGAAAAATCACTAAAAATAAAACCCGATACTCTCATAGAATCTCATAAAAAATCTAAATCAACTACATCTAGAATATTGCATTATCCTCCGTTTAATGGTAAAATATTAAAAAATCAAATGCGAGGAGGTGAGCATACTGATTATGGAACAGTTACTTTACTATTCATAGATGAAAACCCAGGATTACAGATCAAGCCAAGAGGATCAAATGACTGGATCGATGCTCCAAAAATTAAAAATACGTGCATTGTCAATGTTGGAGACTTGTTACAGAGGTGGACGAATGATATCTATGTTTCTACTCCTCACAGGGTGGTTAATACTAATCTTGATGTCAGTCGGTATAGTTTTCCTTATTTTGTACATCCCAATGATGATGTTGTTGTTGATAGTCTCATTGGCGAGAAAAAATACGAAGCAATTAGCGCCAAAGAATATTTGGTCTGGAGATTAAATCAAAGTTATCTATGAAAACGGCAATAGTAGTAGCAATGAAAGAGGAATATGACAATTATGATTTATTAACAGGTGTCGGTCCAGATTATGTCAAGAATAGTTTTCCAGATTTCATCAAAGAAAATAATGATTTGGAATTAGTAATAAATTTTGGAACTTGTGGTAGTTTTAAAAAAGAATACCACGGCATGTATAGTATCAGTTCTTTTAGTAACACATTAAATTCAAAGAGATTAGGAGATGATCGAGGTTTACATCTAGTTTCACATTATGAATTTTTGACAGATGCGCAAGGTTTTTCTAATGCTGATTTAGTGGATTGTGAAGCATTTTGGTTAAAGGAATTGTGCGATGAAAATAATCTTCAATTTCAATGTTTCAAATATGTTACAGATTATGTGGGTGAAAATTGCATAGATGATTTTCGGAAACATGTTGAAGATGGTAAAGAATCATTTGACCTTATTTATAGGAAAATTTATGAGAATAGTTGAGGAAATTAAATTAGATTTCAAGGATGTTTTAATTAAACCAAAAAGATCACAATTGAATTCACGTAAAGAAGTCAATTTGCAGAGAGAATTTAATTTTAAACATAGTAGAATCACTTGGACTGGAATACCCATAGTTGCTGCCAACATGGATGGTGTTGGTACTATTTCTATGCACGATATTTTACACAATTATTCGTGTTTGACGGCACTGACAAAATATGTGAATCCTAAAGATTATCCAAATTCTCCAGATGTCATGATTACATATGGAATTAATGATGATGTGGACGAAAATAATATTCCTGATATTGTTAGTTGGATCTGTTTAGATGTGGCAAATGGTTATACAGAAAGATTTGTAAATTTTGTTTCAAAAATGAGAAAGAAATTTCCAAATAAAATTTTAGTTGCCGGTAATGTTGTAACAGCAGAAATGACAGAACAATTGATTTTAGCAGGCGCAGATGTGGTGAAAGTTGGGATTGGCCCTGGAAGTGTATGCACTACTCGCAAGATGACTGGAGTAGGATATCCACAATTGTCTGCTATTATAGAATGTGCTGATGCTGCTCATGGATTGGGTGGTCATATTATTGCCGATGGGGGATGTACAGTTGCTGGTGATATAGCAAAAGCATTTGGCGCAGGTGCTGATTTTGTCATGTTAGGTGGTATGCTGGCAGGACATGATGAGGGTGAGGGTGAGATTGTTTCTAAGGCTTATAAAAAAGAAGAATATGAAATTGATAAAGAAGATGTAGTTATGGATAGTCCTGCTTACATTAGACAAAAATTTGTAGAGTTTTATGGCATGTCATCTAAACAGGCACAGGAAATTCATAGTGGAGGTATGGAAAATTATAAAGCATCCGAAGGTAAAGTTGTGAGAATAGCATATCGTGGTCCTGTAAAGAATACTATTGAGGAAATTTTAGGTGGTTTAAGAAGTGCCTGTACTTATTCTGGTGCACAAACATTGAAATCCTTACCAAAATGCACTACCTTTGTGCGTGTTAACAGTCAATTGAATGAAGTTTTTGGTAAATCTTAGTTGAGAGGGCGAGATGATAATATTTGTAGACATTGATGGAACTATCTGTCAAAATAGAGATCATTTGAGAAGAGATAGAAATGATCCTACGATCAGCTATGATCAAGTTGAACCATATCGAAATAGAATTGAAAAAATAAATAAATTATATGATGAAGGAAATAAAATTGTTTATTGGACCGCAAGAGGTGTTTTGTCAAAAATTGATCATACCGAGTTGACTTTAAGACAACTCAAAGAATGGGGGTGCAAATATCATGAATTAATGATTAATAATAAACCTCATTTTGATATGTACATATGTGATAAAAGCTGGAATTCAGAAACTTATTTCAGTAATTATTACAAGATATAATAGCAAAATAAACTTATAAAAAAAGGGAGACTAATGGATGTAACATTACTCTACACGATTATAGGATTTACACTTGCTAGTTATTCGGTTATTGCCAATGACAGTGTTCAAACACTAGGCACTTGGATTGCTAGTAATTCAGAGAAATTTAAATGGTATGTGATGTGGGCCGCAAGCAGTATTGTGCTTTTGTTCACTATATGGTATGGATGGTATGTCAATGCAGGAGATATTTCTTACGGAAGATTGGAAAAAATACCATATCAACCCGTTCAATGGTACCATGCAGTGGCACCTCTTGTGCTTGTGATATTGACAAGATTTGGTATACCTGTCAGTACAACGTTTTTAGTTTTGAGTGCATTTGCCAGCACAGTTGTATTAGAAAAAGTTTTATTAAAATCGGCAATGGGTTACTTGGTTGCCGCAGCCGCAGCATATGTTATATGGTTGGCCGTATCAAAATATTGGGAGACAAAAACAGAAATTCCAGCAAGTCATGACAAATGGTGGAGGGTTGCACAGTGGTGTACAACTGGTTGGTTATGGTTTACATGGTTGAGTCATGATATGGCAAACATTGCAGTATTCTTGCCTAGACAAATTCCCATAGAAACTATGTTTATGATTAGTTTGATTTTTGTTGCTGGACTATCCTACATGTTTTATGAAAAAGGTGGGAGAATTCAAGATGTCGTATTGAGTAAAACAAATACAAAATATGTTAGATCGGCAACATTAGTGGATTTAATTTATTGTATAATTTTATGGTATTTCAAAGAATATAATAGTATACCTATGTCAACTACCTGGGTATTTGTTGGTTTGTTGGCAGGTAGAGAACTTGCATTTGCTTCAGTGAATGGCAAATACAAGTTTAAAACTGTTTTTCCTTTAGTTGGGAGAGACTTTTTCAAAATGATGATTGGACTGGCGTTGTCAGTTGTAATCGTCTTGGCTATTCATGGATTTGCGTTCCAAGGATTTGCAAACTATTAATATTGACATTTCATAGGCATCATGATAGAATTTTTAGTATTGTATATGTTGATTTTAGGAACAGGATGCCTATGTTTTGTTTTTATGTTTTCAATTTTATGGGTAATTGATTCGAAAAAGTAAAAAAATATATCATTTTTTTGAATGATAAATATTTGAAATGACTTATTATATAAATAATAATCGTAACTCAACCTCACTAAAAATAGGAGAAAAAAAAATGGATTATACATCCAACGATTTATTAGATAAAATTGTTAATGGAGATTATACAAATGGCAGAGAAGTTTTTTCACAAATTATGAATGATAAAATTTTATCAGAATTAGGTGCGAAAAAAGTAGAAATTGCCAAATCACTATTACCTTCCACAACAGATCAAGAACAATCTCAAACTGTATATGACAAAATTAAAAATATGAGAACTGGAGAATAATGATGATCAATTATAATGTTACTTTGAGAAAAAAAGATGGAAAGTTAAAAAAAGTAAAAGTTTGTGCTGAAACCATCGAAAGAGCCGAAAAAATTTCTTTATATTGGGAAGATATCGATACAAAAATTGAAAAAATTGAAAAAAATTGATATGATAAATTATGAAAAATCATTTTGTTATTATTACTGGTTATCCAAATAAAAAAAATAAATTAAATCATTTATTAAATCTTTCAAATAAAATCAGAGAAAAATTTAAAGACAAAGTTGATCTTTGTTATTGTACACATTATCCAAAGATTTCTGAAGAAATATATGAAATTTTTGATTATGTAGTTTATAATAAAAATAATCCTATCTTGAATTGGGATCAGATTGATAATTTTACAAAAACATTTGGATGTCAAGTCGATGTAGGTGAAAATCAATCGATTTTATTTTATCAACCCTATCATGGTTTTGCACATCACCTATCAATTTGTGATGGTATTATGATGGGAGTTAACACAGGTCATGATAAATTTACATTAATGAATTATGATTGTGTAGATTTTTGTGTTGATGAATTATCAATTCATATTGAAAATATTAATAGTGATAATTATGATTGTATTTTTTATCCTTTTGCTATGCATGAGGAAACTGATTTAAATACAGAATTTTTCACATTCAATATGAAGTTGGCAGTTAAATTATGTCAATTGAGAGATTATAAAGCATTCTCAGATAATGAGTATATGATGTATGAAAAAATAGTAACAAAAATTGTTGATGATAATGATTTTCGTTTGGAAAAGAGAAATTTTAATACTCCAAATAAAGCATTGGGTGTAATATCATATGCAGATGACACCACCGGTGATATTTTAAATGATAAATTCTATGCACCATTTTATGAAAAATGGATCGATGGTCAGAGATATTGCTATTATTTTTTCCCTATTTTAAATGATGGTAAAAAATTTATTTTTTTTATCGATGAAACCCAAGGAAAATTTAATTGTACTGCTAAAATTAATGGTAATGTCATTCCTTATAGAAAAGGAATCTTATATGAATTAAAAAGTCAAAAATTTGATTTAGAAATTTTTGATGACGATAAAAGAGTTGTCTATTTAAATATTAATGATGACAGACAGTATGCAGTATTCAAAAATAAAATTAATCCCACTGAGTTAAAAAAAGCTTGACATTTTTTTAAGAATGTTCTATACTATTATAAATCAGTCGCAAACTGATTTTTGTTTGACCATATACACGCATCAGTGAATCGATGTATATGGTTCATTTTTATTTTATTTTTTCATTGAAGGAGATCATATGAAAAATTTACTTACCTATGTAAAAAATCAAACACAACCATTTGAAGGTCATGAAAAGAATCTAGAAAAATATTTTGTTTCTATGAATTCTAGACGTTTTTCAGAAGACGATTTGAAAATTCATATGGAGTCATTTAATCCGATTATTCATCCTGAATATTACAGTTATGAAAGATTGGGATTGGATTACGTAAATACTGTATTGATGCCAAAAGATGTTTTAGATAAGAACATTGAATCAGGGCAAAGACAAAAATATCGATATGGAGTAAATAAGTCTTATGAAAAAATTCGTAGAGATATTGTCGATAAAGGTATCAACCTCAGAAACAAGATGATTTTTATTGCTATTGATAGGGAAGGCAATTTTATCGATTTATTCTCTGGTAATACATTTAATAGCATATTGGAGTCATCAAATCTTGAAAATAGAATAGTTTCTATTTTTAGAACGAATGATAAATTTTCTAATTCCAATCTAATTAAAATTGGTGTACATCAAAATACTCTGATTAACCCATCAGGTGAGGCAACGCCTACAGACATCAAATTTGCATTGACAGAAATTGTTCAAACAGGTGAATTGGGAACTTTAGAAAAAAATGCAAACTCTAAACAAAGGTCAAGATATGCTGGTCAATTGATTGATGCAATTACTGACATGGTTGGCGAAAAAAGAAGTTATGTCACAAAAAGAAAACAATTGATGAAAATTGTTTCCGATGTGATGGATGAGCAACTTGCCGATAAGGCGATTTTTTCAGTGAAACATGGTGTTGATCTAATGAATTTCCTGCGTGAAAATAGTAATCAATACGATAATTCAAGATTAATGTATTATACTAGTTTTTCAAATTCACACCCTTCAAAGGCAATTCAGTCAATGGCAGGAGATTGGTCGAATTTTAAAGATTCGGTCAGGAATAATCCTCATTCATCTGATTATTTTAATTATGAGAGAGGAACTTATTGTGTTATTTTGCACGGAGGTACTATAAATCCTGAAAATCCTATTGCAGATTTTTTCACAAAGAATATGTCTTTTATGGATCAATGGAATAAAAATATGAATTTTATCACTTCCGACCTTCTTTCAAGTGATAAAGAATTGAAACAAAATCCAAGAATCATGATTTATGGTATGTTTCAACCTCTTAAAGATTTGGATCATATTCTTCCTTATCTATCAGTTGTGACTGTGGAAGAATTTGTAGATGCCTATGAAAATTATTTTCTAAAAGGTAATTTGATGAATAATAAATCTGTGAAATCATCAAATATTGTTGAGAATTTAACCGATGATGATATCGATGAGTATACAGAAGATGCGGAAGAATTGATGGCCGCATGATATAATAAAATAGTGCGGATTTTTTCTGATCCGCACTAGAAAAACCTATTGACATTTAAAAATTTTCTGATACAATAAAAGCTGTTCGTGAGTGATTTATTGATAACTTTACAGAGAATTGACATGGCAAAACGTGTTTCACTTTTTCAGTTTGCTACCGATATTTCAAAACATCATCGCAAGTCAAAATTCACAAGGCAAGAGATTAAGGCATTTGCATCTTATAAAGGTGTTTCGGTTCCAGGTGAGATTTGGGATTGTGCCATTAGTCGAAATTTATTTGCAATCGATACTGCTATAGATAAAAAGTTATCACGACCTTCCATAAAATTTGAAGATTTACAAAAAGACAAGACAGTTGAAGAACTATTTGAGGATTTAAATTCTCTGGTATCAGTTGTTAGTAAGAAGAAACTCAATTCATTAATCGTTACAGGAAATGCAGGTATCGGAAAAACCCACACGATTATCACAGCACTGGAAAAACAAGGATTAGTAAGAGATCAAGATTATGTCGTGTTTCGGTCAAAATCTTCACCACTCGGCTTGTATTTGAATTTATTTCTTCATCATGATAAAGTGATTGTATTTGATGATCTGGACGATTTATTCACCAATGAAGATTGTTCTTCTATTTTGAAAGCAGCAC
>Ga0075477_10000398_pt1 | contig 18540 bp, 9 predicted proteins | sample DEB08_DNA_FD_76338 | JGI IMG/M metagenome (GOLD analysis project Ga0075477, IMG submission 76338) | Aqueous microbial communities from the Delaware River and Bay under freshwater to marine salinity gradient to study organic matter... | ecosystem: Environmental > Aquatic > Marine > Coastal ...
GTTTGTAGGCATGAGTATGCCCATGTTACCGTAGAATGCAATGGCTTCTTTCTGAGCTGCGATCTCTTCAATCTTACGTCTCTCAGATACAGGTATATCATCTACACTGTCAAGCCCCATTTCTGTCATCACCTGCTGGTTCAGAGACTCAACGACTCTGTTCTTAACTTCTCTTGCTTCGACAGACGATTCTGCCATCGACATCATAGCACCAGTCTCCAAGTATCCCAGAGCGTTTGATGCTCTGTTGGTTTGACCCATTGCTTTAATGTTAGCAGCTCTTCTGATTATATCACCTGACTTCTTGGCCCCGTTCAGAGCTCTTGCTGCATGCAGGGATGCAAGACCTTTACTTACACCTGTCCCAATCTTAGCTGCTTTACCAAGTCCTGTCACCAATCCAGTTGTACCACCAGTCAGCATCATGGTAGCTACACTACCTAAGCTGTATGCCATACCGTTGGCAAACTTGTCTGCCCAGAAGTTTATACTACCCAACGACCCAAGCGTTCCTTGCTTGTCCATCTCCTCCTGTGTGTAGAAGTTAGGCATCTCCTCTTGCAACATCTTGTTGCGTTCGTCGAAGTACACCCCTACAGGGTTGTTTGTCATAGACTCTTGAAAGTCTTCAAACCCACTCATCACCCAGTCAGTCAAACCAAGTGCATAACCTACAGTGTTCTCTGCAGCACTACCTACAAACGTGTTGGCAGCTTTGTACAAACCGTTGCCTACTTTCTCCCAGTTGCTTTGGTTGCGGGCTCTCTCTTCTTCTAGGTTAGCGAAGGGTGAGTAGTTGACTCCATACTTAGAGAAGTCAGAGAAGTCACCAGTTCGTGCATAGCTAGTAGACAAAGGTCCCTGGGCTGTGCTAAACCTGGGACCAAAGTTTTGTTTTGTAAATGGATTTACAGGACCATCCTTCTTAGCATTTCTGCCCTGCAACGGTAACCCCGTCAGGGGATTGATAACTTCTGACATTATGCAAATATATTAAGAATGAATGAGTTGCATGTAAACAAATGCGGCTGCTTCAAGCACGTCTTGGAACCCGTTTGCTTGAGCCCAGTCCTGATCGATCCTGATGTCGCTGCTGTCAGTACCACCTCCGTTTGATTTGGACATGTGCATTTCTACTACAGGGTATCTACCAGTAAGGTCCCCCTTCTCATTACGTTCTACTGGTATGCTCACTTGTATACGTCCTGTATTTCTATTTCCTGGCAGCATTACATCTACTTCAGGCACACCACCGGATGTTGCCAATGCATTCAAGACCTGAACTTGGAACTGGTGTGCTGGGGTGTAACCAAGTATGGCTTGTCCAAATGATCCAGTTGTGCCCAATCCAGGTTCTGCATTCAGGTATCCACGAACTGCTTGATCTGCATCCATTCTTATTACTCTGCTAACTTTATTGTTCCCCGATCCTGCAGATACATGCAGGTTTACCGTAGGTATGGTCTCACCATTGACTGACCAGAAACCGTACATGACGTTGTCAATTTTCCAATCAGACAGAGGGTTATCTGCAAACTGCTCATCTTGGTTGCCTTTAGAGTCTGTGATGATTGCAGTTCTCCATGCTGCTGTTTCTGCACCAATCTGTTGAGCTGTTGGGTCTGTAAGATCAACTGCCCCAGCAAACGAAGACAAGTCTGTTTGCGTTGCAGCTTTACGCAGTGCATCTGATTCTTCACCATCTGCATCCCCAAGCGCAACAGGGTACTCAGGCCAGTTAAATGTAGTTCTGCTAGCATCATTGATGAATGCATCTGCAGCTTCTGATCTCTTACTTGCTTCTGCATCCAAGTTGGTCAGGAAGTTCTCATATGCCATATCCATTCCTACACCACCTTTAGGTAGAGTAGCAATTGTGTGGTCGTTCTCTGGTCCACCGACTGTAGGATTCTTTCCGTCTGGTCTTCTATTGGTGTCACTGTCAGCTTGTTTAGCATCGTACATTCCTTGTACGTAGCTAAGTGCTGTATTAAACACCTCTCTTGCTTCTGCGGGATCAAGTCCGAGACCTGCTGTACCCTCCCCGATATCTGTGTTAGTTAAGAGTGGGGTAAGCATATCGAAGATGTTTTGATTGTTTGGTGACATAGCACTAGGTCTACCATTCCAGAAGCCTCCGTCTGTAAACAAGTCCCTTATCATCTCAAATGCAAGAGCTTCACCAGCAACCACGTTGTCTGGTCTTGTATCACCCTGTGGTCTTATGACGTAATTGATTGCATCCTGTGTGATGTCACCTGAAGCAGCAATAGCCGCACTGTGAATAGCTTGAGGAGTATTACCAACTTCAGTGTTTGCATAGTCAATCATAGCATCAACTTGGTTAGACCTGTCGGCATGGTTCATCAAAGCACCCTGCAACTGCAAGAGGTCCTTCAATACTACTTGCTGATCTCTTTGGCCGCCGGCTGACATATCGCTAGCAAGCTCTACAACCTCGTCATAGCTCAAGTCTTCTATGTACGACTCTACCTCTTCAAGGTTACCAGGGTCAACGTTGTTGGCCTCAAGCGCCATTGAAAGCTCTGGGTAAGCTTGTGTAGCAGCATTGAGTCTATCGATAGCTTTGTTGTGCAATGTCTCCTCCCCTTGTCTAAGAAGGTCTGCAGTAACGTTAACATTGTTAGGATCAACTCCCTGCTGCTGAGCGATGGCTGCAACAACATCTTGTGTTGTACCACTAAACACAGGTCGGTTAACCACATCCTGAGTCTGTGCTTGATTTTCAAGCTGCTTGAGCCACAATGGGTTGATCTGGAAGGTGTTCCCTCCACCGTACACACTCTGACCTGTGAAGCGTTCTGCATCTGACTGGTAGTTGTCTACGACACGCTGCTTGTAGATGTTAGCTACAGCCTCACGCATCTGACCCAATCTACCTGATTCTTGCGCAGTCTTCAGGTCTGCAATCTGTGCTTGTATGTTGTCTCTCTTGGTACCTGTTGCACCAGCCATCTCGAGTTCGAGTTCCTGCACTCTACCTTCTATCTGTGTCTGCAGGCTACCAGGCTCCATGTCCCACGTGTTTATCTCAGACTTGAAGTTCAAGTAGGCTTGTACCTCAGGTGATCCCAATGCAGCTTGCACTGCTTGTGATACAGCCTCGCTGTCCTTACCACTGATGGTCTGGCCTTGTGTGGTTCTGATGACAGGTATCTTCATTGTATTACCCTGCTCATCTGTATATGTCTGGAAGTCAAAGCTAGCTGCAGTATACCCACCCTCTTTCATGATAGGTAGAGCATTGACCTGCTTGAGTATCTCTGCATTGATGTCTACCGCTTCAGGGACAGGTTCAGCTTGGTAGTATGAGCTTTGTACAACATACCCGTTCTCATCATACTCTATGCCCTGGTATGGTTGATATTCACCATTCTCGTCCCTGCGAGTGAGACTCCACCCCAACCACTTTTCATAGTCGTCAGGGTTTAGTTTTTGCTGTGCAGCAGTCTTAGCTTTCTCTCTTTCCTCGTAGTTTTTTTTCAAAGGGTTGTAGCCCTGCAAAAACTCTCCTGCATCACGTGCAATGTTTGTACCGTACATCTCGTACCTACCACTCTCTGCGTACTTCTTAGATCTAGCATCTATTGTAGCTCTCAGCTGTGCTGCTTTTTCTACATCACCTGCAAAGTCTGCAGACACCAGCATGTCTGACAATGCATTCTGTGTCAGTGTATCTGCAGCAAAAGCATCTACATATCTTTTACGAAGTATCTCGTTAATCTTTACAGACTGCGGATCTCTGTATACACTTCTATATGGTTTGAACTTGTACGCCATTATCTTCTTCTTTTACGTCTCACTGCTTTCGCTCTGCGAATATAACCACCTGTGTTACCACTTGGTCTTTTTACTCTTCTTCTCACGCGTCCTCCCAGTTGTTTTTCTTCGCTCTCCTCTAGCTTCTCTTCTTGTTGTGCTACAGCTTCCTTAGACTCTTTTTCTGCAATGTCTTGGTTGTTCTGCTCCTTCTTCTCTTGCTTCTTGCGGGCGAAGTATGCATTTATCTGCTCCTCTGTGTAGCCCATGTCTCTGAGCTGCTGTGCTTCGTATATGCCATCAGCCCCAATCTCTCTTGCAAGTCTCTCCTGAGCTCTGTATTCCAAGCTGTCTCCTGCCATACCAGCAAGTCTGTCAGCCATAGCATCAAGTGCACCAAGCTTCTCTTCACGTCTGTCTCTGATCTGCTCACGTGCAAGAGATGCAGCGAACTGACCAGCCTCCAATCCAAGTTCAGCATTGGCTTTGTTTGCCTCAAGCTTCATGCGCTTTTCTTCTGCAGACAGCTCTTTGTTTGCTTTGTTTTCTGCATTTGCAATCTCTCTATCTGCTGCTTGCTTTCTCTCCAACCCTGCAATCATGTTAACCATGCTAGCTGGACCCCCACCGCTGCCTTCAATTGCAGCCATGGTAGAACGGAAGTCATTTGCATTTGCAGAACGCTCAGCATTCAAGTTAACTCTAGGCATGTTAGGTGCCTGCACTGATGCAGCACCTGGGCCTGTTATGTATGCAGGCTGTGACTTAAATGCATAGATGGGTGGTATAAGCTGAGCTCCCATACCAAGCATTGCCAGTGTTGGGATCTCTCTAGTCTTAACGTCTTCGATGTCTCCTGGATCGTCTGGTGTTTTATCACAGCACTCTTGCTTCTTTGTGCCATCCTCACACTCACACCCTGGGTCGTCAATGATCTTTTGCTCTACCTCCGGCATCTCCCTGCGTACTTCCCTAGGTTGTTCCGGCTTTTGCGGTATTGTAGCACTCTGAGTTTGATCACCCCACTTACCGTCTACCTTAATCTTTTGGTTGTCTGGTACACGAGAGTTGTACTCCTCTTGGTACTTTTTTACATCCTGTGTGTCATCTACGTTAAACCCGTCCTCACCGAAGTCGATGTCTTTCACCCAGTGGCTCTCATTCTGCAGTCTACCGTCTACGTCTTTGAGTGTAACGTTAGAGTAAAGGTTATCCCCAGTCTTGAATTGTAGCAGGCCTTCTGACCAGCGAGTCACCTCTTCTCTTCTTTTAGCTGTACCAGACTCGTTGTCTGTTTCTTTAGTTACTTCACCATCTTTGATGTAGAACTTTTCTCCCTCCTTAGCATCTTTGGGGTAGAGTGGGTGGTCAGACCCGATCTCTATTTCGCCCTCACGTATACCTGTTTTAGGCTTTTCTTTTTCTGGTGGGAGTGCATCTCCTTCTTGATACTTGCGTACACCTCCCTCTGCGTACACAGAAGACTCTCCACCAAACTGCATCACCTTAGGGGTTCTACCAGCTTTCTTCTCTTGCATCTGAGCAAGTTTCTGTATGTCTTTCTGGCTAGCACCACCATTCAAGAGTTCTTTATGCCTCTGTGCAAACGTCTTACCACCCAGTTTCAGGTAGTCAGAGAAGATGTAGTCTGTCTTTTTACCGTCTTTTTTCATGTGTACTTTGTCCATTGTTTCCCCACCCTCGACTTCTGTCTGAGGATCGAGCATGATGCCGCCCTGTGAATGTTTCTTGCCTATGAACTCTACAGCTCCGCCCGGCAATGGCTCTGTCTTTCCTCCCTCTAGTTTGGTTCCACCGTATATGTATGACCTGCTGTACTCACCCCCATCACGCATGCCTCGCTGTGCCAGGTATGAGTTTGTGATAGAGCCGACGTCAGCAAATCCTGTCTCACCTGATGTCTCGAACTGCTTTGCTTCTGCAGCCTGTTGTGCAAGCTGAGCTTGTTGTGCAGTACGCATTTGCTTTACAGCTTCCTTACGGTCTTTCTCTTGTTGCTTCTTCGCTTTCTTAGCTCCGAAGATACCACCAGCTACACCTGCCAAAGCTTGCAGTCCTTTACCAAACACAGGTACCTTGGCCAATGCTTGACCCACTTGGCTATCTGCTGCAGACTTAAACCCTGCACCAAACCCTGCACGCTTTGCAGCCTTACGCTCCATTACATTGTTGCGGTATGGATCGGCTACTGCAGCCTTACCAGCCTTCTTTTCTGCATGCTTAGCAGCAAGCTGGGATAATGCATTGACTGCAGTACCCATGCTGACAGCTCCCTTCAGTCCTTCTTTGAGTCCCTTTGCCCCGTCTTCAAATATGCCTTTAACTCCCCCAGCATCTGCAAGCTCATTCTGCTTCTTCATTTTGAAGTTTTGGATGGCTCCTTTGAGTCCACCCATGTTCGTCAAACCTGAAGCTGCATCGGATACAATTGGGGTGCTTCCATCTGAGAAGTCTAGTCCCCCACCCAAGAAGTCAAGTGCTCCACCCTCTTGCTTCTTTCGCACGTTCTCTGCAAAGATTGCTCTCTTTACTAGAGTTGGGTCGTTTGACTTTTTGGCACGGGCAATGCACTCAGCAGTTACCTTTCCTTTGCAGTATTCAGTGAACTTGCCGACAGTGCCCTTCCGCTTCATTCGCCTATTGGCTTTCTGTATCCATTTGTTATCACTCATTATCTGTACGAATTACGGAACTTGGTACCGGCAGAATACAAATATATCAAATTTTTGCTCTCGTTATTGCTGATAAGGCGTACTCCTAAGTAGTGTCCAATGAACTTCTTCTGTTCGTACCACTGCTTTTCCGCGTTTATGTATTCTGGGTTAGGTACCCCCTCATAGGTAAACATAGGAGTGTCCTCCCTAGTTGACTCAACTTTGGTTGTGAGTTTACCTACTACGTTAGGTTCACCTGTATTAATATAGCTATTGGTATTTACTACGACAGCGGCCAAATCTCTGAATGAGTTGATGTACCATATCCCATCCACAAGCCTACAGTTGTTGAGGTAGTTGATTTCTGTAAACTCTCCGGATATCTGCGTAGTGTTGTAGACATAGAATCTGTCAAAGATTGGGAATGTCTGCCTCTTGAACTCTGTTGTATAGTCCTCACTTCTACTCTTTGCATCAGCCCAGTAGTACACGTTGCTGTACAGTTTAGCCATTGCTGGGTTAGCATTGTCAATGAACTCTAGCTCAAAGTTGTACAGTGTATTGTAGAAGTTACCTGGGTTGTCTTCATCGTTGTGCATGTACACACTACCCTTGTACATTGTGTAGTATGTCTGCTCACCCGTAATGAAGATGTCTGGTACGTAGCTGTGTCTGCTGATCCATATCTGCAGGTCAGGTAAGTATGACAATGTCCACCCACTTTGTGTAAAGTACGTAGGGTTACTCAAGCCTATAGGTCCTGATTTCACATTACCCTTGTTGGCTGGGTGGTTTATGTCAGAAGCAATCTCCCTTGCTGTGTCAGAAGGACCAAGCTTGTCTATAGCTGTGTTCTCTCTGAATGCCTCGAGATTACGTCTATGTGTGTATTCTCTCTCGCTCTTGCTGAGCTTAACACCAGTTTTAGAATTGTTCTGCTGTACAGCAAAGAACATGTTGTTCTGTATCTCTATGGTACCGTCTTGCAGCCCATCTATTAGAGTCTGTGTTGGTAGAGGTTCTCGCTTTGTAAGAATGATCCTTTTGAACTTGGGGTCATATCCTACGATAAAGCCCATGGGTACATTCGTATTTGTAGGAGCGTCTGGGTAATACGGGAACTCATGAGCATCCACGTTTATACCGTACCGTTCTATCTCAAACGGTATGTTCTCTCTGAACCAATGGTTCATGTTCCCCATCACTTCTGTGATGCCTTGGGTAAGCATGTGTACTTTTCTGCTTCTACGTGATACATAGAAGTGTCCTACTTCAGTTGTGTATGACGAAAGTCCTGACATAGTACCACCATACCCTATCTCAGATTCCTGTAGCTCGGTTGGTGGTATTGCGAATATGTCACCGCTACCAATGAATGCCTTGACACTACCCAGCTCCAGCTGTTCATTACCCTTAGTTTGGAAGAGAGCTTTCTCTGTATGTACATACAACGTGTCGTTCATGGTGAACATGTCTGTGATGTCACCACGCTTCTTAGGTATGTCAGCGTAATCGTTTGCCAAAAACTCCCTGTACCTGTCAGACAGTGCTCCTGTTGCAGATTTAGATCTGATGATTCTATTTCTGAACTGATCGTTCTCTTCTGTCCCCGCTCTCACTTTAGGGAATGGAACTGCTACCCTCTTATCCTGCACAAAGCTGAAGTGGTCCTCATACAACAACTGGTCTTGCTTTGTGAAGTCTTGTGTTGGGGGTGAGAACAATACCTCTGCTGCTGTATTGAAGTCAAAGAACTTCGTCGCCTGCCCCTTCTCACTGTCCTTCTGGTGCCTGAGTCCTATGTTGTCATCAGACTCTACCATGAACGTAAACAATGACGTGACTGGGTTAGAGTTGCCTTGCTGCCAGTTGTTAGCGTTTAGCAGTGTTTCAGATATGAACGACTCTATTTTGCCGACCTCTGTGCTGTTAGGGAACTCTGGGTATGTTGTATCTGTGATAGTAGTAATGAAATTTCCCTGCCACACACTCATACCACCTGCAGTTCCCCAGTTGGTCAAGAAGTCATTAAGACTCAAGAAGTCTGGTACGTCTTTCTGTCTAGTGTTTTGTATGTATCCCAGGTTAACACCATTAGTTCCTGGGTTACCAATAACTTTGAGAGCATCAGTCGAATTAAGGCCAGAAGCGCCTGAAGGTCCTGCGTCACCCAAAGCACTAGACGCTCTGAACCAAGAATGGCCATAGCTATGAGATGTAGTGCGGAATGCGTACTTAGAAATGTAAGTATCCCCACCATATACTTCTGTTGATTCTGCTCCACTGAAGTATTTTTTCACTGGAGACAAGACCGTGCTACCACCTGCTGAAGTGAAGTCAAGATCATTTATGGCTGCGGTTGTACCAGTCTTCAATGCTGCATAACATGCCCCTTCTGCTAAATTATACTTGTCTTCCCACTCTTTGAACTCTTCATCGATTGAGTAGTAGTAACCAGTCCATACCAGTTCTTGCTTGTCGAATGGTGTATATACATCAGTTTTCAGCGAGCATACATTGATCAGCCAAGCCATAGGATAGCCCCACTCGTAGTCTGCACCAGCTAGAGTGTAGTTCAATCCTTTGAAGTTAGAATTTTCTGTGGTTACACTCGAGCCATATAAGTACACGGCATGGTCAGGGATTGGTCGTACAGGTTTGGGATCTTTACTTGCTTGGAACCAAGCGTCAGGGAACAAGAACTTGTCGTCGTCTCCCCAAGCTGCTATGTTAAATGGTCCGTATTCACCTCCTCCGTCGTCAGATCCATCTCCCAGATACCAAGGGAATCCAGGTATTGCATTACCCTTAAATGGTACGAGTCCTTTCAAGTGAGGCAATCCACTAACTAGCGCCATAACAATTGAACTCTCCCCACCCCTGTTGAAGATGTACTGAGCTCCTTTGAATGAACTAGACTCTGCTGTCTTCAAGTTACGTTGCCCTGGCAGGTATGTTTTGCTACCAGGGTCAAGCATGAATGTAAACTGAGAGTTTCTAGGTGCGCAGTAAGAATCTACAAACTCAAATCCTGCAGGTTTTATTAAAGACCAATCTTTGCCTGCGCTGTTGTACCATATGTTTTGTTGTCCATTCCATCTGTGGTCACCACCCTTGATGATCTCTCGGTGTCTATATATCTGCTCTGGGTGATAGTGTGCACAAGCTACGTATGCCCCACCTCTGTATGAACGGATGCGGTATCTACGAGCACGCAGCTCGGACACGTCGCTGTAATCCTCTATGTCATCTACGTCTTTTTCTTTACCGCGCAGACGTCTGAATGCTCTCTTGAACAAACCACCGGGCTTGTCTTCTTGGTCAGCAGGTGGATTGTCACTACCGTAGGGATTGCTCACATCTTCATCTGCATCGATGAACGTATCAGTCACGTCATAGATCTCACCATCTACGTTGTAGTCGACAGTGTTACCCAACGCTTGTGATATCCATCCCAGTGATGGGAAGGTTGTGAGCTTTTCTTTGTTCTCCTCATCTTCTTTACGAGCCCCAAATACACCAGGCCCGCCCTGGAACTGTCTAAATGCAATAGCCGCCTGGCATTGTATGTGTGTGACTGTGTTAAGAGTTGGTCTCTTACGCAGCATGTTAAAATCGTGGAATGTAAAGACTGGGTTCGCGTAGTAACGGAACATCCTGTCTACAATCGTAGGGCCTGCGTAAGGAAACTGCTCAGCCCTGTTGGGGTTGGGTACTTGTTCCTGTCCCCTTCCTGCAGCATCTGGATTGTTGTCTGTGTGGTAAGCTGCTTTCCACTTTGACGCTACAGCCATAGCGGTCTCCATGTCGCTTCTCAATCCACCAAATGCGTAGAATGCATTGAAGTATGGCCCCTTACGCGCCAGCAGTCTGTTCTGGTTTGGGGAAGATGCATACCTAGGCATAGCTGGTATGGCCAAACTTTGCCCACTAATAAGTCTGTCAGAGTTTGTACGCTTAGCATAATAGATCTTGTACCCTTGTATTTCCTTAAGCATGTGCTTAGGAATCTTCAGGTTCTCCAATTGTATACCAAGTATTCTTACAGTCTCACTGGTTATAAGCTTTTTCTTTACATACGAATCACTGGCAATCTTTTTATCTCTGTGATTGGATATCCATGCTGCTCCCAGGTAATCCAAATTGTTCTGATAGGTTTGTGGTATCCCTGTAGTTGGGTCTTCAAATGCAGCCACAAAACCTCTTTGAGATAGGTTACCTGCATTTTCAAAGAATATCCCACCGTAGTTTCGATCCCAAGCAAGTGGGCCATACTGAATGCCTGTATTGTTACCCGTCAGTATGTCCTCTCCTGCACCTGAGTATTTCACGTATGAAAAGTCAGGGTTGTAGTTAGATGGCATTCTATGATGTCTCACTTTTCTGCCATACAAGCTGTAGTACTTATGGTAGTAGCTATCAAACGAGTATCCGTCTGTATTGCCTGGGCCTATGATGTTTGTTTGTTCTCCTGTATCTCTGTCTACATCTGCGTGCACCCAATCAAAGTTCTCTGGGTATCTTTCACTCTGGTTCTCCCAGAACCCCATGTTCATTTTCAAAGCAGTATAAGCACCATCGTCTCCATGGTTAATTGGGTCACCTCCTGCGAAAGAGGTATTGTAGCTTGTATCAATGACTTGATATATACGTGCTACTTTAGACTGTTCTTTCAATTCAGGGGCGTGGAATCCGTGACTCTTAAGGTGAAGGTTCTCACCTTTGTGAGTGAACCTGTCACTCTCCATGAGGTAGTCTCCCAAACAATCTGTTTCATTGGGGTCTAGTTCGCCCAGCAAAAACTTGTAGTAAGTGTCCGTAGGTACTGGATCTCCATTGCAGAGACCAGAGTTGCTTATGATATTTGCTTGCTGCTGCGTTGTAACCAACGGAACCTCACGTCTTCCTGGTATGTGGTACGCAAAGGTCTCTGTACCGTCTCTAAGTACGAATGATACGTAGAATGCATAGACGTCACCACGTCTAAAGCTCTTACCTCTGTACGAGAATCTGTTGTCTTTATATCCTCTACGTGTAGCCTGAGCGAGATTATAGCTAACTCCGAATTTCCCATCACCGAGTCTTAGCTGTATCTGACCGCTGTCCGGGTATCTCAGGTAGTCTGCAATTGAACTAACGTAGTCTGGGTACATAGAGTCAACAGCATCTATACCTAGGGTAGCAGGGTTTGCGGGAGCACCGTTTTGCTCTGACTGGTAGTAGGTTTGACCTATACCATCAAATCCTGCAGGGTGTTCTTTAACCGCATAGTACGGCATGACCATGGTACCATATCCCTTGTTTAGAGTTATGATGTCATACACCCTTCTATCAAAGCCTTCCACAGCTTTGACTACAGGCTTGATTTTAATGTTAGATGCGTATCTCTGGAACCCTATGTCTTTACGTGAGATCAGGTTACCTAAGTACAGTCTGTCGTTAAGTTGAGTAAGTGTCTTCGCAGTCAAGTACTTTACTTGATCTGCTACAATGTCAAGAAGACTTAATGTGCTTGCATCCTCTCTGCCGCTATATACGATGGTAAATATGCTGCTACTCAGCCCGAAGTTAGAACTGCTTCGTTGTTCAGATGCTTGTCCTGAAGTTTCTACAAACGGTGCTGGAGGGGGCGATGTTCTTCTGTCTGCGACGAAATCTTCAGTATCAATACTTGGATCATTGAACGCTCCGGTAGGAGGAGTGGTGTTACCTACGATGTCAAGTGTATTGATACTATCATATGCATCGTCATCATTTGTGCTCTGGATCTGTATTCTGTCCAGCTTGTACACGTTCTCTGCATTCCCTATGCGCTGTATTACAGCAGGCTGCAGGTACTTGTACTGCACCGTCTTTGGTATGTATACCTCCCAGTGTACGGACTTCGTTGTTGTTGTCCCACCCTGTGCCCCAATAACAATGTCTGCTGGTACTGTTGTATCGGGTTCTGGGATGATGTAAACTGGGTTAGATACCACGAAGTAGTTCGTCTCCACAAAGTCTTCGTCAGCATATGCAAGTGCAAGGTGATATGTGCCTGATCTTACTGCACCACCTTCAAACACATATGCATTCTTGATACGAGAGTGTGTGCCCACTTCAGGGAACAAGCTTAGCTTATCTACAGTGTAGTTGTTCTCCCCATACAAGACCTCGAACGCACTAGCGCCAGGGGCTATGGCAAACCACTGCAGTTGTCTAGTTACATTAAATGTCCTTGGTGGGTTAAAGTCGGATACGTAAGACGCTTCTGTGATCGTCTCATCTATGACGTAGTAGTTGTCCGTGAAGTAAACAATGACATCGTTCTTAGCATCTCTTCTGTACTCACCTATAATAGGATGGGATCTCTTGAAGTTGAGTTTATCGCTGCGGTACAGTACGGTTGTCTCTTTCTTGACTGGGTCAACAAGTATGATCTCGCAGCTTGTATTTTGATTTACCCCAATGCCGAAGATGATCAGCCTTTCTTCGTCAATTGGTATTGCACCAACGACGTCTACGTTCAACGATACGGCAAGCTCATTGCCCCATTCGTTGCTCATAGTGCCTGTCTCTACGCTTACTGTAGCGTTGAGCGCATCTCTGTACGTCCCATCAGGCTGTTCAGCCTTGGACGTATCTTTAGCCATACCTCCAATAAACTTCTTCATGCTATAGAGTTGGTGCTGTAGTTACCTCTGTACAAATTCTCTCTTGTGTTGAGAGTTCCCATCACGTTGTCAAACTCGCTGATACGTGGTACGAGTCTAACCCACTGGTTCATGAACGATTCGTATCTCGCCATGTCTGGGTACTTAGCTTCATTACGAGCCTGTGTACAGTAGAACTTCCACTGCTGGTCTGCGAAGCTGTAATCGATTCCGTTTGTTGATGGATCAAATGATGCACCAAGCAACAGCTTCTTGTATATGTACCAGAACATAGCTTCCTTGAAGCTGATGTCGTCTGGTATCAATGGCCAGCATTCTGTATCTGTTGCAAATGCTGTGTACGACAAGCAGAGCTTACCTGTTCTGAATGACGTCTTGATTCTATCGTTCTCTACGAGGTAACACTCGTTAGACGTAGTGAATTCGTTCACACACTTATCGCAGTGTATGCCTCTAGGGAAGTTAGTTGTGCAGTACTGTATTGGTGTGAGATTACCTACAGTCGGGTTCATGTATGCTGTATATATTACCTGAGCATCTGCAACAAGTTTGTTGAGATCTTTGTCTGTAGTTTTTCTAGTTTTTTCTAGACCGTTTACAGTAGTGTCAAAGGCATTAGCTATTAGTGAAGTAGATTGAGCACTACTAGCGAAGAAGTTTAAACTGGTAGCTATCCCGTCTAGGTAAGGGCCATAGAGATTTCCTAGGTCGCTGTACTCTTTTGTCAGGTCTGTTATCTCTTTTCTTAGATCTGCAATCTTAGCACTAAGAGACTGTTCTTGCTCTGTTTGATTGATCGCAACCTGGTTGATGTAGTATACATCTGGAGGTAGTGTTGCTTTGAAGTCATCTACTTCAATGATGCACCCTTTGCTTTCTACGTGCGCACCAGCACCAATGTGTTCGAGTGCTTCCCCAATCCATTCAACAGCATCGTAGATCCAGTTACCGTCACCAGGGTTCAAGTCACGCATGACTTTCCTGATGATCGCTTTACATGATATAGTCTTATATGTCGCCATGCTTCTTGAATCTTAAGTATGCTAAGTCATCGTTTTTGAGGAGTGATGTTAACTTCTCCTTGTTCCCCTTGATTCCTCGGGTCGGGGTAAACCTGTATGCAGACTTGTTAGATATCTTACATCTAGACTTCTGCCAGTGATATTTGCAGTACCAGGGGTCAGTGTAGTAGATAAACCACTTCTCACCTTCCCCTGATTCTGCGTCGTAGAGCTGCTTACCTTCTGCAAGCAGTTCTTGTTTGTACTTGTTGCTCTCCCACCAGTCTATCGTAGGCTTACTGGGATTGCGCTCTATGCGTCGTATTGACAAGGTGGACAGGTTGCTGCCCATGCTGAACTCCTTACCATCAAGGATCATACTGATGACCTCCATGTTGAACTCTTCACACAGTTGCTTAAACAGTCGTGTTTCGATGGGGTCTTCAATATTCTTTACATAGTCCTTATGTATGTCCTTGATGGTATGCATTATCTAGTTATAGTCTTCTTCTTTCTTTCGTTCCTTCTGTTCATCCTACCGGCAACTCTTTCAGCCCTCTTCTTGCTTACAACTTTGCTTCTGTCTGCAGTGCGTTGGCTTTGAACTTCATACAGTTCTTTGTCTCGCCTTGTTTCTCTGCGCTTGCTGACAACTTGCTTGTTTCTCTTCACATCTACATTGCGGCGCTTTCCTTCGATCGTTCTTCTTTTCTCTCCGCGCTTTGCCATGACCTGCTCTTCTTGATACGGTCCTTCGTCTTTCTTCTTTCTCTTACCACCCAGCAACTTTGTGCTAGTGTTTATTTTCTTTCTCCTCTTGTTGTACCTAGACTCAAGCTTTTTGGCTTTTGCTCTACGCTTGCCTACGCGGCCATCCTGTGGACCTACATCTCTGTTTGTAGTGCGTGTGACGTTCTTCTTGATTTCATAGGTGCCGTCTTCATTTTGAACAACTTCTTTAGTTCTTACTCTACGAGTTTTAACCCTACCTATATTTCTTGGCTTACTGTTGGGGGTTCGTGAAGCCAATGTGGCAGGGCCACCTTCTTGTTTGATCACACCTCTACCCTTGAGGATGTCAGCTCTGGTCACTTTACCGTCACCAGTCAAATCAGGGAATCCACCTTCCTTCTTCTTGGAGTTGCTCATGCTACCAGGTCCTCCTGCCTTAGTGCAGCGTACACCCCAAGCATTTGCATATGCAGACGGATACACATCGAACTTAGATCTAGCTGCTGCTTTACAGGGCCCGCTGATCTTGAATCCACCTTTCTTTTTAAAATCTGGATATTTCATGTCTCTTGTTATTATTCGTATGCTCCGCATCCCCCACCTTGACATCCAGAACCGCTGTTAGATCTTTCTTTTCTACGGTTCCTTCTAGCTGTTCTTCTAGCCTGTGAAGCTGCTTTCACCTTACCTGCAAAGTCTCTAACCTTGTCACGTCTCTTTTGACGTCTACGCTTTCTCTTCGCTTTGTTCTGAAGCTTTTCTCTGTATCTGTCGAGACCAACTTCCCCAGCACCCTGTCTGTCTGACTTCTTTCTTCTAGCACCTACGCGCTTGAATCTTTCAACTTTACGTCCTGTCTGTCTCTCGCTTCTATCGGCTTCTCTTTGTTCCTTCTTGGTACGAGTGCCCTTGATAACTTCAACGTCTATTCTATCCTGCTCTGACTTAGGCAGTTCAAACATACCCCCGTTCTGCATTTTGCCTTCTTTGCGCTTTACTCTTCTGCGAGTACGAAGTCCTTTCTTACCAATTTTATATCTAGGCTTGTCTTTGGTAGACTCGTATCTAGCATCAGGGTTAGGCATGTCTCCTGGAGGGACGCGTCTTTTCCTACGGCGATCTGGAAGTCCGCCTCTTTGTAGTGCACCAGTATCCATACCTGCACCAACAGCTGATGTATCTACACCACCACCAACGGCACCTGTCATTTCAGGTGCGGTTTCAGCCGATTCTTCGGGTTGGTTCTTTCTGTCCTTGAACTCTTGAAGTCTATCTGCATAGCCTTCTTGTATTTTGTCAGCAAGGCCTGCATTGGCGTTGTTGTTAAATCCTCCAGCAGCACCTGCAGCAAGTCCTTTGAGTCTTTCTTTAAAGCCTTTGCCTTTGTTTGCTCTGAAGCCTTGTATAGCTCCCATGGCTCTACCGACACCAGTTCCAGACAAGAATCCTTTACGTCCTGCCTTTCTCAGTTCCTTACCTGTAAGGCCCTGTTCTTTAGCACGCTTACGTGCACCGGCACGACCTATAAGACCTCCAATGATTTTCTTACTGACACCCTTCTTACGGCGTCCCATTCCTGGTAGTGATGGATATTTCATGTTCTCTTAGTTAGAGAGGGGAGCCGGAGCTCCCCCCCTGTTATTAGACTTTGGGTCTACCCCAGTGTCTAGTCTTTCTTGTATTCGTAGTCTTTCTGCTGCGAGTCCTAATCTTTTTAGCCCTCTTCTTGCCTTTGCTGTGGTCATAATCGTACGCTCCGCATCCACCTGGTCCGCAGCTACCTCCGCTTTGGAATTTAGCTCTACCTCTGACTCTGGTCTTGAAGCCTGTGCTCTTCCTTGTTTTCTTTCTCTTAGGCATCTTTGGTCCTCTGCCGCCATCGTATGCTGCGCAAGGCTGTCCTTTTCTACATCCGCCTCTTTGACGTCTGTCGACCAAACCGCCCTTCAGCATCTCCTCAGTCATTGCGTCCTCTTCAGCTGCTGGATCTGCTCCTGCCATTGGATCGGCTTGAGCTGCCATAGACTGTTGCTGAGCTGCCATACCTTGATCCGCACCCACTCCCTGCATTCCCTGCTGGAAGTTTTGCTTCATGTTCTGGACACCAGCTTTCAAGTTACCGATACCCTGCTTTATCTGACCAGCTCTTACACCAGCTCCTGCTGCTGCACCCGCTGCCATTCTACCGAAGAATCCTTTACCTTGAGCTTTAGCTTCTTGTCTAGCAGCACGACGTGCCATACGTCTTTCCTTACCACCTTTCAATGCAGCTGCACCCAACGCCATACCGAGAAGTGCTTTCTTAGGCTCTCCCCCATTTCTCAAACCTCTGTACGTTGTTGGCTCTGCCTCACCTCTTTTGACTGCTTGCCTAAACTCGTAGTTGTCTCTGATTCTAGCAGACGCCTTCTTCTGACGTACGCCTTTCTTCATCGTTCTTGCAGCGCTCCTAGTCTCTTTCTTGGTATTAGACTCACCAAGCATCTTCATGCCTTTCTTCATGTTAGCCTTACTCTTGGTAAGCTTCTTAGCAGAGCGCTTGATAGCCCCTGGGACTTTACCGAACTTGACTTCTTTAGAGTCTTCGATAAATGATTTTGGGTCTTTCTTTTTAGCTTCGCTCAAGCTTCCACCGGCTTGCATCTTACTTCTGTCTCCATGGGGAGCCGTTCGACGCTTCTTGAGCTCTCTCCAGCGCTTTCTTGTCTCGCGGATTTTCTTGCGATCTTGTCTTCGAGCCTGACGCTTTTCTTTGCCTGGTTCCATGTCTTTGATCATGATGGCACCTGTTGGGCGTTTGCCGCCACGTTGTTTGTAATTCATAATTTCTAATTATTTTTTCCAAGATACCCGCTTAGATGATTGTTTTCTGCGCATACCTGCTTTTGTACATGCGCTCATAGTAGGTCTGCAGGCCGGGTACCCTGTCTTCCTACTTTTCTTTGCTGACGATCTACCACAAGGGACAAACTTACCTGCGGCTTTAGCTGCTTTGCAGTCTACCCAGCCACGGCCCTGGTTACGACCAAACCATTTTTTAAGTCCCTCGCTAGCCATTACGCTTTAGTCCAGTAGCCGTATTCGTAGCTAATTTCGTCAGTTGTGCTGCTTGTTACTCTGATACCTTTGGCTCCTTTTACTGGGAGGAATATTGCTTCTCCCTCAGCCAAGTCTGCAAAGTCTTGAGTGTTCTCTGCTGTGCTTAGGACGAGGACAGGTGTGCCTCCGTCTTTGCTTACGTACTTGATATATACGTATGTGGTATCAGTTACACCTGTACCTAGAATGGTATTTGGTCCTGTAGAACTAGTTACAGTGCCTGAGGCCAAGTTTACTACAGGGGCTTCTATGGTCAGAGAGTCTGTTACAGATATACCAAACCCTGCGGTTGTTGTTGTGGACGACCCCGTAGATGTTAGTGACAGCCTTGATTTAATGTTTCCCATTGTTGTTCGTTATTAGCACCGGCAGTTCCACTTGCGCAGTGACTTATTGATTCTTGAATTAGGATCTCTCTTACCCTTAGATCCTGTTCTCTTTGCTTTCATTCCACACATACGTGAGCAGAATGACTTTCTCCTGGACTTGCGTTTACCTGAGGGGTTAGACTCAGTTACTGGAGCAGCAAGTTTGCTCCCCGGGTTAGCAGCTCTGTAGGATGCCCTACCTTTTGCATTGAGACCTCCGCTTGGGTTTTTA
>Ga0075477_10000401_pt1 | contig 18505 bp, 18 predicted proteins | sample DEB08_DNA_FD_76338 | JGI IMG/M metagenome (GOLD analysis project Ga0075477, IMG submission 76338) | Aqueous microbial communities from the Delaware River and Bay under freshwater to marine salinity gradient to study organic matter... | ecosystem: Environmental > Aquatic > Marine > Coastal ...
AACGTTTATGTGCAGTTTAACTCCTCAAGATCAGGTCGAATTGTAATAACAAAATAAGAGCCATATGATACACGAAGATATCACATTATCAGGCTCATTTGCGATATCAGGCTCACTGATACTACCTAAACATGCCTCTTCAGATTCAGCAACAGCAGCTACCGGCAGTATGTATCATGACACTACAGATAATGTGGTTAAGATTTATACTGGAACTGAATGGGTAGTGGTTGGTGATCAGACTATCCCTATACCAGACCCTTACGATATAGAATACCTCCTTATAGCAGGAGGAGGAGCAGGATCTGGAGGATATGGTGATGGTGCAGGCGGTATAGGTGGAGCCGGTGGAGGAGCTGGTGGTATGCAGACAAGTACTTTATCTTCTATTGCATCAAGTACTGAGATTACAGTAACCGTCGGAGCAGGAGGTGCGTCAAGTGGCACTACAGGTTTTTATTCAGTTGGTGCTAATGGAGGTAATAGTAGCATAGCAGGCAGTGGGTTTACAACAGTAACATCAATCGGAGGAGGTAGAGGAGGTACTAGACTTAGTAATGCTCCTGGTTCAGGTGGCTCCGGAGGAGGATCTGCAACAGATAGTGGATTTGCAGCAGGTGCAGGGACTTCTGGTCAAGGAAACGCAGGAGGAGCAGCGGCAGGTAGTGGTACTACAAGAGCATCAGCCTCTGGTGGAGGTAAAGGATCAGCAGGTAATACACCTTCAACAACCTCAGGAGCATCTGGAGGTTCAGGACAAAACAATTCTATTACCGGTACTTCAGTAGGTTATGCTGGAGGTGGAGGTGGAGGAGCTACCACAGGAGGAAGTGGTGGTTCAGCAACACATGGTGGCGGAGCAGGAGGATCTGCTAATGGTGCAGCAGCAAGTGCAGCTACTACTAACACCGGAGGAGGTGGTGGAGGAGGCGGAGCTGGTACTTCTGCAGGAGTAGGTTCATCTGGTGCATCAGGAGTAGTAATATTAAAAATGTTAACATCAGATTATAGCGGTACAACCACAGGTTCACCAACTATTACAACAGACGGTTCATATACCGTAATAAAATTTACAAGTTCAGGAACATATACAGCATGATATACGAAAACGTAGAACTTAGTGGATCATTAGATATATCAGGATCATTTCAGGTCCCACACGGAGTATCTGGTTCTGAACCTACCTCTCCTTCTTCTGGTAGTTTATTCTTTAATACTACAGATGAAACATTATATGTTTGGGAAGGAAGCTGGGAGATAGTTGGAGCACAAGTTCAACCACCTGGTATAGAATACTTAGTCGTAGCCGGCGGTGGTGCAGGAGGATATAATGGAGGTGGAGGCGGAGGAGCAGGTGGATACCTTTCTTCTTCTTTAGCTTCTGTTGAATCTGGTTCATCATTTACTATTACTGTTGGAGCAGGAGCTGCTGTTAACTCAGGAGGCCGAGGAGATAACGGTTCAGATTCTTCTATTGCCGGTGCTACAATATCAACTATCACTTCTACTGGAGGTGGTGGAGGAGGAGGTAGAGAACCTTCTGAATATGCTGGAGCTGATGGAGGCTCTGGTGGAGGATCCAGTACCGACAGTACCGGTTTTGGGGGTGGGTCTGGTACAGTTGGTCAAGGAAACGATGGAGGAGGTACAACAGAAGATTCATTCCCCGCGGGTGGTGGTGGAGCAGGAGCAGCTGGTATTACTTCTGGTGATGGTGGTGATGGAAAACAATCTTCCATAACAGGTACATCTACATACTATGCCGGTGGTGGGGGTATAGGTTATTCTGTTGCTATTACAAGTGGCGGTCAAGGTGGTGGCGGTGACGGTATAAATGCAACTGACGCAAGTGCTGCAGCCACTAGAGCTGGAGATGTTAACACAGGAGGTGGAGGAGCTGGAGGATATAACTCTTCAGGTAAAAAAAACGGAGGTTCTGGAGGCTCAGGAGTGGTAATCTTAGCATACCCTTCAAGTTCAATAAATGCAGCAGGAGGTATAGTAGGAGATGCTGGCAATGGTAGAAAGTACCATCAATTTAATCAATCAGGCACGTTAAAGGTTGGTTCTACTTCTGACTTTGGTATTGTAACTGATAATTTAGTTTCTCACTATGATGCTGGTAATTTTAGTTCAAGAGGAGCTTCAACATGGACTGATTTACAGGGAAATAACAATGGTACGGTTACTACGGCAACTTTAGGAAATAATTTTTATTATGATTTTACAGGTGACGCCTACATATCTACTGGAATAAATCACTCTTCTTATTCTACTCTAAGTTATGATGTATGGGTGTATATTACTTCAACAACTGCAGGTAATGTTATTGGAGGAGCAAACCAATCAAATAGACATAAAGGACTTTTTAGTGCAAAAACTACTCAAGTAGATTATATTTCAATAGGTCAAGATTTTATGCGTAACTCATCATTATCCCTATCTGATGGATGGCATCATTTTGTTGTAACTGATGCAGGTTCTACTGATGGAGCAACTGATACTAAAATATACATAGATGGTTCAGCTTCTTCTTGGTCTGTTGTAAACGATGGATATAGTGGAACAAGAACTAACACTAATTTACAAGTAGGTAGAGGTACAAAGAATACTGGAGTAACCGACTATGGATTTGAAGATAAAATAGCTCAATTTAGATTTTACTCTGATGTATTAACTGCAGCAGAAGTATTACAAAACTATAACGCAACTAAAACTAACTTTGTATAATGATACATGAAAATATAGAACTTAGCGGGTCATTATCAGTTAGCGGATCATTTAACCTACCGTTATATGCTTCTTCTACAGATTACCCTTCCCCTAAAACTGGCAGTATGTATAATGACACTACAGATAATGTGGTTAAGATTTATACTGGAACTGAATGGGTAGTAGTTGGAGAACAGTCAAATGCCCCATCCACATATACTGTAGATTTTTTAGTAGTAGCCGGAGGCGGAGGGGGTGGTTCTGGAGACGGAGGAGGCGGCGGAGCTGGAGGTTTACGTACATCCTACGGAGCTACCTCTGGTGGTGGTACATCAGCCGAAAGTAATATAACTCTTACAGGAGGACAAACATACACAGTTACTGTTGGTGCAGGAGCAGCAGGAGCTGCAACAAGTACAGCACCCAGAACTGGACCAGGTGGTGATTCTTCTATCTCAGGTCCAGGTATTACTACGTTAACTTCTTATGGAGGTGGATCTGGAGGAACTGGAGGAACGCCTATCGACGGTGGAGATGGTGGATCTGGAGGAGGAGCAGAAAATGGAGCAGGAGGAACTGGAGGTTCTGGAACTGTTGGACAAGGGTACGATGGAGGAGATACCGGAACGGATGACGCTTCAGGAGGAGGCGGAGCAGCCGAAGCAGGAAGTGTTGGTGGTTCATCAGGTGAAGGGACTGGAGGAGATGGTTTAGCTGTTAATATTTTAAACACTACTAATGCAGTTACATCGAACGTAGGAGAGGTAGATGGTAGTGATGTATATTTTGCCGGAGGCGGTGGCGGTGGAGGTGAAGGTTCTGCAGCTGGCGGTAAAGGTGGCGGTGGAACAGGTATTTACGCAGGTACTACTGAAAATGGAGATCCCAATACAGGTGGAGGCGCCGGCGGTGGTGATAGTTCATATGCAGGAGGTACCGGTGGCTCCGGAGTAGTAATTTTAAGACTATCTACCTCTAATTATTCAGGTACTACAACAGGTTCTCCTGATGTCTATACAGAGAGCTCAGATACAGTATTAGTATTTAAATCATCAGGAACATATACAGCATAGAAAAAACAAGATATTTATAAACATGGCACATTACGCAAAAGTTACAAATGGAAAAGTAGTCAAAGTTATCGTAGCAGAAGCTTCGTTTTTTGATAACTTTGTAGATGATTCACCTGGTAAGTGGATACAAACCTCTTATAATACTAGAGGTGGAGTTCATTATCAACCGGATTCTAGTATTCCATCTGAAGATCAAAGTAAAGCATTAAGAGGAAACTATGCAGGCATAGGATATACATACGATTCTACATTAGATGCATTTTATGCTCCTCAACCTTTTGACTCTTGGACATTAAATACCGGGTCCTATTTATGGGAAGCACCAGTAGAATATCCTACAGGAGATGCAACAGGATCATACACAGGATCATATAGTTGGTCCGAAAGTGAACAAAATTGGGTTACAGGTAGTATTTAACATTAAACAGACATATTTATTATAGACAGCTATCATAAAAAGAAATTATAACTCATGAGAATACAAGCACCTACTATTACGCAAATCACCGAGCTTAAAGGTGAAGGAGCATCGTTAACAGGATCATTCAGTGGATCGTTTAATACCTGGGAGGGAATATCTGGTAAACCAGACCCTATTCTTTCTTCTTCTGCACAGATTGCAGATGATATTTCAGGTTCATTATCAACAGAACATGTAAATACAAAAGTGCCCGGATTAGTATCTGGATCAGCTCAAATAGCTGATGATATTTCTGGATCATTATCTGTAACACATATCAACACTAAAGCTCCTGGATTAGTATCTGGATCAGCTCAAATAGCTGATGATATTTCAGGTTCACTTTCTGTTACTCATGTAAATACTAAAGTACCTGGATTACTATCAGGCTCAGCTCAGATAGCTGATAATATTTCTGGATCATTTACAGACGCTAGTGCATCTCTTGCAGCAGATATTGTAACAAACGATTCAGATATTTCTGGTTTAAATTCCTATACATCCTCACTTAAGACTGCTATTACAGTTAGCGGTGCAGACGTAACTGTACAAGGAGATTTGACAGTTCAAGGTGATACAACAACACTAAACACTGCTACATTAGAAGTAGAAGATCTAAATATCACAGTAGCTAGAAATGCAGGATCTGCAGCAGCAGCAAACGGTGCCGGTCTTACAGTAGCTGGAGCAAGTGCTACTTTAACTTATGCTTCAACAGGTGATAAGTGGGTATTCAATAAAGTAGTAGATGTACCTACTAGCGGTCTATTAGTCAACGGTACAGCAGTAACATCAACAGCTGCAGAACTTAACTTAGTAGACGGTTCATCTGCAGGTACAGTAGTAAACTCAAAAGGAGTAATTTATAGTGCTGGTGGAAAAGTTAACGCTACTCAATTCCAAATAGGTGGAGTAGACGTAGATAATGATATCGCAACCCTCTCCTTACCAGCTTCAACTACTATCTCTACTTTTGGAGCAAGTTTAGTAGATGATGCAGATGCTGGAGCAGCAAGAACTACTTTAGGATTAGGTACAGCAGCCACTACAGCAGCAACAGATTACGCTACAGCAGCTCAAGGTACAACAGCAGATGCAGCACTTCCAAAAGCTGGAGGTCAAATGACAGGTAACATTACCTTCTCTGGTACACAGACAGTAGATGGTAGAGATTTATCAGTAGATGGTGCCAAGCTAGACGGTATTGCAGCAGGAGCTACTAACGTTACAAACAACAACCAGATAACTAACGGTGCTGGATATACAACATATACTGCTAACCAAGGCCTAGATAATAACGACAACGTTCACTTCGAAGGTTTAATGGTTGGTCAGACTTCAGGAGCTACTGCTAACACTATTCGATGCGTTGGAGATATCGTAGCATACTATTCTTCTGATGCACAATTTAAAGACAATGTAACTCAATTAGAAGGAGCTCTTGACAAGGTAAAACAAATTAGAGGTGTAAGCTTTGATTGGAACGATAAACAAGATGTTTACGAAGGACATGACATAGGAGTAATTGCACAAGAAGTTCAAGCTGTATACCCAGAATTAGTACACCATAGAGATCATAATAACTCTTTAGCGGTAGATTATGTTAAACTAACTGCAGTACTAATCGAAGCAGTAAAAGAATTATCAGCTAAAGTAGACGAATTAAGTAAATAATTCATATATTATAGAATGGGTTTAATACTAAATGTTGATTTGGAGACAAGCCAAGGGCCAACCGGGGAACTGTTTATCAGAATCGATAGTTATAAAGTAAATAGTACAGTAGGAGAAATAAAATTTTCTACTTCGTCATGGTTAACAAAAAAGCATGGAGATGCCTTTTTGAGAAAGTATGACACAGATGAGCTTAAACCTGCTGAAGGCATAGTAGCACACAAAGTTATTTACTATGATGATATAGAAGTTACAGGTAAAGAAATATTAATAGAAAATTATTATTCTGTACCTATGTACCGTGAGACCGAAGTAGAGATAGACATAGAAGAAGAAAAAGAAGTTGCAAAAGAAGTACCTTTTGTCAGCTTTGATGAAGATGGTAACGAAATTACTCTATATAAAACTATTACAAACGTAGAGTTAGTAAAAGTTGGTACAAAAAAGATAGTTAAAAATGTATATGATTACGGTATACCAAATAGTAATCTAGCTGAGTTTTGTTACGATCACCTAATAAAAGAGTTAGGAAAAAGGTTTCCAATAGAAAAAATAACTAAAGTAAACTAAGATGGCAGTATATACTTACGGAACTACAAACATATCATTCGGGACATTTTACATATGGTCGAATAACGTTGCTAGTAACTCAAATGTTACAATGAATAATGCTTTAGGAGATGCTTCGCCAGCTAACGCTAACCCAACACAGGCTAGTGAAATATATAGCAACAACTGGTTTTACGGATCATTACAAGTCTCTACTAATGGTGTAGTAGATGTAAGTGGCCCTGGTTCATATTCTTTAGCTAATAGAACCGCAGGTACCCACTCTCTTAAAAACTGTAATTTAGATTTGGGAAACTTAGTTTTGACAGCTGATAATGCTGCTGCATATCCATATACATTTGTAAGATGGAGAAGAGGAAGCTCCGGCGGTACTACAATATCTACCAGCACAACCCTCACTATATCTTCAGCTACTGAAACTAGTACAACTCTTTTTTACGCAGAGTTTACATAATAGATAACTTAAAGGTTTTGAATACTTACTGGGTTTATGAAAATATAAAAAAGCAGGCATCTTTTTATAATCAATTAGATGTACTGCTTTTACTTTGTTCTACATCTTTGTGGAAAAAACACCACCCTACATTTAAGTGCATTTTATATGCTGATAGTATGACCATCTCCCTTTTAGAGGAAATGAATGCTAGTAGGCTTTGGGATACGGTAAATGAACTTCCTTCTAATACTTTTATAGATAAAAACATTTTTTGGGCTTCTTCAAAATTAGAAGTATTAAGGTACGTAGAAGGGCCCTCTGTAATAATGGATCATGATTTTCTAACTTACAGAAACTTAGAAAATTACTTAAAAAACAAACCTTTCTTTGCATACGAGGAAAATGGAGATGGTTACTACGATACTTCTTGGAATCCTATTATCAATAAAGTAAAAGATATAATTAATCGTCCTAAACCTCATGCTATTAATTGCTGCTTTTCGTATTATCCCGAAAGTACTTTTACAAATTTTTACGCTTCGCAGAGTTTAAAACTTATGGAATTTTTTACTACAGAAAAAGTACCTAATTCTAAATATTTAATTTTTGCAGAACAATTATTGCTTAAATACCTACTTGATTATCATAAAATAGATTATGATACACTCCTTAATGAAAAGTGGAATGCAAAAAATAACTTTTATGAACCGAGTGACAGAGGTCATATGACATTTAACGAAAGTAATATAGTATATAGACACTACTGGATGGATAAACCTAGTATAAGAGAATCTAAAAATGGGTTTAATCTTATACAAGAAATAACTATATTAAAGAATATACTTAAAAGACATAAAAAAATAAGTTGTGATCACAGATACTTTACTCAATAAAGAGTTTATATACAAGAACCTTACTAATAATTCGATACAGACCTTAGACCAAGACGGTAATGTGTATGAAAAGCAAGTACCGGTTACATATAGATGGACACATGGAGCAACTGATTATCATTTAGGAGATGGTCTCTTAATCTACTCTATAATTCAGTTTATGAGAGCTAAGGTATGTGTATGTCTAGGTTCTGGCGGAGGATTTATTCCACGAATTATGACCCAAGCTAGACTAGACCTATACGACTCAGGTATATTTGAAGGTAAAAAAGAATTTAACTGGGGGGATATAGGAGCTACATATCTAGTAGATGCAGCAAACAGTGTAGGCGGTGAAGTAGACTATTTAGATGAATCTTCTTTTTATCGTTCACATTTTTTTCCTCGTTTTTTAAACGATACTACAGAAAACGCATATCATAATTTTTTTGTTAAAGAAGACATTAAAATAGATTACTTGCATATAGATGCTGGGCATTCGTACGAAGATGTTAGAAGAGACTTTGAACTATATTCTAAGTTACTTTCTAAAAATGGAATTATATCTATTCACGATACAGATAAAACATACTCTCAGAACTATATTGTTAGTACAGATTTAAAAGAACAAAACAATTTTGATAGCTTTATTGACGGCCCTTCTAAATTTATAGAGGAAATAAGTAGTGAATGGCAACGATTTGATTTTTTTAACGAAGGAATACATCCTTCAAAACCAAGTTCAACAGGATTAACAATTTTAAGACATGCCTAATTTAGTTACAGTAGTAGGAGAAAATACTCATATTCTTCCTCATATGTTAAAACATTATGAAAATCAAATAGATAAAGCTTATGTTGCGGTCTATAGACAAGGAAAAGATGACGGTATTTTAGAAGAAATAGAAGAGCTAGGTATTAAACCGTTTATGGTATTTACCGAAGATAAGTATAATTGGAATAGAGTTACAGAAATTTACAACACAATTAAACAGACTAAACCTAACGATTGGTGGATAGTAGCTGATGACGATGAACTCCAAGTATACCCAGACGATTTAGATACTATCATAAGACAATGTGAGAGACTTGGATATGACTTTGTCACAGGTGGGTTCTTAGACCGTATAGGTATAGATGGTACTTTCCCTGATGTTACGAGAGAAACAGATATTCATAAGGCATTTCCTTTAGCAGGTTTTTTCAGGTACCCCATGTCTGGAGCTTGTCCTAATAAAGTTACTTTGATGAAAGGTAATCAAGATGTAACTCCTGGACAACATTATGCCCAATTTATAGACGGAACCACAAGCTGGGGAATTACACACCCTAAAAGAATGCCTATTCAGGAAGTATTTGCACAAGTTCATCATTTTAAATGGGATAGCAGTTGTGTAGAAAGGATTAAAAAAGTAGCGGATAATAAAAAAGAATACTCTTTTTCGGACGAGTATATGGTTATGTACAACGGTATCAAAAATTATAATTGGAAAATTGATATAAATAATTCTGAATATTTAGTAGAAAAGTTAAAAGAATTTTCATATATTGATTATATGGACTATTCGAATTGGAATACATTAATTAATAAAATTGTTGCAGTATGACAGAACAAGAGTATAGACTTAAGAGACTTGAATTAGAAGAACAAAAAGTTAAACATTTAGAAAAGCTATCTACAAGTGTAGATATACTTACACTATGGTTTGAAGAAATTGATAAAGAAGATTGGGATAATAGACTTCAATATTACCTTAACGAATTTCATAAAGTACTTGTACCGCCTGTAGTTGAAAAAGAAACAGATGAGTAGAAAAAAACTTGGCATAATCGTCCCTTATAGGAATAGACCTGGCCAAGTTAAATTATTTGTTGAAGGAATAGGAGACTACTTTTCAAGAATTCTTAAAGATTTTTTTTATGAAATTTTTATAATTGAACAAGGAGATACTAAAGAGTTTAACAGAGGTAAACTACTCAATATAGGGTTTTTAGAAGCTGAAGCTGCTGGCTGTGATTATGTAATATTTCACGATATTGATATGTTACCGCATAACGTAGATTACTCCTATAGTGATGTACCCTTACAGTTAGCAAATAAGTTTGAAGCTACAGGAGAGTTTACTAGAACCATTAACGACGACTATTTTGGAGGAGTAACACTGTTCCCAATAGAAGCTTTCAGGAAAATAAACGGATATTCAAACCGTTACAGAGGATGGGGATTTGAAGATAATGATCTACTCTATAGGTGTGAGCAAAACGATATAAAATTAGACAAACAAACTTATAGGTGTTACTCTGAGGACAGTAAAGCAATAGAGTTTAACGGATACAGTTCTTACGTAGAGGTTCCTAATAAGTTTACTTTTGCTAGACCTATTACATTTTTTGCTTCGTTTTTACCTTATAATATTAAATGTGATAACAACGAAGTAACAGATGAATATGCTGTTTTTAGTATACCGGGAGAAGATTTAAACCTTTCCTATAATTCATTTAAAACGTACAAGTTTGAATTATTTTTAATAAATAAAGATATTATTTCTATTACTTCTAAAACTCTACCTAACATGCCCTGTAGAGCAGTAATTACTGTTGATCCAAGAAACAAAGAAGTTACTTTTTATTTAAATGGACTTAAAATAGGAAAGGACCAGTGGTTAAAATACGGAGTAAGAAAGTATACATCAGAGCCTTACTTATACTTGGGGGTTGGTAATCCTAAAAGGGATAAAAAACAAAAATGGTTTAACGGCGCTATAGATGAATTCGCTGTTTTTAATAAAGTGTTAAGTGAAGAAGAAATAAGAGATATTTCTACTAAACGTGATATACTTTTAACTGATCAGATAAGAAGGTACAATAGTAGTGAGCATTTAGAAACTTATTACAGAGGAGATACTTACGAATTAATTGACATAGAGAAATCGAAAAATATTTATATTAATAGAGGGTCTACCACTAAAAAGCAAATTTTGTTGAAAGATTTATCTGGTAATAATAATCACGGTTGGGTACATAACGCAAAGATTGTAGATAATTTACACACTGGAAGTAAATCAATTAAAATACCACATAGGAGAAGAGGTAAATATAAACTAATCCCACACGAAGAACAAGGGTATACATCAGGTTACTGGAAGAATTGGAAAAGTAGAGAAAATCAACTTCGTTATTATGATATTTTAAATAATAATAAACATGAGTTTAATGATGACGGATTAACATCCTGTAAGTATAAGATTCTTAAAAAGGAGGTTAGGAGTATGTACAAAGTAAAAACACAACTTATAACAGTAAGAACATAATGAGTCATAAATTAGGAGTATGCGTTCCGTATAGAAATAGAGAAGTGCACTTGCATGAATTTATTCCAAAGGTCGGTAAGTACTTAAAAGACCAGGGTATAGATTTCCAAATGTACTTTTGTCATCAAGTAGACGACAAATTATTTAATCGAGGAGCTACTAAAAATATTGCAGCAAAACACGCTTTAGAAGATGGATGTGATTATGTAGTATTTCACGATATTGATATGATACCTGAAGAAGGGGGAGGATGTGATTATTCATACCCTACTGAAGGACCTCGTCATATTGCTACCCAGATTTCTCAAATGGATTATCAGTTAAAGTATCATGAATACTTTGGCGGAGCAGTCCTATTTACGAAAGAGCATTTAGAAGCTACTAATGGATATTCTAATGACTACTGGGATTGGGGAATGGAGGATGATGACTTATTCTATAGATGTCACCTAGAAGGTCTGACTAATGATACATATCTAGATACTGTACTGCCTAACCATAAATTTATTCATTTTAATGGAGACAATTCATATGGAAAGATTCCATTTCAGAGAGAGTTCAGAGGATTAACATCAAGATCACATACTTTATCAATACTTGTTAGAGCATATCAACAACCAGAAAAAAACCCTATTTTTCTCATAGGTGATAGCACAAGAAGATATGTTGAGTACCCTATTTTTAGAATCCCAGGTTATGATTACGGCATTTCTTTTAATAATTCAAGAGCGTTATCTTTAACATACTGGAACACATTTAACAGTCATAATTACATGTGGTTAAAAAGATATGACCAGCAGTGGAGTTGGGTTACTGCAGTATTCGATGCAGAATCTCATCATTCTCACTTTTACCTTAACGGAAGTGAAGTAGATTCTAGAGCCGGTATAGGGAGTCTGTCCCCATGGAGATACAAAGGGAAGCTAAAAAACTACGGGATGAAAGACTTTTACCTGGGTACATCTCCTTCAGTTCCTGACGATAGTACTGTAAAATTCTTTAAAGGAGATATTGCAAAAATCCATGCATGGAATAGAAAACTAACACCTGAAGAAGTAGAAAATTTACATAAAGAGCTACCCTCTGAAGGACACGTAATTGATTTAGATTTTAATAACCCTAAGACTGAATTTAACCTTTACCAAACTCAAGAAAAAGTTGAAGATATTAAAGTTCCTAATTCAATTCTTCCTCATAGAGTTGAAGGTAGAATGAGATGTCTACCTCATCCTGATGAAGGAATAGTAAACGGCAAATTTGTAAAAGGAGAAACAACAGCAGCCAACGAACGTAGATACGTTCTTAAAATGCAGGACAGAAAAATTAATTATAAAGAAGACGGAATTAAGCAGCTTGAATACGAAGTAGTGGGTGAAAAAATATTTACTCCATGGGCTAAAATGATAGATATTAAATTATGAATTTCGATTACGGTATAGTAAAAAAACAGCTCGACGCACAAGGATGTGGGTTCTGTTTAGCTAAATGGACTCAAGTTACAATGCACTTAGGCACAGGTCTAACCCACTCGTGTCACCACCCTGTACAGCATAAAATCCCATTACGTGAGTTAAGAAGTAATCCATCAGCATTACATAATACAAGGTATAAGAAAAAAAGAAGAAAAGAAATGTTGGAAGGTAAAAGACCTTCTGAATGTAACTATTGTTGGAATGTAGAAGATAATTCACCGCATTTTTCTGACAGAACATTTAAATCAGCAGAGCCTTGGTCATTAGATCAAATGGATAAAATTAAAAATACTCCTTGGTCTGCAGATTATAACCCAAGATATGTAGAGGTTTCTTTTTCTAACACTTGTAATTTTGCTTGTGCATACTGCGGACCTCAATATTCATCGAAATGGGTGGAAGAAATAGAGAAACATGGACATTATGATACCGCGACTAGGTTTAATAGTATAGACGACATTAAAAAGCGGGATGAAATGCCCTACAAAAAGTCTGAATATAATCCATATATAGAAGCTTTTTGGGAATGGTGGCCAAACCTTTTTAAAGATTTACATACATTTAGAATTACCGGAGGAGAACCATTACTATCCCCAGACACTTTTAAGGTGTTAGAGTATATTCAAGAACATTGGGAAGAGAATCCTAATTTATCTTTAGCCATTAATACTAATTTAGGAGTTCCTAAAAAATTAGTAGATAGAATGATTTCTATATGTAAGGATTTAGTAAATAATAATAAAATTAAAGAACTTATTATATTTACATCAGTTGAATCTACCGGTAGACAGGCCGAGTACGTTAGATTTGGACTTAATTATGAGGAATTTTGGGTAAATGTAGATAATATATTAACAGAATTACCTAAAGTAACTGTTAATATTATGGCAGCGTTTAACGCATTATCTGTATTTACTTACAGTGAACTAATTGATAAGGTATTAACATATAAAGAGAAACACTGGAATGAAGATAGATACTGGAACACTGCTCTTCAATTAGATACATCCTATACCAGATGGCCCCCACATTTAAATGTTAAAATATTAGAAAGAAAACATAAAGATTTAATCTTAGAGTCAGCTACAAAAGCTCTTTATTACGGACGAAATGGAATGACTAAAATTAAGTACGGCTTTAACGATGTTGAAATTCAAAAAATTAAAAGAACATATGATTACGCTATAGGTACTAATGACTATACACCGTTTGATGTTGAAAAACAGAGAAAAGATTTTATTACCTTTGTTAAACAGTACGATGAACGTAGAAATACAAACTTTGTAGAAACTTTTCCTGAATTAAAAGAAATGTACGATGAATATAAGTAGAAGATACCCTTGGATGTTATGGCCAGATAGTATCTGCCCTTCCTTTCTACCCAACCCTATTCTACCAAGAGTACAGGGAAATCATTATTGGAAGATAGAAGTGGATTTTGAGAACACAGAAAATAATTTTTCCACGGTTAAAGATGTTTTCTGTTTTGTACCTAAGTGTACAAGCTTATCTATATTTGAAAATCGTCTTTTTATAGGATTAGGGTATGATCATCAAAACGATAGAGTAGAGACTAATTTTATTTTTGAACCTAATGTTACTTACAATGTTATTTATGAACATTTACCTAATGAAAAACTCATTGTTTGGATAAACGGCAAAATAGAATTTGAATACAGCTTATTAGAGACACCTCTAGCTGTAGTAGATAATCCGGTAATATTCTTAGGAGTAAATACCCACGAAACCTATAATTTATCTGAAGAAATAGATATAAATTTACATAGTTTTAAAATTTACGATAAAGAAGGATTAGCCTGCCATCATGACTTCAGTGAAATTATACATGGTAAATCAGTAGATAAGACTGGTAACTTGAATTTTATATACCAAATAGCATGAAAACATCATACGAAAATGCTCTAAGGGCAATGAATAATACCTCTCCATCATTTTGTGCGGCTAAGTGGTATAATGTATCAATATGGCTAGGTAACGGAAGAACAGCATCCTGTCACCACCCTATTGCACATAGTATACCTAAAGAAGAACTAGATAAAAGTGCTTCTGCTCTACATAACACAGAGTTTAAAAAGAAGCAACGTAAAATGATGCTCGAAGGTGAAAGACCGCCAGAATGTTCCTACTGTTGGACAGCTGAAGACGCCTCCGGAGGGAATAGAGAAGGAGTATACAGTGACAGAGTTTACCAGACAGCCAGATATACTGATGAAGAGATAGCTGCATTAAAAAATATACCGTGGGATAAAAATATTACTCCTAAAACTGTAGAAATATGCTTCGATAATTTATGTAATCTAGCCTGTTCTTACTGTAATTCTGAATTTAGTTCAACATGGTCAAAAGATATTACTACAAACGGTGAGTATACAGGAATGTTAACTAATGGGGGCAAGACATACAGACAAGATGGTTCTCATGCAATGCCTTTTGGTAATAAGAACGAAGGTAATATTTATGTTAAAAGGTTCTTTGATTGGTTTCCTGAAATAAAAGATGGTTTATTCGAACTACGTGTTTCTGGTGGAGAACCTTCAAGAAGTCCTTCATTTTGGCAGCTATTAGATATCTGTGAAAACGAAAAATTTGATTTTGCAGTAAATAGTAACCTCATAATGGAAGAAGAAAGATTACAGAGACTAATAGATGCAAGTAAAAAATTTAAAAAATTCGAAATTTACACCTCTGCAGAAAGTTACGGAATTCTTCAAGATTTTGTGCGTGATGGCTTTAAATGGGATGTATGGGAAAAAAATATGTTTACATTAAATAAAGCAGGTTCTATAACTACAGTTAATATTATGATGACTATATCTGCTCTAAGTATATGGGGAGTTGCAGAATTTTTGGAAAAAATAACCGAATGGAGAAAAAGTACTAGATCAGATCAATTTTACATGTCTTTAAATATACTAAGATTTCCTTCGTTCCAAAGTGTAAATATTATTGAACAGAAATATAAAGATATTTTAGCCGATAGAATAGAAAATACACTTAATAAAATTCATACCACTTTGAAAGATTGGGAGGTAAATCAAATTACAAGGTTAATTAAGTATTTACGCAACGTAACTAAATCACAAGAAGATAATGATCAACTAGATAAAAAATTATCCGACTTTAAAAATTTTACTAACCAGTATTCTATCCGTAGAAACATGCCTATAGATAAGTACTTTACACCAGAGATGTATAACTGGTACCAAACTTTATAATGAAATCACTTAAAAACCCAGGAGATAAAATAAGTAAAACCTTCTGTTCATTACCATGGACACATCTCCACCATTGGCCTGACGGAAGAGTATACCCTTGTTGTCTAGCAGACTTTAGACAGCCTTACGGTAATGTAAAAGATTCCACCTTAGAGGAAATATGGAATACTCCTAAAATGAAATCTTTAAGAAAAGCTAAACTTGCTGGTGAAAGACATGAGACTTGTTCAAAATGTTATTTACAAGAGGATAATGGGGATGAAAGTATGAGAATTGCTGCTAATAAACTTATGGAAAAACATTTCGATAGGTTTTTAGAAACAACCGATGAAGACGGTACAAGTAATGATTTTAGATTACTTTATTGGGATTTTCGCTTTTCTAACTTATGTAATTTTAAATGTAGAATGTGCGGTTCTTCTTTAAGTTCGAAATGGTATAAAGATGAAATTGATATCTTTGGTTCTAGTGTGAATGATAGAGCATTGATACACGTTAACGACTGGAGTAAGAAGAATATATACGAGTATATTGACATGTTTATAGGTGAAGTAGAGGAAATCTATTTTGCAGGAGGAGAGCCTTTAATGATGGACGAACATTATATGATTCTTGAAAAACTTATAGAGATTGGTAATACTAACACAAGAATTAGATACAACACAAACTTCAGTATGCTTAAATACAAGAAATGGGATGTATTAGAGCTATGGAAAAACTTTACTCAACACGACCCTTTAAATGTACGTATTTTTGCATCGTTAGACGGTATGGGGGATTTAGCTGAATATGTTAGAAAAGGTACAGATTGGGCTAAAATAGAAGAAAATGTTAAAATAACTTTAGAAAAAGGATTTTGGTTTGACCTGAGCTGTACTGTAAGCCTTCTTAATATTTTTCAGATACCAGACTTTGTAGATAGAATGGTAGAATTGGGAGTTCCTTGGCACGGTATACATTTAAATAACGTATTAACATTTCCAAGGTACTACGCTCTTGATACTTTACCAAACGATTTAAAGATAAAAGCTAAAGACAATTTATACAAGCATTTAGATAAAGTTCCTGAATACTTTAAACCGCAATTTAAACAAAAATACGATATTATTATCAACTACCTTAAAATCGGAGATACTTCAGATAATACCAAGGATAATCAAGAGATGAAAAATATCTGCTCCAGGGTAGATGAGTACCGTAATGAATCGTTTGTTAATATTTTTCCATATTATAAGGAATGGTGGGAAAGTATTAAATTAGAAAACAAATCTGAAGACCCGGATAAAATTTTATGAATTCTTTTTGCCCTAATTTTTTTAACCATGTAATGAACGACTCTTATGGCGTGTATAAAGCATGCTGTCTTCACGTACCTAAAATCGAAAACGGGGAACTAAAAGGTATTACGGTAGATCAACCGTTAAGTACTTTTTGGAATAGTGACGAGTTGACTTCTCAAAGGTTAAAAAGCATTAGTGGAAAATTTATAGATGGATGTCAAGGATGTTACAATGCAGAAAAAGAAGGAGGAGCTTCTCTGCGGACTGATCTTTTAAGAACATATTCTAAAGATGAAAAATTTTTAGAAAGAGTTCAAAAAGCTAAAAACAATAACGGAGTATTAGATGATTTTCCAATATCAGTCGAATATAGAGTAGGGAACCTATGTAATCTTAAATGCAGAATGTGTAACCCACAAGATTCTGATTTAATTAATAATGAGTATAAAGAGATTAAATCATCACTGAGTAACGATGCTTCTAATTACCTATACCCAACTTTAGACACCCCAATCAACATAGATACCAGCGAATACTGTGAAAGCATAAAAAAGAATGTTGAAAACATAAAAGTTATGAGATTTTCCGGTGGTGAACCATTAATCAATAAATCTTTTTATGATCTAATTGACTTTTTTATTGAATCTGGTCATTCTAAAAATTTAGATTTAAGAATAAATACAAATTTAACTAAACTTACAGAAGATCTATTAAATAAATTCAAGGAATTTAAAAATGTAAATATTGACTTTTCCATAGACGGGGTTGAGGACATGTACGAATATATACGTTACCCGATGCCATGGAAAGTTATAAACAAAAAAATAGAATTAGTTTCTAAAGTAATTAAAAAAGAAAAAAATATATCTGTATACGCTAACTTTACTGTTCAAACTTATAACGTTTTACATATGTTAGATGCAATAGATTTTTTTGTTGAGAAAGGTTTTGTACCACTCTTACACCCTGTAACCTACCCAATGCATTTAAATATAAAAAATATACCAGCTAACCTTAAGAAAACCATTACTAAAAGAATAAATGAAAAAATTTCTACGGTAAATGAACAGTATTTAACTTTAGATGAAACTAAAAGAAAGTGGATTATTAGTAAACTTAAATCCTTAATTACTTTGACTAATCTAGATGTAGAAGAAAAAAGCCTTGAGGACTTTATTACATTTACTAACACACTCGATCAAAAAAGAAACCAAAATTTTGCTGAGATAGATCCTTATATATTTAGTTCTTTTTTAGAGTATAAAGCACAAACAATATGAAAGTAGACCTTAAAGATTATTTTTGCGATTTACCTTTTCTCTACTCAGAAATCCATCAGGATCGTCAAACACTCTGTTGCCCATACTGGAATACAACTAACCTTAAAAAAACACCTGACTACCTTAAAA
>Ga0075477_10000402_pt1 | contig 18457 bp, 6 predicted proteins | sample DEB08_DNA_FD_76338 | JGI IMG/M metagenome (GOLD analysis project Ga0075477, IMG submission 76338) | Aqueous microbial communities from the Delaware River and Bay under freshwater to marine salinity gradient to study organic matter... | ecosystem: Environmental > Aquatic > Marine > Coastal ...
TGACAAGGGACACAAGAAGTAGTATAATTATTACACAGAGGACTTGAGACGTTCCAACCAAAGGTGCCTAGCGGTTCGAATATATCGAAACCCTGTAGTTAGGAATCAGCCCCCTTTGGATATTCGCGGAGGACCTGCGTCTTACTCCGATGCGAAACTGTCAGAATGTTGGGTGTGATGCCCCATAGCAAGCATTCGGATAAGTCCATCGTTAACGGAATGTAGCTCAGTTTGGTAGAGCACTCGCTTTGGGAGCGAGCGGCCGTAGGTTCAAATCCTATCGTTCCGACTTACTAAATATCACAACTATGCAAGTTTATTCTGTGGAACATTGGCAAGAGAATTGGGAAGAACTGATGGACAGAGTTGAGAACGGAGAACATATTGGGGTGACAAACGGAGAAAATACTGCTATAATGATACCTGCGGATGATGAACTCATACGCATGTATACGGACCACAATGAAGGTTCTTAAGGGACTATCGCATATTGGTTAATGCCCACTGCTTATAACGGTGTGAACTGGGTTCAATTCCCAGTAGTCCTATTTGCTATTCGCAAATAGCAAACGCTCCTTTAGCAATCTGGTGAATGCAGCGAACTCATAATTCGCCTAAGGTGTGTTCGATCCACACAAGGAGCATCTAAATACTAAATAATGGGTTTATCCTATGAGTTCTAGTATTAAAATATCTTCCAAGTATTGTTGGTACAATAATGGTAGTATAATTGTAAAAGTATTTTTTGTAAATGGAATTCCATTTACATTCGATGAACTCCCAGATGGTCACCTATATGATTTAGATCTGGTAGAAATTGCAAATTCAAATGAGTCTTACGAGATGGAAGACTTATATAAATCTTCATCATATTTGATAGAAGAAGAGGCACATCCAATGCTATTTCCAGTGGAATTGGACAATCCACAAGACTTACCAGATTTTGAATATATTGACTATGATGGTGTATGAAATAGGGAATAATTACTGAACTAAATAGATCATAGAAATAATTTTGATCCATATACTCCGATGCCTCTTAATAAGTTAGAGAATTTTATCAAGAATTATGAGGGTAGAATTCTATATGTAAATTCCAACGACTTAGATGCTACAGATAGCGTTACCAATCAAGGTAATTCTTTAGCAAAACCATTTAAGACTATTCAGAGAGCGTTGATAGAATCCGCGAGATTCTCCTTTGTTCCTGGCGAAAATAATGATAAGAACGATAGAACAACTATTCTGGTTTTCCCAGGAGATCATATAATTGATAATAGGCCAGGATGGGGAATACTTGATGGTGGTGTTGCCTTAGCTAATGCAAAATCACCTTCTGGTGCTGTTGTTAGCCCTGCATCAAATATATTTGATTTAAGTCTTCAAACTAATTTTGATTTAACGCAAGAAGATAATGCATTATACAAATTCAATAGTGTTAATGGTGGTGTAGTAATACCACGTGGTACTTCTATTGTTGGTTTAGATTTAAGAAAAACAAAAATTAAACCAAAATATGTACCAAATCCAACCGATGATAGTGTACCAACAGCATCAATATTCAGAGTAACTGGTAATTGTTTCTTCTGGAACTTCAGTTTCTTTGATGCTGATTCTTCAGAAGAAGTTTATACTGATAATCAAGTATTTACTGAGGTTTCAGGAAATAAAGCACTCCCAACATTTTCTCACCATAAATTAACTTGTTTTGAATACTGTGATGGTGTAAACATTCCAACTGGTTATGAGCAGACTGACTTGGATATGTATTATGCCAAGTTATCAAATGCATTCAACCAAGCATCTGATAGAGAAATTCCCGAAAGTCAAAAATTCCCATTATTACCAGAAGGATTCTCTAAAATAAGAAGTGAATGGGAAATTGTGGGTGCTTTTGCAACCGATCCTGTTCAAATAACAGATATTTTCTCTGGAGACAGAGCAACAGCAAACTCCACAGTTACTGTTACAACAAACGTTCCTCATGGATTTAGTGTCGATACTCCGATTACAATTCGAGGGGTCAATGTCTTTGATTATAACATTTCAACGGTAGTACAAACAGTACCATCACCAACTACTTTCACATATCAAATACAGGCAGTAAGAAATGATTTATCTGCAGATCCTGGTGGTGATGCTTCAGTTATAATCGATACAGATACTGTAAAAGGTTCTTCTCCATATATTTTCAACTGTTCGTTGAGATCTGTTTGGGGAATGAATGGAATGCACGCTGACGGATCTAAGGCATCTGGATTCCGCTCAATGGTTGTTGCTCAGTTTACTGCAATATCTCTCCAAAAAGATGACAGAGCTTTTGTAAAATATGATCCATTCAGTAAAACTTACTTAGGTGTACCTAGAACTGGTGAAGATGGGTACGAGAATTCAAAGGGTGCTGAATTGTCATCTGGATCAGCACAAACAGATCCGTCTAGGGTATATCACTTAGATGCAGATGCAATTTATAGGAGAGGTTGGGAAACTTCACATATAAGAATGTCTAACGATTCAATCATTCAGGTTGTGTCAGTTTTCGCAATTGGTTTCAATAAACATTTTGTTGCTGAGTCTGGTGGTGATGCTTCAATCACAAACTCCAACTCAAACTTTGGTCAAATTGCATTAAGTGCTGAAGGATTTAAGAAAGAATCCTTTAGTAAAGATAATTATGGATATATCACTTCGATTATTACACCAAAATCAATTAAACGTGTAGAACAATCAACTGACTGGTTAACAATTGATATTGATAAAACTACAAATATAGGTATTTCAAGTCACTTATATCTGTTTGGATTTACAACCTTAGATAATCCACCACCATCACTTGTTTCTGGTGCTAAGGTTGGTGCGAGAGAAGATGAAAACCTTAATTTAATTTTACCTGGTATTGCTCAAACTCTTACCAGTGGTAAAATTTTGATGACAGATAATGTTGTTACACCAACTCAATTATGGTCTGAAGGAACAACTAGTTCTGTTAAAGAATATCAAATATCTCAATATGCACAAGCACCCGATTACCAAACTATTGTAACTTCTAAAATACACAATATTCAAACTGGAGAAAAAATAGTATTTGTTAGTGATACTGGTGAACTTCCAGATAATATTGAACAGGGTGTAGTATATTATGCTATTAGAGGTGCTGGTGTTCAATCTTCACAATTAAAAGTTGCAACATCCTTAACAAATGCAATAAATGGTGTTGCGATAAAAGTAAACGGTGGAGCAAATTTAAGAGTACTGAGTAGAGTTATTGATAAAGATAGTGGGGATTTTGGTCATCCAATTCAATTTGATGAAAACAATTCAAATTGGTTTATTCATGTAGATGCAGCAAACACAATTTATACTAATGTTGTTGATGGTGGACAAGTAGCTTTTGATAATGAACCAAGAACAAATTCTACTTTTGTAAATAGAATTCCCGATCCAAGAAGTTTAGACGAGCGTCTTTATAAGGTTAGAATAGTAGTTCCAAAAGAAGCTCCGAATGCTAAATCTCCAGCAGAAGGATTTGTAATTCAAGAAACAAGCAAAACTGCTGCATTAGAAAATTCAGAATTTACATTATCAAATATTGGTCTGAATAACTTTGATTATAAGAGAAATTATCGATATATTGCAAATATAACTGAAGCAACTGATGTTGTAACTGTTACAACTGAAGTTCCTCATTCACTAAAACTTGGTGATAGAGTCCTTATTAAAAAAGTAAAATCGACAGAAAATACTACTGGATTAGACAATAAAGGATACAATGGTGATTTTATTGTTACAGGAATAACTAATCACAAACAATTTACATATTCAACTACAGATATTAATGGTATAGAGCATAATGTTGGTGTATTTACACAACCAACTGTACGTGATAATAATCTACCTTTCTATGAAAGAAATGATTTACAATCAAACCTCTATATTTATAGAGTTGAAACTATCACTCCATATAGCTTTAATGCTCAAGATGGTGTTTATCATGCTTATGTATTAAAAGCAGATAGAGCTATTCCAAACCATTTTACAGACTATAAGTATAGTCAAAATGTTGTGGACTTATATCCACAACAAGATAGAGATAATATCGATGAAAATCCATCGGCAGCATTCTCGTATGCAAAGAATTCTCCACTTGGTGATGTTGTAACTAATGATCTTAAAAAGAGTATCACAAGAGAAGCATTAGACACTTTAATTAAAGATCTTGGTGGTGCTTTAACTATTGATAGTGTAGGAACATTTGATTCTGCTCAAGGAACTATTGAAATAACATTTGATAGAGAACATGGATTTAATGGTATTAATGGATATACCACAATAACTGGCAATACAGGAAACTCTTTTGCTGAAGGTACATCATATAATGTACGTCTATTAAATCAAAATGCACTTTGGAATGGTGCAACAGCAACTGTTACAGTTAATCAGGGACAAGGTAATATTTCATCCCTTGAAATTTCTGATCATGGATGTGGGTATACAAATAATCAAATTCTTTCCGTAGAAGGATTTAGCCCAGTAACAATAACTGTTACAGATTCATGCATTTCAAAATCCGAAAATGACATATTAGAAATTAGTGGTATAGGAACAGCCTCTGACAATTTATTAAGAATTGCAAGTGTTACTGATACAACAACTGTTGCTGTAGCTAGAACTTCTGGGGATCCAATTATTGTCACTGGACAATATGCAACACAAGTTGGTCCATCTACAATTACTAAAGAAGTTCAATTTGATAGCAGCGTTGGTATAACAACATTTATATTTGAACATGGACATATGATGTCCGTTGGAAATAAATTTAAAATTGTAAATGATGATATTGCAGATTCTTATAATGTTGGAGATTTCTTTGTAAAAGAAGTAGTTGGCGTTCATACATTCACAGCAACTACAACTAACTCTATTGGTACAGGAAATACCCATAGAATTATGAGATATGCATTTAATGCAAATGATGCATTATCAAATGCTTCTAATGAAAATATAGGATCTAGAGGACACCACATCTATGATGGTGATTATGCAATCTTAAAGGAAGATGTTAGTGCTATTGATTCGTCTGGAACTGCAACTTTTGCAATTGAAACTGCCAATGCTGGTATTGGAACAGTAACTAGATTTGATTTGGGTAGTTATATCTTAATTAATAGTGAAATAATGAGAATATCCAGTGATTCTCTTTCTGGATCTGGAAATGACAAAGTTACTGCAATTAGAGGATATTTTGGTACAACTAAAGATAATCACAAAGAAGGTGCTTTGATTAAAAAGATCAAAGTAATGCCTATTGAATTAAGAAGACCTTCTATTCTTAGAGCATCTGGACATACATTTGAATATCTTGGTTTTGGACCTGGTAACTATTCAACAGGATTACCACAGATTCAAGTAAAAACACTCACAGATCGTGAAGATTACTTAGCACAATCCCAAGAAAGATCTGGTGGTTCTGCTCTTTATACTGGAATGAACAGTGATGGTGACTTTTTCATCGGTAATACCAAACTTAATGCACAATCTGGTGAGGAAGAAAGTTTTGATATACCAGTTGCGACAGTAACAGGTCAAGATCCATCGAGATTGAGCGTTCTCTACGATGAAGCAATTATCAGAGAGCGTATTGTTGTTGAAGGTGGTAAATCTAAACAAATCTTATCACAGTTTGATGGACCAGTCAACTTTAGTGAGAATGTAATTTATAATAGTGAACAAGTAAAGGTAAATGCTTTATTAGTTACTTCTGGATTAGTTAGATTTAATAATATAACTGAATCGGAAAGCAATAGTACTGGTTCCGTTGTAATGAGAGGTGGTCTTGGAGTTCTTAAGAACTTAAATGTTGGTGGCAATTTAGTTGTTACTGGAATTACAACGTTTGACGGTGATGTTACATTCAATAAGGGATTAATCCCAGAAAGTATTGAAAGTGCATATATTGGAACTGAAGGAAGGCCGTGGTCACAAGCATGGATTGGTGGTATTGGTATTGCTACAGAAGGTGTACCAGGGGGAACTGAACCAGAAGATAGACTTATTAATGGATGGACTGGTGATCTTTTACTCACATCATCTGCTGGTATTGTTTCCGTAACTGATGATTTAACTGTTGGAAACTACTTATTAGTAAAAGAAAATTCTGGATTTACTGGAGTTGCTACTTTCGGATCAGATTTATTACCAGCAATAGCAGCACCAAATACCGCTGATGGTAGAGAAGATGATGATGTTGGTGTAGGTATAGGAAGCACAGGAATTGCATTTAGAGATGCACACATTGGCGCAGTTCAAGTAGGTTATAGTAGTGTTAATACTATTGATACTTCTGCAAGTGATTTGATTTTAGATTCTTCCACCGATGAAGTTTATGTTGATAGTAATTTAACTGTTAACAAAGTTCTTACCGTTATTGAAGGATCAACTTTCACTCAGGAAGCAATTTTTGACCAAAATATTCTACCAAGAAATGATGATCCTGCACTAAATTCTTCAGTAGGTTCTAATCAAAAGAGATGGTCTGCTGCATATATTGATGCAGTAGAAATTGGAGTAGGAAAAACAAATCAAATCTATGGTGGTCATAATTCAGATCTCATCTTAGATTCGGATACAAATAAAGTACATGTTGAGTCCAGACTGTTTGTTGATAATGATTCCGAATTCTCTGGTATTGTAACTGTTAAGAAGTCAATTCAACCAAATAGTTCGGCGGGTGAGGGTGCTTGTGGTATTGGATCAACTGATAGGAGATTTACTGAAGCATTTATTGATGATATCCAAATTGGATGGAATGGAACAGCAGAAATAGATACTAGAACTGGTAATCTTACGTTAGATTCTGAAGGTGGAACTGTTGAAGTTGATGATCATTTAGATGTTAATGAAACTCTTAATGTTGATGGACAATCCGAATTTACTGGTATAGTAACATTCAAAGCTGGTATTTTACCAGATGTTGAAGATGGTGCTTATATTGGAAGTGCCGATAAGCCATTTGAAAAAGCATGGATAGGTGAAATTGGAATTGGAACAACGGCCGTTGGTGAAAGTAACATTACTGGAAATAGTATTGTTTCTAGAGATGGTTTCCTGTACTTAGATTCTGAAGGTGGAAGAGTTGTAGTTGAAGATACATTAGATGTTTCTGAAAGATTGCTTCTTTCGGGAACATCAGACATGACTGGTATTGTAACTATCAGAGCTGGTCTTGTTCCACATTCAAACAAGAGTTGTGGTCTTGCAACGGTTGGAAAAGCATTCAGTCATGCACATATTGGTGATTTAGAAATAGCTTTAGGTACAACAAATGGTGTTACTGAACAAACAATAACCACAAGAACTGGTTCTTTATACCTTTCAGCAAATGCAGCAACAGATGATGTTGTTTCTGAAAGAGATTTCACCGTACAGAAAAAATTAAAAGTAGATGAAACTTCTGTTCTCACAGGAATAGTTAGTGTTACTAATGGTATTTGGCCAACTACAACACTTACAGGAACTCTTGGAACAGATGTTAAACCATTTAAATCTGCATTTATTGGTCAAATCTCTATTGGAGCAACTGATACTGGAATAGATGGTGGTGATGGTGCTAATGTAATTACAACAGAAGAAGCAAATACGAGATTATTCTTGGACTCTACTGCTGGAACAGTCCAAATAAGGGATAATCTTGAAGTTGATGGAACATCAAAATTTGATCAACAAGTAGACTTTAGAGCTAATGCTATTGTTCATACACAAATTCTACCCGATGCAGATAAAGGTGCTTCACTTGGTGCAGCAGATAAAGCATTTAGTCAAGGACACTTTGGCAATATTAGTATTGCTGGTGGTGTAGATACTCAAAATGATGATGATAACTTAATCTATGCTACAGATAATGAGTTAAAACTTGATGCTGCTAATGGAAAAGTTGATATTTTAAATGATCTTGAAGTTAGTAGAAATGCTGATTTTGTAAATGAATCTGGATTTACAACATTCAGAGGATCAGTTTATTTTAGAAATGCAATTCTCCCACTTGCTAATGAAGGTAGTGGACTTGGTAATGAAGATCTAGCTTTTAATGATGCATACATTGATGAAATTATCATTGATGAAAATAAAATTAGATCGAGAGTGGATGGAGAAGGTATTGGTCAAAATTTAAGACTGGAACCATCTAGTGGTATTGTTGATATTCAATATGATGCTACACTTGGTAGAGATCTTAGTGTAACAGGAATTACTACATTAACTGGTGATGTTAACTTTGATGGTAACTTGATACCAGTAACTGATAGTTCAATAATAGGAACTGCAAATACTGCATTTGGAGCAGCATATATTGATGATATAGTATTGGATGGACATAAACTTTCCGTTGCTACTGCTGATACAAATCTTGAACTTCAAGCAGGAAGTGGAACAGGTGTAATTGATTTCAAATCAGAAGTTGAACTTAGTAGTGCAAAACTGACAGGTAATATAACATTAGAGAATTCTACTCTATATGTTAACAATGCCTCAGAACAAGCACAAATTACACTTTCTCCAACTGCTGTAGATATTAAGCAAGATGTAACTATATCAGATACTTTATCTGTAGAAAAAGTAACCATTACTGGATTGGATGGTACTAATGTTAGAACTGCTGCATTCTTACAAGTTGGAGCATCAAATGCTACACTTGCAAGTAGCAGTAAAACAACTGGAGCTTTAGTAGTTTATGGTGGAGCAGGTATTAATGGAACAGTATATGCATCCAATATTAATGCTTCAACTTCACAATCAACTCTTCATTCATTATCAGTTACCAATAGTGGTTCATACGATGGTAATTTGACTGTTAATGGCACATTAGTTGCAAATGGAGGTATTACTGGTACTGTTCAATTTGCTAATAGAGCAACTAATGTTGCGGGTGGAGCAGCAGGAAGAATACTTTATCAATCAGGATCGAATGTAACAACTAATAGTGCCAGTTTAGTATTCTATACCAGTGGATCAACAAAAGAATTACGTGTTGGTGGTGATATTGTTGCATTCTATAGTTCAGATGAAAGATTCAAGGATAATATCAAGAAAATTGATAATCCTTTAGAGAAAGTTCTTTCTATTGGTGGATACACATTTGATTGGAATGAAAAATCTGGTAAAAAAGATTATGGTTCAGAAACAGGTGTTATTGCACAAGAAATTGAAAAACTTGGATTACCTGGAGTAGTTGAAACCAGAGAAGATGGTCATCTTGCAGTTCGTTATGACAAACTTGTTCCACTGTTAATTGAGTCAATTAAAGAACTCAACAATAAAGTTGAGGAATTACAAAATCGATTCGATAAATAACTAAAACGGATTAGCAGCTAAATCTAGAAATGCCAAATTATAATAAGTCATTTAACTTTAGAAATGGCGTCCAGGTTGATGAAGATAACTTTTTCGTTAATTCAACGGGAAATATTGGAATAGGGACCACTATTCCAAGATCAACACTGGACTTGCGTGGTGATTTAACAGTAAGTGGTTTTACAACATCAGCAACCTCTTATAGCGGAATTGGATCATTTGGAACTTTATTTTTAGGTAGTGACATTCAACTGGATTCCGAATCTGGTATTATCACTGCTGCTAGTTTCTATGGAGATGGATCTACTTTAGATAACTTACCAGGATCTAAATGGATATCAGTAGATCCTCAAAATGCTAGTGATGCCATTTATTCAACAGCTGCGGGAGATGGTGTTGTTGGTGTGGCAACAACAAATCCATCACCAACTAAAAGATATGCATTTCAGGTTGGTGAAGAACCAGAAGATGCTGATCCAAATATAATATTATCTGGTGGTGTTGGAATTACTTCCAATGGATATATTAATGCAACTGGTATTATAACAGCAACTGAAGGATTTAGTGGACCAGGGGGACAAATTACTGGTATTAATGCTAGTAATGTTGCGTCTGGAACACTGAATACTGCAGTTTTACCAACTCAAATCAATATAGTCGGTGTAGCAACTATTAGTGATGTTGTTGTTGGTAATGGAGCAACAGTTGCTGGTGTATCTACATTTACAGATCAAGGATTAACTGCAAAGAATGTAACCGCTGCCGCATTTACTGGAGGAACAATATATTCAGATTCGGTAGTAACAATTGATCAGACAACTGGATATATTAATTTTACAAATGGTGGTGGTATTAGAGTTTCTGATCAAGTTGGTGCTGGTGGCAGCTTCTTAGTTGCAGATTCAACTGGTGGACTTGTTTGGGCTAGTGATTTAACTCTTGGTGGTATTGCAACAGTAGGATTTTTAACAGCTAGACAAATATTTTCAAGAGGAATTACTACTACGAGTACTCTTGATGTTACAACTAGTGCAGATATTGCAACTCTGAATGTAGGAAAGATAGTTTCTAACATACCAGCACAAACAAATGAAATTACTAGAATTACTTCTGGTATAATTACTACAACTGATTTTAATGCAACTACTTCCGATATTGGTGTAGGAGAAGGAACATCTCTTGATTTAGAAAGATTGGATGTTAGTGGCATTGGAACTGTTGCAAATTTACATGCAGGTAATATTAGAATTAATGTAGAAACTGATAAAATAACTTCAGAATCAACATCTCTTCAAATTGGAGGAGAAGATGATACTGTAACTGTTGGTAATGATCTCGTAGTTAGTGGTACATCTAAATTTACAGGTATTGCAACATTTGGGGCAGGCATAGCAGCAAATACAAACAATACTGGTAGTATTGGTGCAGAAGGAAAGTCATTTGGAGAAGCATTTATAGGATCTATTGGTATTGCCACAGATAATGATACCAAAATTGATACTTTAACTGGAGACTTAAATCTTGACGCAGATAGTGGAAAAGTAAATGTTAAGGTTTCTTTAGAGGTTGATAAGTCTCTTATTGTAGAGGAAACATCAAGATTTACTGGAATATCTTCTTATGAAGCAGATTTAATTCCTTTCAGTAATCAAGGTGCTTCTTTAGGATCTTCTACCAATAAGTTTGGTGCAGCACATATTGATAATATTACAATAGGTGAAACAGATGCTCAAGAGATAAAAACTTCTACTGGAGATTTAAAACTATCTACAGCAAATGCAGGTAAAGTATCAATTAGTACAAATACTACAATTGATTATCAATTAACCACCAAAAATTTAACTGTTAGTGCAGCTTCTAGTATTGGTGGTGATATTGTTCCAATTGAAGGAACAGATCCTGCACCAAATTTGGGTGCGAGTGGAAGAATTTTTGGTTCTGCATATATTGGTAATACTAAAATTGGTGCATCAGATCAGAACACAATAGATACGTCTTCTGGAGCTTTAAATTTAGATGCTAATAGTAATTTGGTTCATGTAAAATCTAACTTGGAAGTTGATAATCACTTACAAGTTGATCAGGGTGCTACTTTATCTGGAATTTCAACAATTGTTACTGGATTAAAGGCAGATAGTGATAAAGGTGCATATATTGGCGCATCAGATAAAGCTTTTAGTGCAGCATATATTAATGAATTAACAATTGGTGTTTCTGGAAATACTGGTTTAGTTAGTACGAGAACTGGTGATTTAACATTAGATTCATTTAGTGGAACGACTGATATTAAAGGAGACGTAACTGTAGCTGGAGAACTTACCGTTAGTGGACTATCAACATCAAGTGTTAACGGTGATCTTGAAGTAAATGGGGATGTTTTTCCAAAACTTAATACAGATGTTAGTATTGGAAAAACAACAAAGAGATATGCAGCAGCATATATTGATGATATCCAAATTGGACACAGTGGTCAAGGAACAATTGATACAAGAACTGGCAATCTTACGTTAGATGCTCAGGGTGGTACCGTAGATTTAAATGCCAATTTAGATGTACAGGATCGTCTTATTGTTGGTGGATCTGCTGATATATCAGGTATTACAACTTTTAGGTCAAAAATTCTTCCCAACACAGATGCTTCGAGTGATACAACACTTGGAGCATCAGATAAAGCGATTGGAAAGGCATATGTTGGTGATGTACAAATTGCAGATAATACTGCAAATGTTATTAATACGAGATCTGGTAATTTAGTTTTAGATTCTACTGGTGGTACTGTTAATATACAAGATCAATTAGATGTAGATGAACATGCAACATTTGATAAAGGAATAACAGTTACTGGAGTTTCTACATATACGGGTAATTTATTAGCATCCACAGATGAAGGTGCTAATATTGGTTCTCCAACAAAAAGATTTAATGAGGGATATTTCTCTAATCTAACTCTTGGTGTTGATGGTGAACATATACTTGGATCTACAGTAGTTAATCTTGGAATAGGAACTGTTGGAAATATGGTTTCTGTTGGTGGAACATTAACAGTAACTGGAAAATTAACTGCAAATGTAGAAAGTAATTTAGGTGGTAAAACTGAATTTGGCACTGGTTTAGTTCCAACTTCTGATGTTGGAAGTTATATTGGAACTACTGGAAAGAGATTCTCCGAAGCTCACATTGGAAATATAAAAATTGCTCAAACAGATGACCAAACAATTTCAACTAAATCTGGTGAATTAAAACTCACATCAACAGGTGTTGCTGCAACAACTAGAGTTCTTAATAATTTAACTGTTGATAAAACTTTAACTGTTACTGAATTATCAAAATTTAGTGGAATTGGATCATTTGTTGATGGATTAATACCAACAGCATCAAAGGGAGCTTACTTAGGATTAACTGGTTTTGAGTGGTCGGAAGCTCATGTGGATGATATTACACTTGGTGTTGATTCACCAACAACAATTAATACTATACAATCAGATTTAGTTTTAGATGCAAATACTAATCTTGTTGTAGTAAATGCTAAACTTTCAGTTGGATCTGGATTAACAGTCAGTGGTGATATTGATGCTGGTCCACTTTATGTAGATGATACTAATAATCGAATTGGTGTTGGAACAACAGCACCAACAGTAGATTTAGAAGTTTTTACAGATGGAAATGATTCCACTTTACGAATCAATTCTTTAGACGATAGTTCATCTCCGATTTTGAGTTTAAAATCTGGATCTAAAGAAGCAGTATTGAAAATGAATGATGATGGTAATAGTGAATTACTGATATCAAATACAACTACTGGTCCAATCATAATAAATCTTGAGGATAATACAATTAATGGTATCAATACTGGTAATTTTGTATTGAGACATAAAACAGATGATTTGCTGACTGTAACATATGAGGGATCGGTTGGTATTGGAAGTGATATACCTAAAGAAACATTTGATGTTGTTGGTACATCAACTGTTTCTGGTAATTCTTTCGTTGGTGGTAATTTAGAAGTTGATGGTGATATTAGTTTTAATGGTACACTTAACTATACTGTCCCAGATGGTGAAAACTTAAGTCTTGGTATTGTAACAACAGGCAGACTTAGAGTTGGTTCATCAGGTACGTTTACCGCAGAATCTGCAGCATATTTTGAAGATGATATTTTCTTACATGAAAATGCATCTATAAGGTCACGTGTAACTGGTGCTGCCGTTTCTATCAGTCAATTAAGAGTTTTAAATGACTCGGAATTCACTGGTGTATCTACATTTAGTGCTGAAATAAATGTATTTAATAACTCATCTATTATATTATACAATGATGCAACAGTTGCAGCTGCTACAACCTTTGTATCAATAGAACCAAATAGAATTGGTGTTGAAGAACTAGTTGCAACTGAAGTAGATTCTACATTAGTTACTGCTGATAGTATTCAGGTTGGAATCACAACTATTTCCGAATATGTTGATTTAAATGGTGATCTTGAAGTAAGTGGTATTGTTACCACTACAGGTACTAGAGTTTCTTTGGGTGGAACAATATATGGACCTGATGGTGAATTGTTTATTGGTGGTTCAAACACTGTTCAACCATTTGTTGGAATTGGAACCACTACAAAAATCAATGCAGTAAATTTATATAATGATAAACTTTCACTCTTAGGAAATTTAATCGTTGGTGTAGGAACAACAGCTGTTGATGCTAATAGTGAAACATATAGTGCTCCTCTTGGATCTCCTGTAGATGTTTTAGGTGGTGGATTTAGTATTCTTGATAAAAATATCTATACTCAGAATTCAAATATTTTCCTTGATATTGGAACAAAAATAGAATTTAGAAACAACACAAATCATAATGTGAGATCTATACTTGATAGGTATGGACATGTGATGCTTGGTATTGGAACAAATAATCCAGCTGGTGCTGTTGATTTTAGATTTGCTGGACATGGTGTTAACGATAGTGCTGTTGGTGCTTATGCTAATGAAGTCAGATATATGTTACCACCACAAGTTGATGATGATACAGCAAGAGCAGGATTATCTACTGTTGCTGGAGCGATGATATTTAATGTTGGTGCTGGTAAACATCAAGCATACGACGGATCTACATGGCATGATCTTTATTGATAAAGGGGCTTGACAAGGTGCTCTACCGTTGCTAGAGTGCCTTTGTTAAGGTTAAAGAGAAAGCTTTAGCTTTAATTAAATTCTTAAAGGGAGACCGTTTGGTTTCCCTTTTCTGCTATAATAACCCTATTCTGAGTTCCTAGAAGACTCCCAATGGCAACGAACATTTATTTTATTGGTCAAAAAGATAAACCTAACTGGTTTGGTGTTGGTGAGACTAAAGGTCCTCTGATGATTGAGGAGTATGGTATTCCTCGTCGTGGTTCTGATTACAACAAGTCAAGAGATGCTTGTGTTGTCTATACTGAAATATCTTTTTGGAAAAACGTTTCAACTCGTAATGATATTGATGTAAAGCATGACAAAATAATTCATGATTGGTTGGAAACTATTCCTGGTATTACCAAAGTAGGCACAGAATCATTTATAATTAACGCATATGGTTTGGGTATTGGTCTGACCCATGAAAAGATTGCTTATATGATTGAGCAGGAGTTTTTCCCCAAAACACCTAAGACCAAGAAAGATCTGACTCTCAAAAAGCATCAGCAAGAGTTTGTCAATAAAATCCTCTCTACTTGGGAAGAGTGGAAAGAGTTTCTGCTGTTTGCTAAGTGCCGTGCTGGTAAATCCATTATGGTTCTGTCAGCAATCGCACGAAAAGGTGTCAAGGTAAGTCTGATTGTTTCTCGCTACACTTCTCCCATCCAATCTTGGAAGGAAGATAGTAAAAACTTTTCAGAGTACAACGATCTCGTATTCATCAACCTTGCAGATAAAGACTATCTGGATCAGATTGAATATTGGTACAATACTGACAAACAACTTGTCCTGTGGACCACGGTTCAGGGTAACAATCGCTGGAACAAGATTCCATGTGATGTAGATCTGATCGTCTATGATGAGGCACACCAAGGTTACAATTCAACTCAATTCAAGAAGCTTCGTAAGAAGTTTGATTGTCAGGTTCTGTATGTAACTGGCACTGCTTTTGATATAGTTTGGGACTTTTCAGAGTCCAATTCTTTCAAGTACTCTTACTTTGAAGAGCAACTGGATAAGAAACTGGGTTTGAACAATGCCCCTTCCATGAGAGTTATTCTTGCAAAGTACGATACTGATGCATACAAGAAACTGTATGGAGATGATCCAGATGCAATGAAGAACCTCTTCTGTATGAATGAAGATGGGTCTGATTTCGTGCAACCTTCTTTGGTTCAAGATTTTTATGCAACTTATTTTGCAGATCAGAAACATTTGAAACCGAATGATCGTCTTCTTAATGGTAAGTTCCACATCTATATGGCACTTCCTTCAGTAGCAGCATGTCATGCTTCGGTCAAGTATTTGGAGAAGACTAAGTTTGCCCCTCTGGTTGTAACTGGAGATACGAAAGAAGATTCTGACACAATTAGAAAGCACGTTGTAGAAAACGAATACACCATTATTCTGACTGTTTCTGCTAATGTTCTTGGTGTTACTATTCCTGAAATTGATACTGTTATCAATGCTAGCGAAGGTGAATCCATCAACTTTTGGACTCAATTTGCTTTCCGTGGTGGATCTTCTGATCGTGATTGGGATGTAATCGATTTCTGCCCTCAGCGATGCCTTAAAACCCTTCGTGAGATTTTTATTGCTGCGTGTGAAAACAATCCAATGATTGCAGAGTACATTATGCTCGATTTCATTCCTATCATTGAGTGGTCGAATGGTTTTGAGACTATGACTCAAGATCAGGTCGCTTCTATTCTTGCTTCCGATGTCACTAACACCATCTCTCTGATTTCTAACATCGTGAACAGCATGGATATGGGCAAACTTGCAAATTGCCAATTCAATTTGTCTCTCCTTTCTAAGGAAAAGAACAATGGTAGTAAGCGAGAGGTGAATGACAATGGTGCTAACGGTAAAGGAAATATCCAACGTGACGATGAATGTTCCGAAAAGCAAGATAACTCAATTATTCTTACTAAAAAGGAAACCATTCGTGCAATCTTGGGGAGAGTTCCTCTTGCAATCTATCACTGCATTAAGAGTGGTGTTGTTCCAAACAGCATTCACAGTCTGATCAACTCAGATCACTACATTTATAATACTCTTGATACAGAAAAAATCATTGAGCAACTGATTTTCGAAGAAGTTATTGATGCAAAGTCATTCTCTTTTCGAATTAATCAAGTAGTCATTGATATTCAACACTCTATCAATATTGATGAGTGTAAGACACTTGAGAAACTGTCCTGCTCTCGTCAGAATCAGCAGTCGATGCCTGTAGAATTGGTAGAATCTCTGTTGGATATCTCCCTGTGAATCCTCTTCTTATTGTAGGTGATCCTTCTGGTTTACACTCCCTTACTGCTATGAAGAGGGGGTGGAAACCAGAAAATATTTGGGTTTGGGAGAATGATCCAACACATTTTTACACAATTAAACAACAACATGCTAAAATAAATCTAGTAGAGGATTTTGGGGAGTTAAAGTATATGAATAAGAGATTTATTTCCATTGGCAATCCCCCATTTTCAGACCGATCAAAAACAAATAGTTCGAAATCTCCCGATCTAGACTCTTTGTTTGTATTGGAATGTATGGAAATAAGTTGTTATATCAAAATGATCATTAGATCAAAGCATTTTACAAATCCAAAATCTAACTTTAGAAAAAAATTATTTTCTAGTGGGCATGTAAAATCAATTATTAGAGTTGATGATAGTGCATTTCCAATTCAAAATACAGAAACTTGTATCTTAGAATGGGATGAAACCTATACTGGACCCACAAAAATTAAATATAAAAACGGTGAAATTTTTGAAAAATATCTTGATAAAGATACTGTTATCAAACTAGATAATCCAGATTTTGTTGCAGAGGTTGAAAACAATCTTGCACACAGGTGGGTTAGGGGAAAATTGAATAGAAATAAAATTGTTCCTGGAAATTCTCCTATGGTAGAGGTTTGTGGTACAGGAGAAACACCAGTAATTCAAAATATTGAACCTGGATTGGAAGAAACCGCTAGAAATGTTCATGGTGTAGTGATCAACGTTGCTGCTGACTGGGGATCTTTAGGTAAAGTTATGATAAAACCATATGAAGCATCTATCAGTAGCAGTGTAATGTGCCTCAAAACAGATTCTGAGGAAGAATCTATTCAACTCCGCGATTACTTACTTTCTGATAAAATATCAGAAATTGTGAAATTGAATATGCCATCGTTTCACCCGACCAAAGACCTTTTTAAGAAAATTAAAGACCCTTTTAAATGAATCTTCTCCTTATTGTTGGTGATCCTTCTGGTTTGCACTCTCTTTCTGCATTGAAAGATGGATGGAAACCTGAAAATATTTGGGTTTGGGAAGACAATCCTGCACACATCTATGCAATTCGACAACAACATGCTAAAATAAATGTAACGGAAGATCTAGATCATCTTATTCAACAAAAAATGCGTTTTACATTAGCAATCGGCAACCCTCCATATGGAGTTGGTGCAAATCTAGCAATTAAGTTTCTGAATAAAACTTCAGAACTTACTGATGATATTCGATTTGTGCTGCCAACTTCTGTTCGTAAACCATCTTCTCTGAATAAGATCTCTGCGAATCTACATTGTGTTGTAGATCAAGATCTCGATCCTTCTACTTTTCCTGGTGGTATTAGTGCAGTAAAGCAACACTGGGTTGTGAAAGAAGAAAAGCGTGAAAAGATTTTTATGCACAAATCACACCCAGATTTTGAGTTTCTTTCATATGAAAACCGATTTAATGCTGACGTCTTCATTGGAGAATATGGATGTGGACCTAGTGGGCGAGTAAAAACTGAAAACTTTACTCACTATGCAAAAGGACATCACTTTATCAAGGTTCGCAATCCAGAAGTAATTGAAAATTTTCTAGAATTTGCACCAAGATTTAGAGAGGTTGCAAATCAGTGTAATGGACGCTATCATTTTGGTAAGAACGATCTTATTTCAACGTATATAAAGT
>Ga0075477_10000411_pt1 | contig 18347 bp, 8 predicted proteins | sample DEB08_DNA_FD_76338 | JGI IMG/M metagenome (GOLD analysis project Ga0075477, IMG submission 76338) | Aqueous microbial communities from the Delaware River and Bay under freshwater to marine salinity gradient to study organic matter... | ecosystem: Environmental > Aquatic > Marine > Coastal ...
ACACGAGAAATATTGGGATTTATTAAGGGTTACAATGCTAGTAATCAGTACCTGAAAGTTAATTCTTTAGGTACAGGAATTGAAATGACTCCCCATGTACAAGATTCAGAGTACAGAAATTTGCTTCAAGTCTTGGCAGGTAAAAATAAGTTTCGTGTACAGGCAGGAGATGTAATTGAGGTTACTTCCATAAATTCCCAAAAGATTGGATTTGTAAATGAAAATGGAGTTTACAGAAATTTAAAACATTCTGAGCAAAATCTTATCTATCGTAGAGTAGATAGTAATGTTTTGTTTTCAGATGAGTATGATCCAAGTAAAAGCAATTTAGTCTCCGGGACTTATTCTTTTGATGCCAAAATAGAAATATTGCAAACAGGGTATTACGCCACGGGTTGGATCGACTTCTATGACATGGAAGATGCAATCAATTCCCAAAACTCTGCAGGAACAATTGGTTCTAGCACGGATGCCGACTTACCTATCCCAAATGCAGATGGGCAAGTTTATTGGGTGACCGATCAGTTGTTTCATGTGTATTCAAAAAATGGAAGTTGGTACAAGTTATCAGATGATAGTTTGTGGAAGAATTTGCCCACAAGAGACATCGATATGTATATATTGCTTGGTCAAAGCAATATGCATGGGAATGCTGATCTTACAGGTGCTTCTACTGATATAACTGATGCCAAGAGTGATGTTTTCTTTAGGACTGCATGGCATGACAATACAAGCAATGCAACAACTCCATTATATGAATCTGCTTGGGTTGATAATGTAACTGCAGGAAATACAAGAGGTGACGATGGAGTTTCAACAATTGGGGGGTCATCTAAATTTGGGCCTGAGATTGGGTTTGCCCATGAAGGCAAAACCAATGGTTTGTTCGGAAATAATACTCCTGCGATTTTTAAGTATGCAGTAGGGGGTTCTGCTCTACATTTTGATACTCAGACTGCTAGTAATACGGATATAAGTGATTGGGATACAGACGACAACCTTGCGAATCGAAATGGTGATTGTTGGAGGAATTACAAAATTGCATTTGAAAATGCATTGCAGGACTTGCGGAATAAAGGGCATAGAGTTTTTGTAAAAGGTGTTGTTTGGTATCAGGGTGAATCCGATGGGCCGAAAGCAACCCCTGAAGGAACAATTGAAACAAAATTAAAAAAATTGTGGGATAAACTTAGGCAACATTTGCTATCTCAAAATATTACAACCGATTTTACTAAAATGGTTGTTACTAGAATAAGTGATTCAGCAGGAGAACCTGTCTCTTGGGGTGATGAGTATAAAAGATTGTCCGACAAATACACTCCCATTGGACTAGTCGATGCAACAATTTACTCACCCGGTAATAATATCCACCTTGATACAGATGGGATGTTTGGAATAGGTAAAGCGTTTGCTAGAGAAATGTATAAGGTTCTCAATCAGGGAAGTGATAGTATTGCACATGAAATTGCAGGTTCTGATCTGATAATCGGAGCAAGTTCGACTGAGTCAAATGTAACCCTGACGAGTGGTTTTGTAACTCAAGTTGATGACCTTTCAACAAGTTCAAATAACTTTACTGCAAAAACAGGAAGTAGCATTGAGCATGTAGATACAGGTTCAGACCTTCTTTACAACGAGAAGGTATTTAAGTGCGATGGGGATGTTGACATATTGGATTCAGGACAAATTACTTCTCTCAATTTGGGTAGTAAGTTGACTATATACATGCTCTTCAATCCAACATCTGTAAATGGCCCTCAGGATTCTCCTTTCTCAATAAAAGATAGTAATCCGTTTGATAATATTACTCCGCTTTCAGGAGATTTTAGTAGTTGGAAAGGGCAATGGTTACATAGCACAAGACCTGAAGGTTTCCAAGCACATCTAGGGACAACCGCAATAACCGGGTGGAATTTAATAACTTGGGAAATTGATACAACCGCACAAACCAATACCGCATGGATAAATGGAACGCAGATATTCAGCGTTACTGATACAGGAACACTAGGAGCGAACTCTAAAATTCAATTGATGGGGAATCACAATGCTCCGTCAGGCGTAACAGGAGCAAGCACTTTAGATGGTAAGTGGACTGAGTTCATATGCACAAGAGACAACTCAGATCGAGAAAAGATAGAAGGTGCGATTATGCATAGATATGGGTTAGCAAGGTTATTACCTGCCAACCATGCATATCGTGAAATAGTTCCATGAGATGTTTTATCCTAGCAATACTACTTCTCCAATCATGCTCGATGAAATCCATTGCTCCGACAATCGGAGGAGGGATCGGAGCAGGAGGGGGAGCATTGGCAGGAGGGATACCGGGGGCAGTTGTAGGGGGTTCTTTGGGAGCAGGTGCAGGTCAATTGGTTCACGAGTTGGATCGGAACAAGGAGGCACAACAAACTATTTCTGCCTTAACCCAGGGCGATGTAGAGAAGTTGGTAAGCATTCAGATGCAGGAGCACAAGAGTTGGTTCTCGAAGGCATTGGATGGATTGAAATCGATCCTCCTGTATTCTGCCATTGGATTTGCATTGTACCTTTTGATTCCAATTATTTACACGAGGCACAAAGTCAAAAAGATAAACAATGAGTGATAATACATTTATTATAGGTGCTATCGGTACAGGAACTAGTTGGGCCTTTGCTAATTCTTTTTTTGGGACAATGGCAGGTGTGTTAACCTGCATTTTTATGATTTGGAAATTGTACAGGATGTGGAAAAAAAAAGATGAGGTATAGTGAGTATGGTCAAATAGATGACAAACCTCTTGTTGATGGTGACCAACTATTTAGAGGTTTTAATACCCGGATTGATGCTGATAACCTTGAACCGGGCATGTTGTCATTTGCGTCCAATGTAAGATTGGACGATGGGGTTATTTCGCCAAGAAAGACTATAGAGGCATTGCAGGATTATTCTAATTCGGCAATGGGTATACAAAATACTCTTTTGGATGCCATAAAAATAAATCGTGGTAAGAGTCATGATGAAATTTTAACCGCAACTGATAAGTTATCTTTTTTGCATTCAGGGACTGCATTAGATGCAAATATTGAAATAGATTATCCTCTTGATCAAAAACCTACAGAAGGGTTTTTGTTAGATACAAATATCACTACTTTATTGTTTGGGAAACCAAGTCCTACACTTCCATTTACCGAAGGTACGCAATTAGGTCAGCAGGTAATGAGGTTAGAAAACAGGGATGAATATGACGGGGATGGTAATTTTATTCAGACCACTTACTCTTGGAAAAGGCACAAAGAGGTAAAACCTGTACTGAGAAAACTTATAGTTGGAGAAGACAGGATTGTTGTATGCCAAGATAAACCAACATTTGTGAGTGGTGAATTAGTAAATTGGAAACTGCCTCAGAATACAGATAGATTATACAAGGTCACAAAGGTAGATGGTTTTGAAGTGTACATGAGACCTGCATATCCATACTTCGATAATTGGGATGGTCAGGTTAATGCAAATCCAATTCCTTTAACAGGACAGACCCTTTATTCTATTGATGACGAATGCCCTTCCGGGAGTTTAGCAACTTGGGCAGGAAACAGGTTAATAGTGCCTACAGGTACGCATGACATTGCCATCTCATCCCCCTTGAGCACAACTGATTTTCCGATAACCAACACTCTAACAATTGGTGCTGAAGATGGAGGTGTTATTACCGCACTTGAACCATTAATTGATGACTCCTTAATTGTTTTCAAAAACAACTCAATCCATTTGGTCACATCGATATTTTCATTAAAAACTTTCGATGAGGGGGGCAACTTATCAATCATAAGGGTAACCGATCAGGTTGGTTGCATTCATAACCGGGCAAAGCAAGTCATAGGGCAAGAACTCATATTTGTGAGCAACCAAGGGGTCTATGGCATCAGTTTAAACGCAAGGGGTGATGGAGGTATTGGTTTGCCTGCCCAAGCACTCAGAATAACGGATATGCCACTTTCAAACGATGTTCAAAACCTTATATATGATGGAGGTTGGGACTTTGATACTACCCAAATAATATTTCACAAGGGTAGGTTGTATATGTTTTGCGACAACTATCATGACGAAACTTACAACGAGACATTTACTGCTTGTTTAATCTACAACACTTTACTCGCAAAATGGGAATCGTTAGATTACTACGCACCTGAGTTTTTTAGGATAATGCAACACTCCGGGGAAAACGGACAAAGCAAGTTGATCATTTTGCAACACAACAAGGGGTTGAGTGCATTGGAACAATTTGAAACAGAAGAAGATTCATACACAAGGATACCACAATATGGTTTAAGAACTAGAGCAGTTTCAAGAGGTTATCGAATGAACTCATTCAATAACAAAATATTGAATAGAGTTCAGGTTTCAGGAACAAGCGAGTTATTTAATGCCAACCCTAACATATTTAATGTAAGTTCAGAGAACCCTGAAAGAACATCTACATTATTTAACACATTAGGCACAACAACAGGTTCATTTTTGTATCGTTATAAGGAGCGAATGGAAGGTGAATCTTTTAAGTGGGAGTTTAGAACTGACACTTCTAGAACTAAAATTAAGCGAGTCATGTTAGAATCTAGAGAAGGTTTAAGAAACACTCGAAACTCATCGTAATTATGACAGATATTTCACCCGGATTTGTTTTTTCTCAAGGTCAATTAGTGACCCACACTAACCTAAATAAAATTGTTGATGACGCTATTATTAACGATGGTGCAATCAATGCAGTAAAGTTATCTAGCGACTCAATAAGTGGTGCAATTACAGGTCACTCAACTTTGCCGGATTCTGATCTAAACGATGCCGATTGGATTTTAGTTTACGATACATCTGCAAGTGAAATTAAAAAGGTTGCCAAAAGTGCATTTGATTTAGACAGAGATGTTACCCTCGATAATTTGACCATTAATACAGATTTAAATGTACAAGGATCAGTCGCAGGAGACCTAAATGTTGACCAAAGTCTATTTGCAAATGGAGGTAAGGTTTTTGTAGGAAATGATGCTTCTGTTGCATCTAATAACAATCATTTATTTTTCCATGTTACCAATGATACCACCCCTGCCTCCCTTTCGCATACGGGAGACACTAGTAACAGAAAGTTTGAGTTAACTGACGCATTGTCAGTAAATGGTTCAGTAACTGCAAGTGACCTTGTTTCTCAGGGTTTCTTAACTGCTGAAGATACTTTTTGGGTAAAGCATAGAATGTTACAATGGGGTAGCATAAGATATTTACTTGGGCCTGAAGGAGCACAACATGGGTTTGAATGGAGAAAACTGACTCAAAGTCAGGCAGATGCTGACCTTTTAAATTTAGGGAGTGGATCAAATTTGCCCGTCTTGCAATGTTACGCATCTGACCATCCTAATTACATGGGTTTGTATCAGGTAATGTCAGTTGATACTCCACTTGCTGATATACAAAGCAAAAGTACAATTTTCAGCATAGAGGGGGATCGACTTAATATACTTCCGAAACTTCAACAACAAAAGAGAAATTCAAATATTAGTTTAGTTTCGTTGAATGCAGATGATAGTCAAATCCCTTGGTATATAACTGCATATGGTACAGATTCTAGTAACACTAATTGGTTGAGTTTCACATGCTCAAGGCAACAAACAAATGAAGAAAACAAAATGTTCCTTGGTTCTTCCTCAAGTAATGTTGATTTGTGGGTGTTTGGACTTTTAAATGCAACTGAACTAGCAAGTCAGACTTTAAATGTTAGTGGCACTAAAAACTTTAAAATTGAGCATCCTGTACTTGAGGGTAAAGACTTGCTCCACACATCAGTTGAAGCACCGCAAGCAGATTTAATTTACCGGGGTAAGTTTACCCTTGGGGGTGACCCTGTAAACCTTGATACCAACTCTAATATCGCAGAAGGTACATTTGTAAAACTAGTTAAAGATGTACAAGTTTTTGTACAAAACAATCAAGGTTGGGATAGGGTCAAAGGCAGGGTTGAAGGCAATCTTCTTTATATAGATTGCGAAAATCCTGACTGCACCGATGAGGTTGATTGGATGGTGATCGGAGAAAGAAATGACGATTGCTATAAAAATTGCTCGAGCACGGACGAGAATGGAAACTTTATTACTGAGAAGGATTGCGATTGCGAAGTAATTCCCCCCACTCCTGATTCCCCAACCCTACCCAAGTAAGTGGCATTTTCATTCCAAGAGTATTTAATGAGTCTTCCCGGTGCAGGGAGGGTTCAAGTTCAACGCAACCCTGCTGATAGACCATCTTATTATGATGATATGCGGTTTCTCAATAAAGCAGGTGGATACACCGGGATAGGACTGCAAGCGACATTGCCTGTCGTCATGAACAATTTGCAGTATGCTGAACCTTGGATTGATACTGCTAATGCGTATATTGACTACTCTCGTGCGTTAGGGGGTGTAGATAATTATTTAACCGCGACAGAGTTTTTAGGGAGGAATGGAGGTCTGTATTTTGATCAAGTCATGCGTCCCGGAACGCAATTTGGATTAGCAACAAATATGGCCGTAAATCAAATTAATCCATATTTGACAATGGCAAGAGGTCTTGGGGGATTGACATCTAATGAAAAAAATCCCTATGGGGCGATACCCGTAATCAGGGAGTTCAATCAGGGACTTGACAGGGTAGTAACAGGAATGAACCAAAGTCCATTTGGGCAGTATATGGGCAAAATGGGGGGTCAAATATATGACAATTCCATTGGGAGACTTTACGGAATGGACAACGGGTTTTTCCGGGGAGTTGGAAACATTGCAAGTATACCGGGAGAAGTAATTAATACCGGGGGTAATGTTCTATCAGGACTTGGGGGGTTAATTAGGGAGGGTTATCAGGCAATTGATCGTAATGTTTTCAACAATGTATTGCCCGGTGGTAGCGACATTACTGACGAAGAATCAATGGAGTACAATAATCCATTTGAGGAAAACCCTGCAGAAGGTCTCGTTGATGCAGTTACTGATATCGGAGATTCATTTAAGAATCTCTCGACATTAGAGTACGAAGGTTTTGATGATGCAAATCGTGCAATCATCGATAGGTATGTCGAGAAAGGCATTCCTATGGAAGATGCGGTTGCCATCATGAATGCAGAGCAACAACGAATTGCCACATCCGGGGAAGGGTACGCAGACCCTGCTGATGCAATAAGATATGCTGAAATCGATTACACTCCTGAAGAGATCGAATATTATTCAGGATTGATGCAACAAGCAATGGCAGACCCTGCACAAAATCCGTTCCTTAATGAAGATTATGACATTGATGAACCTTATGTTCCACCAACCTCCCCGGAGGATCAGGCAATCATTGATCAGGGATTAGCAAACCTAGAAGAACAAGCAGGTGATTTGGCAGATGTTGTTATCGATACTACTCCTGACGAACCACTCACCGAAGATGACTTGCTCGACCTTAACGCTCTAAGTCCTGAAGTTTTAGACATGCTTGAAAACGACATGTATAGTGACTATAGCATCGAGGAAATGCAGAAGTTTGCAGACCTCATGGGTTACGAAACTCCTGAAGGTTTACTTGATCTAACAGAGCAAGAAAAACTTAGCATTGCAGGTCAATATGCATTTGATGAGGGGCAATATAAGGAGCACTTAAATGAACTTGAGCAGATGGAAATTGATTCTCGTAACCAATTTGATCAAACTGATTATTTGGAATCAATTGGGGGTCTGAACAATCTCAATACACAAATGAAGTATTGGGCAGGGAAAATTGATAAAATTTTTAGTAAGGACGAAATTACAGATCAGGACATTGATACTGCAACCCAACATCTTGCACATATAAGAGGACTTGAAGACAATGCCCTATTTAATGGGTTAACACAAAACAACAACCCTGAATTTGTAGAACAATATCAATCTAAAATAAACGAATATAAATCGAACATCAGGTCACAAATCGATCAGGCAAACACTAAGTTTGCCAATGCATATAAATCTCAGTACGAGACCAAGTTAAGTAACTTAACAGAGGAACTACAATCAATCCGTGCCAATCCAACTAAACAATGGAAAGGATTAGGAGCGACCAAAAGATATTATACAGAAGATCAAAGAGCAAGGGCAGACCAATTAACTGCAGAGATAGAGCAACTCAAAATTGATGCAGAGGTTTACGCAAATGTAGGTAATTTTGTAGACAATCTTTACGATGAAACAACTACTGACACACTTGCAGTCAGGGATTCTTTGTTAGATAAATTTGATACAGAAATTAAAAATGCAAAAAGCGATTTTGCATACATTCATAGGCGTGACCCTGTAACTGCTGATGGTACTATTATTCGCAATAATGAGTTTATAGCGAATAATAAAGATCAATTTGATCAGGTAGACTTAGACACTATCAGCAAAACTATAAGTGCTACAGATATCATCTCAAAGATGGACAGAATGACCCCGGAACAGATTCAGAGTTATAGACCTCCCAAGATAGTGGTAAACGATTATATTAGCACCTATAACCCTAGTACGGATCAGTATAGCATTGATTACGATCTTACAACCAACACTCCCGTTTCATCAGGGATTGATTTAAGGAATGCAAGTACACTTGGGAACGCTAGTGGGCAACCCCAAGTTGGCACATTATCAAATGCCGAAATCTTAAAGCAGGCAGAAGAGATTAAGGCAAATAAAGCACAAGAGGCAAAGAAGGCACAAGATGCAAAAAAAGCACAAGAGGCAATAGATGCTCAGAAAGCAAAAGAAGCACAAAGACTTGCAGAAATATCTGCAAACAACGCATCACGGGCGGTAAACGATACCCTTAATCGCATTCAACAAAACCAAACTTTTGGTAATGTATCAACTTATCGAGGTGGTAGTGGAAATACCATGCTCTCAGGGGGTTATTTAATTTGTTGGGTAGCAAGAGAAGTATATGGGGCAGACAATCCTAAGTGGTTACAATTTAGGGATTGGATGATTAATGATGCACCAAACAATGTCAGGGAGTCTTACCTTGAGCATGGAGCATCATTGGCAGAATACATTTCAAATAAACCTAATTTAAAAAGTAAAATAAGAATCTTTATGGATTCAAAAATAGGAGAGTAGTTATGTTTGCAGGATATGGATTCAATTTTGGTATGCCAATGCCGGGAGTCACGGGTAGTCTTAGAACATTTGCACCCCCAATGCCTCAGAAACCTAGAGACATGTTTGGAGGCAGGCAAATTACGCCTGCATTTCAGCAACAAATCCAAGAGGCACAACAAAGGGCAAAGCAGATGGCACAATCAAGGGCGAATCAATTGGTTCAAAAAACTAGACCAATGTCTCAACCTGCACCTCAACCTGCACCTCAACCTGCACCTCAACCTGCACCTCAACCCACAAGGATCACAAGTAATAGATTCCGTAACGGAAAAAGAAATCGGATGGGTCAACTTTCACAAAAACAAATGGATCAGTTGAATAGAGCGAAGTTGCAACAAAGACAACAAGAGCAATTAAAAAGGTTGGACATTTTTTCATCTAGGAGGCCATTCCGTGGTGTTGGGAATTATCGAAGTTTTGGAAGGCCGAATTACCGGGGTGGAGGTTTCCTCAGGGGTTTCAGTTTCTAAGGAGTTGTTATGAGTTACGGAGATTTTGGTTTACCTAGTTATGACTATAATTCCTTGACGAGCAGTATTGCGTCCGGGGCAGAAAAACTTACGAGTGCTTACGGGACTTACAAGGATCAGCAAGCAGAAGCACAAGCACAATCACAAGCAGATGCAGAGGCAAATGTTTTAACTGAAGAAGAGCAGGCGAGTAGCGATGCGGAAAGGGATGAGCAGATTGCATTACTTGATAGTCAGATTACAACCATTCAAGCAGAGCAGGAAAAATTACAAGAGATAATTAATTCTGCAGATACTAGCACATCTGAGGGGCAAAATTCCTACCTTCAGGCAATGTCTGCTAATAATGCTTTGATGCAAAACTTGGTGTTTACGCAAATTCTTAGAGACCAAGCAAAAGAAAAAGTTGTCGATGATGATGGGAAGGAAAAGGACAAGTGGGGTCTTAAAGAACTTGCCAATGTCGTTACCTTGTTAGGTGCAGGGATTGCAGTAGGAGACTCCTTAATGAGTCTCCTAGATGATGATGAAATTCAACCCATTGACATTCAAGAAGAGGTTAGGAAGGCAACGGAAGCATCAACCGATCCTGTTGTTGCAGACAAACTTATTTCCGCAGGATATCGTGACCAACCAAGAATTACCGATCTTGAAAATGTAGCAAGTTATAGAAACCAATTTGGTTCATTGTCCGGGGAACTTTTTAGAGACCCTGCGGTTGGTTCAGCATTAGAATCTGCATATCAAAAGCATTTAGAGGACAATCCTAATATACAAATGAACCGGGATCAGTTCATCGCAGAATTTGCGGAGAACAATCCAATGCATCCGTTGTCAGGTTTCATTCAGCAAAAGTTGTCTCGCATGAATCAGATCGCTCAATCAAGTAGCGATCTGTATAATATTGATACCGGGTTAAAACTAAGAGGATTTGACCATGCTAGAAACTTTTACAAACCAATTGATGAAGGAGGTATGGGTTTCACTCCTGACTCGTTCAGGTCAGGTGAACAGAAGCAAATTGTAAACCGGGCAATGGGACTCGTAAATAACCCTGATACACAATTACTGAGGGATAGCATTGGCAGACGAGTAAGGAGTCAGGGAGAGTTGTCTACGGACGAAATACGAGACATTACGGGTAGTGCTTTGACTAGCGTTGATCCATCCCTACAGAACCAACAATTCTTTAGGTCAGGAGGACTTGCGAGGGCATTGCTTAATAATGCCGGAGCAAAGAGAAACCGCTTAATTCAGGACGAGGCATCTTATGCAAGTTTGATGGGTCAGGAGAGAGCAGATATCACAACTGCAAACAATGTAGTCGCATCGAACACAATTGACCCTGTATCCGCATTCGGCCTGCAGGGAAGCAACACTCAATTAGCAAATCAGATTTACTCAACCAATCCAACACAAGGTCTAAATTACGATCCAACCTCTCAATATTTTAGTTCTTTATCAGGGGCAAACGCAAGCATTGCTCAAGCGAATATGGCAACCCCATCATTTTCGTCAAAGTTCCAAAACTTTGCCGGAGATGTCGATACTTTCGTTAACAATAAATATCTAAACTCATGAGTTACTTCCAAGCAAGATTCAGTAATGCTCCTGCCAACATGCCGGATGCTAGGCAGACTCGTAACTTTATAAATAACTTGCAGAAGCAAGAGCAGGAAAGGAAAGAACGGGCAAAGACATTGGCAGAAGATCAAAAGCGTTTGTCGCTTTTGGCCCAAGGTTATGGTCTAGAAAAAGGTGAGGCAGATGCAATGTCTCGTGGAGAGTTGTCCGGGTTTGTCGAAACCCAAGCAATGCAAATTGCTCAAAAGAAAGCACAACAGGAGCAGATACTTAACCTTGCAAAGTTTCAAAACCAACTGCAACAGACCGATATCAATCGTCAGATGGCACAATCCCAACTGAAGTTTGCAGAGGCAAATGCTAATGCTCAAAGAAATAAATTCCTTCAGCAACAACTAGATACATTGCAGACTAAAAAGGACGCAAATATTGTAAGAGACAGGATCAGTAAGGCAGAACGAGGGTTAGTTTCTGAAAACCCTGAAACGAGAAGACAATCTGCAAACTTTATAGAAAAAACAGGATTGGGTTCAGGCATGAGTAGATTGTCTGACAAGAGATTGTTGGAGCAACATCGTGCAGGTATGGCAAAGAATGATGTCAATCCATATGATAGGATGAACCCTGCCTCGACTGATTATGATAAAATGATGATGAAGACCCTTGTGGACTTTAATCCTGTTGTCGCTCAGTCTAATAAAAGGAAAATACAAGAATCTATCAACAAACTTGAGACTGCAGTCAGGAGTGGAAAACCAATTACAGGAACTGCGGTATCATTCCTTCCTGACTTCCTCAGAAACATTGTCGATGAAGAGGGTATGGCATTACAACAGGATGTTGAGTCAGTAATTCAAATGAACCTTCGAGAAACCTTGGGTGCTCAGTTTGCACAAAGAGAAGGTGAAATGTTTTTATCAAGAGGATTTAATCCAAACTTAAATGACCCTGCAAATATCGAAAGATTAAAAAAATTGCTTAGTGATATTCAAGGAGGGATTGATGAACAAACTGCCAAGTACGAGCATTACTATACTCCGCAAGGCAGGTATGGAATAAACACATTTCACGGGTATAGACCACCTGCTTTGCAGGACGCTAATAATACTCAAAAAACTTACAATCAAACTACAAGTTCAGGCAATCGTGTTAATATAAATATCCCCGGATCAGTATTAAAACAGAAATAAAATGCCAACTTACTCCTTCAGCAACGAACCATTAGGGTTGTCGCTTGAGTTAGACTTTGAAAACGAACCAACAAAGCAAGACATCTATGATGTCATTAAAACTCAAGTAGACCAAAAGCAAATATTTGACCTAGTCGAAGGGTCAGATGAGGACAAAGCATTTGTAGTCGATGCATATCGCTCAGGTTACTTTGAGCAACCTGAAGAAGATGTAGATGTTTTAGGTATTATAGGTGATGGGTTTAAAGATTTCGGTCAGGGTCTTGGTGAGATATTGGTAGACAATAATGTTGCTAAGTCTCGATTGAGAAACCTAGCAAAGAACTCAGGTGGATTGACTACACAAGGTAGCATTCCAATGAGTTACTCATCTCCTGCCATGCCAACTGCCTTTCAATTAGTAGATAAGCAATATCCGGGTGAGATTGATAACCTACTAAGAAAAAAGATCGATAGGGCCTCGGTAAGAGTCTTGGAAGATTCTCTCCGAATGTCCATGTCATGGGAGGATAAAGATGCTCAAAACACTTTGTCGCTTGCATTGGCCAATGAGGATTTGGACATGAATGACGAAGACCTCCGGGCAGAAGTCTCGAGGAGGGCAAATGAATTGTTTAAGTTAAAAAACAGAGCAACCCTATATCAAACTATTACAAACTATGCAGGTGGATATGCCATGCTAGGAAGTTTGATGAAAAGAGAACTACATCAATCAGATTGGTTCTCTAGTACCCAATCTGATAATGATGTTCTTGAGGAAATAAAGCACCTCAAGAATCAATATGAGATTGCAAGCGTAATGCAAAAGGGTGCTATTACAGGTGCTCAGGTTATTCAGAATTTTGGTTTTGATGATAAGTTCACCAAAATGACTGAAGATGCTCTCAGGCAAGGTTTAATTAAACCAAGTGATGAGCAAGCATTGGTATTAGAAATTGTTGCTTCTCCTGAAAATATAGTCACTCCGGGTGCAACAATGGCAACTCAAGCAGGGGTGAGAAAGATGGCAGTTGGTCAACTTAATAGACTAAACAATGAAATATTAGTTGCGAAAAAATCTTTCGATGAGGCAAAAGCAGGACTGCAGAATTTACGAAACGGAAGGCAGGTAAATCAGAACCAAGTAAACCTAAACAAGGTTGGCCCGGATAATGTAGTTTCACCAAAAACTATTCTTGATCCTGAAACATTTAAAGGAATTGAATCTGCACTAGAATCACAACTTAAAGATTCTAAGAAAATCTTAGATGAACTGACTCCCAAGTTTTACGATCAGATAAATAATTTTAATAAATCACCAATGCTCAGAAAAGGTCTTGGTGGATTTAGTTATGCATCAGGAGTTGGCCTCGAGGTGCTTGGCAGGACTGCACAATGGTTAAGGGGAGTTCCAAAAGAGTTAGGTGTTGATTTGCTTATGAAGGCAAATAAAAACCTAACTCCACAAGGAGCAGAGCAATTACTTCTTACGCTAGGAGGTGCTACAGGTATTGGAATAGGAGCACTTCAAATCAATAATGAAAATTGGCAACCTGACTATTGGGATGCATTGACTGCATTATCAGTAATGCTTGGCCCAAAGGTTGCGAGGTCAGGTGGACAAACCCTAAAGCATACAGGTAAATATTGGATGGATGCTCAGGGCAGTAAAAACCTTGCTCAATACTTTCAGCAACTAAATGTAGCACCATCATTGTCGGATGCATTGGTTGATCGTTCTACGGATGTTGGAATGGTTCATACCCTCAAGTCTTCAAAGAAAATTTTTGAAGGAGCAACTAAAGCAGGAGGCATTGGGGAAACAACTAGAAACTTTGCTCGAGGGGCAACTGCAACCGGGATGGACAAGGTTGGTGACTTTATTGGCAGGACTGCAGTTTCTGCAGGTACAGGTACTGCAATCCCCGGGGCAATGGGTTATGCTATTGGTGGAGAAAAGGGCATGGCGGAGGCCATTGGCCCTAACCTTTGGTTTGTAGGTTCAGGTACTATTGCAGGTGAATATGTCCGGGCCAAGTCTCTGAACGATTTGGCAATTAAGCAAAGAGGTGACATTGCCAACTACTCAAAAAATCTTTCAGAATCTCAGAGCAATCTTTACAAAATGCTGACTCCTGTAAACCAAGCAGGCATAGCATCTATTTCTCAGAAATATCCTGATTTAGAAATAAAACTTATCAATGATCCTGAAGGTGGAAATGGTGCTTATCATTACCGCAATGGAAGTCCTGTAGCATATGTAAATGTGATGGGTGATGCCCCACTCACAAACATCTTGGCCCATGAGGTTGGTCACCATATTCTCAGGCATGGCATGTCACCATTGGTGCATGAAATATTTTTCGGTTCAGTAGCAAGTGAGAAACCCGGAGTGTTTACCGCATTAGATGACGAAGGTAAACCCATCATAGAATATGATAATGGTGTTCCTTATTACAAATTGAACGATGAGTTTGAGGAGGTTCGTAATGCCTATGTTGAGCGTTTAGAAAATACCCCGGGCATAGATGAGGATACACGCATGGGTTACTCAACAAACCCTACTGACATCTTGGAAGAAGTGGTAGCAGAACATGTTGCCCACAAGATGATCAACGAGCAAAGTGATCCGGGTATCCTTAATACTGACATTGGTCAATTGGCAAAAAGTCTGTTTAGTGCAATTAGTGGCAAGGGTTTCATCCGGGACTCAGGGGTAGGTCTCGGCCTTGCTACTAATGAATTTGGAAATGGGTTGTTACCCATAAAGGAAAACAAGGAACTCTCAAAATTAATTGATGACTTTGAGAAACTTAGTTCCCGGAGGTCAGAGGGAGAAATGGGTGACATGCTCGAGGAAGGTTTTAGTGATGACATTGCAAACATCACTCCGGCCAAACTGAAAGCAAACCCGACCCTGATGAAATTGTTCAACAATCAGATTGTCTTAGATGCTAATGGCAACCCTGAGTTGACGATAACAGGTTTACCAAAATTGATGACAAATGCTCAGGTCAATAAGAGACAAAAGCAGATGTCATCTGATCTGAGTGACCTTATTGAAAAGTCAGGAGAGAAACCTAATGGTCATGTCACCATGAAGGAAACCGCAGATGGTGAGATGAATGGTGAGGGCCTATTCATTGATGACTCAATCATAAATGAATTGGCCAAGTCAGGAAATTATTCTGCAAGTCAAATTAACTTCCTAAGGCAAGCATCTGCTATTGGGCGAAAGATGGCATCAGATGATTTTACGGGCAACGAAGTATTGATGTTTTACTACCCTGCAATGAAGGGTGGAAAATATAAATCACTAAGAGGTGGATACAGGTCAATGTTGCTTTGGGGGATCAAGGTAAGTAAGGCCAACAATATTTATTTTCAGACTCTCAGTTTAACTGCTATGGAAAACAACCTAAGCAGAATGCTGAAAACCAAAAAGTATTCTAAGGATTTATATGATGCCTTCGGAGGCAACTCTCAGATCGAGGTAAGGAAAAATATTCGTAAGGCCCTCAAACAATATTTAGACAACCATCATAAAGGCAGATCAAATGATGATGGATCGTTTGGTATTGATAAGAAACAAAAGAACATTCTAAACGCACTAATGGGCGAGAATGTGCAGGCCCAAGTTGAGTCCAATCCATATTTGGCCAACTTGGGTTTCAGACCTGAGAATGCAGTAAAGTCTCGTAGGTTAGATCGGATCGGATCAATGGAGACAACCGCAAGGGGAGGTCATGTCGATTATTATAAGATCAAATATAATCACATGCCTAACTTGAAATTACACCCTAAACAGATGGAGTTGTTGTTGGATCAAAACCCTAATATCACAAGGGTTGACGATCCGACAGAGGGCCTTAACCGGGATCGTGCTTATGTTAATGAGTTGGCAAAGAAAATTCTAGATAGAGTTTCTATATCAACGGATGATGCAAAGATGCTCGAGGGCATAGCATTAAAATATGCAGAGGAACATGATGTCATGCCATCAGACCTAGAGGAGGCATTGTACAGGCAATTCTTTCGCAGGTCAGGGTACAGGTTGCCAAGGTTAGATGGACTTAGGGATAATGCTCATACTGCACTTGAAAACTTGGGGCAGGAAAAATTTAGCGTATCTCAATGGAATAGTGCTTTGTCAAAAGTTCCGGGAGCAAAAGCATACATGAGTGAACTTGGTTTAGAATACCATGAATTACCAAGCAAAACTCCTGAAGGCAAAGAAATGATGCTGAGTAGAGATCAGATATTTAAGGAGATAGAAAACAAAAAATTATTGTTTTCTTATGAGACTACAGATGGAACTGAAGGTAAATATGCCAATCACGATTCATTGCAGACTCCGGGCAGTTATAATGAAACTAGAAGCGTGGAGATGCTTACTTACTTTAATGGAGGGGGTAAGTATGATCGGCCTAGAGGGTTTGATATAAACTATCAAATGTTAGTTAAACCTGACATGGTTGATAGTATGATGTACACCTTGAGGCAGGCAGGTATTGAACCAACCCTGAAAGGTAAATACAAAGACCATCCACTCTACAAAGAAGACGGAGAATTGATGGGTATGCTTTTTGACGAAAGCAAAATGGGCAGACTTAGTGAGGGGGAAGTTCTTTCATTTAAATTTGGCCTAGATGCTACTGATTATGATGCAAGAAGTTTTACAGGTGCGTTTGAACAAGTAAGGCAAAATTTCAATCAGAAATTAATAAAATCCCTAATGAAAATTAAGGGAGATAAATCTAATTTTGATGATGCTGAATTAAAATATGCAACTGAACTTTCAGATTCTTTCATGATGCTCGAGGAGGATGGCAACGAAAGACCCGGCATAGAATTTGAGGATGTAAAAGGTCATTGGGGTGGAAGAAAAAATATTCTTGCTTGGACTAGAGGAACAGATCGAAAGAATATCCATGACCCAAGAGGGGTAATGCAAGTTAGGCACATGGAAGAGGTGCAATCTGATTGGCATAAAAGATGGAGAGATACTCAGGGTGATGCCGACTCAGACATTCCTACTCCACCAATGAAAAGCAATTGGTATCAGTTGGCAATAAAGAGGCAAATGCTCGAGGCATGGGACAAAGGTTACGATCAGTTTTCTTTTACCCAAGGGAAGGTGCAGAACGAAAGATATGATTTATCATCCCGTATTAATATTATTGATCTTTATGATGGCAAAAAATACATGCAAGGCCCGGGGGACTATCCTGTTGGTTTCAGAGTTATTGGTTTAGATTTAGATAATCATGGGTATCAAAGATTAGTTATAAGTAAGGGTGGAAGAGTCTTAGATTCATTAGATGATTTCGATGATGCAGTTGGCAGACCCTTATCTGATATCGTTGGAAAGCAAGTAGCAGAGAAGATTTTAAATACAAAGCAAGGAGAGAAATTTGACCCAAAAAGAATAGTACCAAATGCCTTAAAGAAAATTGTAGATAAAAAACATGCAACGCTAGAAAAGGTGTTGAATGATGAACTTGCCGGGTTAAGAAAAGGCAGGAAAAGAATGCCATTACCTGAGGATGAAATGAAAAGTTCTCAGATCGATGACTATGAGTTTGCGATAGCAAAAAAAGCGATTGATGAGTTTGATGACATCTTAGAGGAGATTTATGGCACTCCTGACATTGATAAAATTCAGGAAATGGTTAGGCAGGCAAAAGACATGGAACTTGGTACTGAAGATACTATGGTTGTTAATGATGTCATCATGCCAAAAATAGAGGCAATTAAGGACTTAGTTAAAAGTGGTACGGATGTCATAAAAAAGGTTCAGGGAAATGAAATCTTAACTTATGTTACCGATTTAGAACCTGACATTATAGGAGATGCAATCAACAATGGGATTCTATCTAGTGCTGAAACCTTGTATAAGTATTTTGATGACAACTATGGCAAGCACTATAATCAGGTAGTAATTAAGGGTACTTCACCTGATACCAAAGGGTTGGGT
>Ga0075477_10000417_pt1 | contig 18188 bp, 12 predicted proteins | sample DEB08_DNA_FD_76338 | JGI IMG/M metagenome (GOLD analysis project Ga0075477, IMG submission 76338) | Aqueous microbial communities from the Delaware River and Bay under freshwater to marine salinity gradient to study organic matter... | ecosystem: Environmental > Aquatic > Marine > Coastal ...
GAGAGCGCCGCGGCCAGCAGCAGTACCTCTGCGGTCGCCGGTCGTTCGCCGTCGGCGGACTCGGGGTCGGTGCGACGTGGACGTGGATCCAGCATCGGCGTCAGCACGATCCAGAGACAGAGACATGCCGGGAACGAGACCGTGGCAAGACGTGCCGCCTGTTCGGGAATCCTCGATTCGATCGCGACCGAGCCCGAGACGAGGGGCGATTCGATCTCGGAGGGGATCCACGCTGCCGCGATGCCAAGTTGCAGCAGGTAGAGCAGTCCCGCCCACCACGTCGGCCTGCGAAGCGAGGAGGGACGCCAGCGGGCGAGGGCGAGAAGCGGCAGGAGGCCCCCGAGGATCAGGATGATGCCGAATGCCGTCATGGCTTCTCGCCCGGGGACTCCAGATGTCGTCGAAGGTGCTCCACGAACTCGACACCGACCGACTCCGGTGAACATCGCGCGAGATAGCGGCGACGCGCCGCCGGACCGAGCTCGTCGGCTCGCGCGAGGACCGCTTCGATGGCGGTGGCTGCGGACCCCGCGGCGACGTCGATCGGCAGGATGGCGCCGACCTCCTCGTCGACGAGTTCGCCCGTGCCTCCGGCGCCGGTCGCGACGACCGGCATGCCCACGGACAGGGCCTCCATGATCGAGACCGGCACACCCTCCGAGGACGAGAGGTTCACGAAGACGTCCGGGGCCCGGCGAGTCCAGATCTCCCGGATCGCGTCGGGCGCGATCCAGCCGGAGCCTTCCGCCTCGAGGTTCGGCGGGACGTTCCTCGGAAGTGCGGCGATCAGTCGATCGGTCTCGAGGCCGACGTGGAGCCACCGCATCCGTCGATCCGGCGACCGCGCGGCGAGTTCGGCGAGTGTCCGGGCCAGCAGCGGGATTCGCTTCACCGGCGCATCGGTCGAGCAGCTTGCGAGCAGCGGGGACGTCGACCTCGGATTCCGCCGGATCGGCCCCGGTCCGTCGCGAAGGCAGAGTCGCGAGGTGACCAACCTCTCCACGTGATCGGGATGTCGTCGGGCGAGGTGACGACGCCCATCGTCGGAGACCGCCAGCACGACCCGGGACCGGGCGGCGATCTCCTCGCGGAACGGGAGGTATCCCGCCGGCGCCAGGTCTTCGTAGAGGTCCCCGCGGTGTGCTCGGCAAGCGAACCGGATCGACGGGTCCACCCTGGCCGCCAGCGCCGCACCGAACGCCTCGGCGTTGGACCAGTAGCAGAGGATCATCGACGGCGAATCCCGTCGGGCGAGGAGCCAACGCGCCGCGCGGCCTCCACGGTGCAGATAGTGGGCGGCGTAGGCCGCCCGAAGGGGATGCAGGAGCGCAGGTCCGAAGCGTCGCAGTTCCGCTGCCAGTGCGCTCCGACGAGCGGACCCGAGCGCGGAGCTTCGCGGCGGTCGGGGCCTGCGCCGCTGCGCCAGCGAGGTGTCGACCGAGACCCCGTCGGGAATCGCACGCGCTGCACCGACCACGCCGTAGGCCGGGACGATCGTCACCGGCCAATTCGCGGCCAGCATGCTCAGCTCGGATTCGATGAACGCCTCGCCTCGGCCGAATGGATAGGTCTGGGTGAACAGCAGCAGCGTCATGGGACACGGCTCCCGCCATCGCCGATGAGATCCGCGATGAACTGGAGGCGACGATGCTCCTTCACGCCGACGCCGAGACGGTCTCGCGCGAATCGCCACGCCTCGTCGTGAATGCCCGGATCCCGCCGGGTGGTCTCCAGCAGCGATCGGACGGCCTCCACGGCGGCGTCCAGTCCATCTCGTGCGAAGTCGATGCGAATCGCGAAGCGGGTGTCGGCTGCGAGGTCGGGGTCCTCGTAGCCGTAGACGATCGGAAGGCCCGCCGCGATCATCGTGCGACTCTTCAGCGGACAAGCCTCCCGCAGGCCGGCGCGCTCCATGGCGAGCGAGGCGAGCCCGATTCGGCATCGAGAAAGCTCGTCGCGCAAGGCGGCCTCGCCCATTCGAGGCACGAACTCGACGTTGGCGGGAGCGGTCTCCGCAGGCGCTCCGATCAGACGGAAGATCGCCTCGGGCACCTGCTGGGCGATGCGCAGCACCCGGTCCACGCCGTGCCATGCCGACGGAGATCCGATCGGCATCACGACGACCGGCGGACCGTCGGGGATCTCGCGGGTCGGCGGGGTCGCGGGGACCTCGACCGAGTTGGCCACCACCATCGACGGGATCTCCACGCCTCTCGGGAGAAGTTCGGATGTGACCGCGTTGAAGCCGGCGGCACGCGCCGCAAGGCGGGGCCACGTCCAGCGCCAGTACGCCGCGGCGGTCCGTGACCGACGGGCGAGCTCCCTCGCCGGATCGCTGTTGATCTCGAAGATCGTGGGGATCCGACCGAGCAGTCCCTCGAAGGCCGGACACCAGGGGCCCTGACGGATGAACGCCGCATCCGGGCGCAGGTCACGCAGCACGCTCGTCGCGTTCGAGAACCACCGTTGATGTCTGACGATCCACCCGAGGCGCGTTCGGGGCGGTGCCTCGACCGTCGCGACTCCGGGATGCTCGAGTTCGACGATTCGTCCGGTCGGCAGTTCGAGCAGCGCCACTTCGTGTCCGAGGCGCCGCCAGCATCCGGCGGTCCGGATCAGCTTCGCGGAGACGCCCTCGCCCTCCACGATGCGATGGTGCGAGATCAGCGCAAGCCTCATGCCGTCGATCCGATCGTGGGCATGGGATCAACCTGTTGCAACGATCCGGTCCCCGACCAGGCGATAGATCGATCCGGTGCGGGGACACGTCCACTCGCCTTCGCCACGCAGCGGAAGCGGGACGCGCTCCCCGGTTCGCGTCATCCAGCCCGCATGTCGAGCGGGGACGCCCAGAAGAAGTCCGAACGACGGTGCATTCCGGTTGATCAGGGCGCCCGCGCCGACGAAGCAGTGCTCGCCGAGTTCGACCCCGCAGACGATCGTGCAGTTGGCGCCGAGGGTGCTGCCGTGGCGGACGATGGTGTCCCGATACTCGTCCTTTCGGACGACGGCGCTGCGTGGGTTGTAGACGTTCGTGAAGACCATGCTCGGTCCGCAGAAGACGTCGTCCTCGAGCGTCACGTTGTCGTAGACGCTGACGTGGTTCTGGATCTTGACGTTGGATCCGATCGACACCCGGTTGCCCACGAAGACCCCTTGTCCGAGGGAGCATCCCTCGCCGATCGTCGCGCCGCCGCACACGTGCGCAAAGTGCCAGACCCGTGTTCCCGCGCCGATCGAGGCGCCCTCGTCCACGATGGACGAAGGGTGTCGAAACCACCCGCCGGGCATTTCGATCAGATCGCTCGGCATGGTTCGGTCTCGGTCAGTAGTGGAGCGGAAGGCTGACGGTGCGTCCGTCGCGGGCGCTCAGGTAGGCCGCGATGATGACCTCCAGACTCTTGAGGCCCTCTCGCCCGTCGGTGAGCGGTTCGGCCTTGCCGCGAAGGACGTCGATCACGTTCTCGTAGTAGGGGAGGTGGCCCAGTCCGTACACGTTCGGGACCTCGTAGTTGGCATCGCGGATCGAGGCGTCGTAGTCGCGCTCCTCGGCGAAGTCCCAGATCTGGATCTCGTTGACCGCGACGCCGCCGATGCGGACGCTGCCGGTCTCGCCGAGCACGGTGATGCTGCCCTCGAGATTCCGAGGCCAGGTCAGCATGCTGACGTTCATCGAGCCCATGGCACCGCTTCGCCATCGCACGTTGAGCACGCCCGAATCCTCGACTTCGATGCTTCGGCCCAGCGTGCCCGTCATCGCCTGGACGCTGGCGATGGGGCCGATCAGCCAGTCCAGCAGATCGACGTAGTGGCTGGCCTGGTTCATGAACGCGCCGCCGTCGAGTTCCCAGGTTCCCCGCCAACGGTCGGTGTCGTAGTAGGACTGCGGTCTCTGCCAGAACACGTTGACGTTGACCATGTGGATCCGACCGAACCGACGCTCGTCCACCGCCCGCTTGAGCAGCTGGAGGGTGGCGTTGAACCGGTTCTGCTTGACCACGAAGAACCGGACTCCGGCCCGGTCGCAGGCCTTGACCGCGTCGAGGGCGTCCTGCCAACGGGTGGCCATCGGCTTCTCGGTCATCACGTGAAGTCCCGCCGACGAGCAGGCGACGGTCTGGCTCGCGTGGAGTCCGCTGGGCGAGGCGAGGATCGCCAGATCCAGAGCGAGGCGATCGGATCGCACCTCTTCGAGCATCTCCTCGATCCGGCCGAACCGCGGCGTCTTCCGGTCGAGCGACGGGCACTCGTCCCACGGCACCGCGTCGAACCGCGCCGGGCTGACGTCGCAGACGGCGACGAGTTCCATCCGATCCGCGACCCGATCGAGCACCTTGAAGTGGTTCCTCGAGATCCGTCCGCAGCCGACGACCGCGGCCCGGATGGGGCGACCTTCGATGACGGAGTCGGAGTGCCACATCGCGGCGAAGTGTACCGCCGGGTGCGGGGTTGGAGACGCGTCCGGTATCCTCCCGGCTTTCGCAGCACTCGCGACGGAAGCCTGCCGGTGACCATCTCGATCACGACGGTGCTCGGCGCCCGGCCCCAGTTCATCAAGGCCGCGACGGTGAGCCGTGCGCTCCGGGCATTCGGCATCCGCGAGTCGCTGGTGCACACGGGCCAGCACTACGACCGGTCGATGTCCGAGGTCTTCTTCGAGGAACTCGGCATTCCTGCGCCGGATCGTCACCTCGGTGTCGGCAGCGGGACGCATGCGGCGCAGACCGGGGCCATGCTGCAGGCGGTCGAACAGGTCCTCCTCGAGGATCGTCCCGACGTCGTGCTGGTGTACGGAGACACCAACTCCACGCTGGCGGGCGCCCTGGCCGCGTCCAAGATCGGGATCCCGGTGGCCCACGTCGAGGCCGGACTGCGGAGCCTCAATCGCGCGATGCCGGAGGAACTCAATCGAGTCCTCACGGACCATCTGGCGACGTGGCTCCTCTGTCCGACCGATCTGGCGGTGCGGAACCTGGACCGCGAGGGAATCGGATCCGACGGCGACGCGCTCGGCCGCCGGGTGGATCAGGTCGGCGATGTGATGTTCGATGCGACGAGGGTGTTCGGTGAACTCTCCACCTTGCGGTCGACCGTGGGCACGGCACTCGATCTCGAGGACGGCGGGTACGTGCTGGCGACGGTCCATCGCGCCGAGAACACCGACGATCCGCGGCGACTTCGGCGAATACTCGAAGCCCTGGCCCGCATCGCGGAGAGGCGAACGGTGGTCTGGCCGATGCACCCGCGCACCGCCCGGGCGATCGAGGGAGCGGTCGATGTGCCGGGGTTCGATCGGGTTCGCCGCATCGATCCGGTCGGATATCTCGACATGCTCTGGCTCGAGGGCCATGCGGATGTGGTGCTCACCGACTCGGGCGGCGTCCAGAAGGAGGCGTACTTCGCCGGCGTGCCGTGCGTCACGCTTCGGGACGAGACCGAGTGGGTCGAGTTGATCGACACGGGCTGGAATCGACTGGCACCGCCGGACGGATCCTGCGACATCGTGCAGATCGCCGAGTCCGCAGCGCCCGGAAGGTCGGACTTCGTCGGCTACGGAGACGGTGCCGCGTCGGAACGAATCGCCGCGATCCTTGGCGAGGGGCCGCCGCCCCGTCGCTCGGAGACGATCTCGACGTGACCGGCGCCCCCGCCGAACCCGACGCCGAACCCGACGCCGAATCGGACATCGGGACCGCCGGGGCCTCGCACCCGGAAGCCCCGGCGTCGTCGAAGGACGCCACCGCTTCAGCGGCCGTCGCGATGCTTCTTCACGCGATCGCGCTGATCCTCGCCGCCGTCGTGATCTTCGCCGCGGGCCGCTTCGCATCAAACGTCGGCACCGGCCTCGATCTGACCGATGAGGCGTTCTACCTGCTCGATGCGCGGCACCCCGAGGACCAGTTCGCCGCGCCGCGGCTGCATTGGGTCCTGACGGCGCCGCTGCATCGCCTCGTCGACGGGAATCTTGCGCTCCATCGGCTGGCGGGCTTCACGATGCTGGCAGCCGTCGGCGCCGCACTCGCACTGGTCCTCGCTCGGCTGTTCGCGCCTTCGGAGCGCGGTTCGGGGCTGACCTCGCGGGCGATCGCGACGGCCACGATCGGTGCCTCGACCTCGTTGGTCTTCTACGGGTTCGCGGTCCGCACGCCGGGATACAACTGGGCCACTCTGCTGCTTGCGACGGCGACGTTGGCGGCGATCGCCTGGTCCGCTTCGCCAAGGCGTCGGTCGATCTCGGCGCTTTCGCCGGGCGCTCTCTCCGGGTTGGCCTTGCTTCCCAAGTTGTCGACCGGCTTGTTTCTCGTCACCGCCGCAGTGGCGGGCTGCGCCTCGATCGGCATGGCCCGCGGCGGTCCCCGGGCCGCCGCCACCCGGGCGGTTCTGTCGGTGGTTGGAAGCCTCGCCGGTGTCGCGGGCGGACTGGCGGTGCTCGCCATATGGGGCGATCCGATCGCCACCTTCGGTGCCGGAGCGGAGATGCTCGCGCCCACGGCCCTCTACGGGGATCTCGCGGACCGTCTTCGAGAAGAGACCGGGGAACTTCTGGAGCTGTGGTGGGCGGACGCACGGGTTGCGGTGGCGAGCGCCGCGGGGCTTGCCGTGGCGACGGGGCTTTGCTCGGTGCTGCGTCGGGAGACGCTCGCCGCGGTGTTCACGGGCCTGGCCCTTCCGGCGGTGGTGCTCGTCTTCGGGATTCTCGGACAGGGGTGGGAGGAGGTCCCAAGTCGCCCACGGATGGTGCTGGTCTCGGCGACCATCGTGGTCGTGGCCTGGATTCCCGTGTTGGGATTGCGCACGGCATGGAGAGCCGCGGGCCGGGCAGATGGCCTGGTCGCGTCGGGCGTCCTGCTCCTGCTGGTGTCGATGCCGCTGATGACCGCGGCGGGCACCGGCAACGCCGACTACTGGCGATTCGCGACCTTCGGGTTCTGGCTGTTGGCCGCGACCTTGCCGGCGTTGCGTGGTCTGACGGGGTCGATCTCCTCGGTCGTCCTCTCCGGATTCGGCCTGATCGCCATCGCGGCCCTCGCCGGAATCGTCCTGGTTCGTGCACCGCTCGAGGCCGCCTACCGACCGCCTGCGGATTCCACCGGATTCCTGGAGTCGATCGAGATCCATCCCGGCAGTGGGAGGATCTCGATCGATCGGGGCCTCGCCGCATCGATCCGAGAGCTTCGGGAGATCGCCGATGCCGCGGCGATGCCGGCCGGACAGGACATCCTCGCGTGCTTCGACATGCCGGGACTGGTCCTTGCGCTCGATGGGCGGGCGCCGGGCACGTCGTGGTTGTTCAGCGGCTATCTGCGAAGCGATCTCGCGGCGGAGCGGGCGCTTGCGTCCATCCCCCCGGCGCGGCGGCGACGGGCCTGGGTGCTGGTTCGTACCCCCCAGCGAGCGGAGTCGCGGCGCCTCGAGGGGGCGAACCCCGACCTCGCGGACCTGTTCGCCTCGATCGGAAGGCGGTTCCCCGAGGACTACACGCTTGCGGGTGGTGTGGATGTCCCCTTCTACGACCGCACCGCCCATGTGGAGTTGTGGCGTCCGCGCGACGAGGTCTCCGGGGACTCCGATGCGGCTCCGGTATCCTCCCTCGCCGATCCGGCGGCGACCGAGATCGAGAGACAGTCCGGCCCCGGCGATGACTGAGCGAACACCCTCGACGACCGATGCATGCGCAGCAACGGCAACCGGTGCGCCGGCCGGCGAGGGTTCCGGCGACGAGGCGAACGCCGTCGTGCGGCCGGATGACCGGACGTCGTCGTTCCATTCGTCGCGGCGCTCCCTGTATCACGACCGGATCTGCGAGGTCTACCGGCAACTGGTCCTGCCGGGCAGTCGCGTGTTGGATGTGGGTTGCGGCAACGGCGACCTTCTGGCCTCGCTGGATCCGGTTCGCGGCGTGGGCGTCGATATCGATCCCGACGTGGTGGCCGTGGCGACCGCGAAGCATCCCGACCACGAATTCCGCTGCGGCGACGCCCATGACGCGCTGCCCGAGGGACCGTGGGACGTGGTGATCCTGTCACACGCGGTGGGCGACTTCCGGGACATCCAGGGGGTGCTCCGTCGTGTTCGGGAGGTCTGCGATCCCGAGACCCGGGTGATCGTCAACACCTGCAGCCGCCTATGGACGGTTCCGTTGCGCATCGCGGAGGGAATCGGTCTGGGGCGTCCCCAACTCGGTCGGGCCTGGATCTCGCCACAGGACCTTCGCAACCTTCTCGAGATCGAGGGCTTCGAGCCGTTCCGCCAACGCAACGAGGTTCTGTGCCCGATCCGGATTCCCCTGGTCGCCCGCGCGCTCAACAGGTTCGTCGCGAAGCTCTGGCCCATCTCGATCTTCGACCTCTCGCACTTCGAGATCGCCCGGCCGGCGCCCCATCGCGCCGCCGCCGACGCGTCGCGGGCCCCCAAGGCTTCCCAGCCGAGCGTCAGCGTGGTGATTCCGGTTCGAAACGAGAAGGGACACCTCGCCGAGATCTTCGAACGTCTCCCCGAGCTCGGCCGGGAGCGCGAATTCATCTTCGTCGAGGGCCACAGCACCGACGGCACATGGGAGGAGCTCAACGAGATCGCCGGGGCCTCCGGCCGGGACGACGTGGTGCTGCTGCGTCAGCCGGGCAAGGGCAAGGGCGATGCCGTGCGGCACGCGTTCGCCGCCGCCCGTCACGAGGTCCTGATGATCCTCGATGGCGACCTGTCGGTGCCGCCGGAGTCCCTCGACCGCTTCCTCGAGGTGATCGCATCCGGGCGGGGCGACTTCGTCAACGGCGTTCGCCTCGTCTATCCGATGGAGCGTGAGGCGATGCGCTTCGCCAACCTGATCTTCAACAACCTCTTCGCGGTGCTCTTCACATGGGTGCTCGAGCAACCGGTGAAGGACACCTTGTGCGGAACCAAGGTCCTTCGTCGCACCGACTACGAGCGGCTCGCGGCGAACCGATCGTTCTTCGGAGACTTCGACCCCTTCGGCGACTTCGATCTGCTGTTCGGTGCGGCACGGATGAACCTGAGAATCGTCGACCTGCCGGTGCGCTACGCGGCGCGCTCCTACGGCACCACCAACATCCAGCGTTGGCGTCACGGTCTGCTGCTGTGGCGCATGCTGTGGATCGCCTGCCGGCGCTTGAAGTTCCGATGAGTGCGACCCGACGGGGCCTGCTGCGGCGTCTGCTTGGGGATCCGGAGGCGAGAGATCTCGATGTCGGCGGTTCGGACGCCACGCGGGCGCATCGGCGAATGCTGCTCCGAAAGGGCCTGCTTCGGAGGATCCATCAGGAGTGGGGTCGGTGGATCGCGAGATCGCTTCCGGCAGGGGACGGCGACGTGCTCGAGATCGGGTCGGGCGGAGGAATCCTCGATCGATCCATCGAAGGACTCGTCACCTCGGACGTGCAGGAACTGCCATGGGTCGATCGGGTGGTGGACGCCTTGGATCTTCCCTTCGACGACGGGAGCCTTCGGGCCGTCGTCTGCATCAACGCGTTCCACCACCTGCCGGAGCCACTCGACTTTCTCGGCGAGGCGGCGCGAGCGGTGCGACCGGGGGGGCGTCTGCTGATGGTCGAACCTTGGCCGACGGCGTGGTCGTCGTGGGTCTACCGGCGACTCCATCACGAGCCCTTCGACAAGGCGGCACCTCCGCGCTTCGAGCCGGGCCATCCGATGGTCGCGGCCAACGGGGCGTTGCCGTGGATCGTGCTGCGACGCGATGCGGAAGGTCGCGAGGGGCCGACGCCGACATGGCGCACCGTGAGCATCGAGCCCACGATGCCGTTGAGCTATCTGCTGTCCGGCGGACTCTCCACGAGGCCGTGCCTTCCCGGAGCCGCGGCTCCGCTGGTGCGTGCGCTCGAATGCGCGACCGGACTCGAGCGACAGGGTCTCTTCGCCCGCATCGTCCTCGAACGTCGCGATCCGACCGAGGGCGGGCGGCGATGAGGACTCGGACGAAGATCGCCCTCGCCCGTGCGATCCGTTCGGGCCTGCGCGCCGCCGCGACGCCGTGGGGCGGACTGCCCGCGGAGGTGCGGCGGGAGGGCGTCCGATGGACCATCGACTGGGACGACGGCATCGAACTGTCGATCGCGCTGCTCGGCGGGTTCGAGCGTCGGGTGCAGCGGGCCTGCCGGGCGAGACTGCCGCAAGGTGGGGTCGCGCTCGATGTCGGCGCCAACGTGGGCGCGATCGCCTTGCCCCTGGCCGCCCATGTCGGAGCGGAGGGCGTCGTGCATGCGTTCGAACCGACCGTCCGGGGTGTCGAGCGCCTCGGCGAGAACCTCTCCCTGAATCCCGAACTTCGCTCGCGGGTGGTGGTGCATCACGCGTTCGTGGGCACACGGGATTCCGTCGCGCCGCGCGACCTCCCCGCTCGCTGGCCGGTCTCCGGTGGGTCGATCGAGAACGCTGCGGGACATGGCGGAGTGGCGTGCCCGACCGACGGTGCCGTCACGTTGGCGCTCGACGATCTGCTCGAGTCCGGATCGCTTCCGCGCGTCGATCTGATCAAGCTCGATGTCGATGGGCACGAGGCGTCGGTGCTCGAGGGGTCTGCACGCCTGCTTGCGGACCACCGCCCGCCGATCGTCATGGAGCTTGCGCCCGACGCCCACGACGAGGTGGACCCCACCGGCTTCCGTCGAATGCTCGAGATCGTCTCGGGGGCCGGCTACCGCCTGCGAGATCTTCGCGGACGGTCGATGCCCTGCGAAGAAGCGCACCTCAGATCGAGGATTCCGCGAGGCTCGGGGTGCAACGTCGTCGCCGAACATCCCGAGGGCTCGCATCCCCGCACGGCGAAGCGGGAAGTCAAGGCTTCGCCCGAGCGAACAGGAGATCGGTGAATCCGCGGCGTCGACTGTGTTCGACCAGCGCGTCGGCGTCGCCGACGGATTCGAGACGCCCCGATCGGGGCTGGAAGACGCTCGGAACGTATCCCCTCGTCGCGAGCTCGTGAAGCAGCGTCTTCGGATCCGTCCCGAGACGGCGAAGGCCGTCGGGCCAGAACTCCATCAGGATCGAGAGGGAGGTGCTTCGGTCGAGCGTCTCGACGAGGCCGGCAAGCGCGAGCCCCTCGGCACCCTGAACGTCGAGCTTGATGGCGGAGACCTCCCGGTTCGCGTCGATCGCCTCGTCGAGACGCAGCCCCTCGACCTCGATCATGGTCCGTCGGTCGTCCTCCACCAGCACACGATGATCGCCGCCGTGGTCGCCTCGAAGGCCGAGGGCGATCGGACCGGTCCGATCGACGGCGGCGGCCCGGAGCAGACGGATGTTGCGTCGCCCCGATCCCGCGACGGCGCGGGCGATCGAGTCGGCGTTCTCCGGAGCCGGTTCCACCGCGAGGACCTCGCCCGATGGTCCGACCGCATCGGAGGCTTCGAGGGTGTAGAGGCCGAGGTTCGCACCGATGTCCAGGGCGATCGTCCCGGGTCGGCAACGTTCCCGCCAGAGATCGAGCATTCCGGCGGTGCTGCGACTCCATCGCGCGAGTTCGGCGGCGAGTCTTCGATCGAAGGTCCGCGGATGAAGACGATGTCCGCGGACGCTGATCGGGACGTTGGCCAGCGGGCCGAGCCAGCGATTCGCCCATCGCATGCCCGACCGGGCGAGCCTCGAGCCCTGCAATCGCATGAGAGGTTCGGGTCTGCCGGCATCGACGTGGCGCATCGTCCGGATCGTACGTCGCGGGTTCCGCAACGCGAGCGGGTTCGACGGTGCCGGGCGCAACGAGAAAGAAGGCCGGCCCATCGGGGCCGGCCTTCGCTTCGATCGTGGGATGCTGATGCGGTGTCAGCCGCTGACGCGCCAACTGGGCGAGACGTCGAGCGGGGGCACGGTGATGCTGTCGACGGTGAGGGGCGTCGGCGACGCCGGGTCGTAGTTCATGTACCAGATGCCGAAGGTGCCGCTGGTCTTCTGCTGCCAGAGCAGATCGCCCACGCCGTCGTTGTCCATGTCGGAGATGCCGACCATCGCCCAGGCCGGACTTCCGGCGGTGGGGATCACGAAGATCTCCTGGATCTCGACGCCGCCGGTTCCGCCCAGGATCCAGACGCCGATGACGCCCGTGGTCTGGTTGCGCCAGAAGAGGTCCGGCTGTCCGTCGTTGTTGAAGTCGCCGACGCCCTCGGCCTTCCAGCCCAGCGGCGCCTGCGTCGGGAAGACGTTGAACGAGGTCGGCTGTCCCGCCGGGCCGAAGTACCACAGGCCCGACTTTCCAGTGGACTGGTTCTGCCACACCAGGTCGTCCACGCCGTTGCCGTCGAAGTCGCCGGTGCCGGCCACATGCCAGACCGTGGAGACGGTCGGGTTGACCACGTAGGCCGAGGCGAACAGCGGCCCGTTCAGGATCCAGTTGCCGAGAAGGCCGGTGGTGTTTCGCCATGCGACGCCGGGTCGGAACGCAGGGAACGGATCGCCCCAGTTTCCGATGGCGACCGCGGACCAGTTCGCAGCGGCGGTGCCCATCGACAGCAGCCCGGCGGCCTCGCCGTTCAACATCATCTGGACGTTGACTTCGCCGGTGCTGGGGTTCTGAACGACCAGATCGTTCCAGCCGTCGCCGTTGAAGTCGGCGGGACGGACGGGATTGGGATCACCGTTGGGGCACTCGGCAGGGAACTGGATCTGGTCGATCTGGTTGGGCACTCCCTCGCCGAAGGGCAGAAGGGTGATCCGAAGGATCTCGATGCCCTGCTCCCAGGTGACCCCGAAGAAGAGGTTGTCGTCGGGGTTGTCGGGATCGTTCGTGGGAAGATCGGTGTACTGCCGCGTGAAGGCCTGCGTGCCGGCGTTCACGGTGAGGGTCATCGTGGTGCCGATGTCGGAGCCGCCGGTCCACACGAACCCGACCTCGGTCGGCGGGACCGCGAACGACAGTTCGATGACGCCGAGGCTGTTGGCCTGAAGCGTGTAGCCGCCCGGGGGGACGCCGACGGCCTCGACGATCGCGGCGCCGGTTCCCGAGTTGAACTGCAGGGCGGGCACCGTCTGCATCCCGTCCGGAAAGAACTCCAGCGCAAAGCACTGCTGTCCATTGCCGAAGTAGGTGCTGTCCGCCAGCGACTGGTACGGCACGGGATCGTCGAACACCGGAACCTGAGCAGCGGCCGCAGCGCCGAGGGCGAAGGTTGCAAACATCGGGACGAGCGTGGACCCATTCATGGGAAGATCTCCAGGGGGCGCCCACGGGAGGGCGCGAAGCGTCTTGTCGAGGTAGCCATCGGTTGAATGATCCGACGACGTCAGGGAACCGGATCCGGTTCGGCGTTCAAACGCTAGACGCCGTGCCTCCCGGACGTGGTTGGAACGAGATATGCCCGAATCGAATTGGGGTCTTCGACCTGCCGATCGCCGTTGCTTCCAAGAATGTGCCTCGCAGTCCTTATTCGGACCAACGCCCCGGGTCGCTCGCCCGGGGTGAAGTTCCGGGTTCCGGGACCTGATCGCAGGCGGGTCTCTGTCCGGGGAGCGGCCGGTTCGAGACGTCGAAGCCTGGGAGATCTCGCGGCCGTCCACGGGACCGCCCCGAAATGAAGAGCGGGGCCGGCGATGGCCGGCCCCGCGAGGGAAGTGAACGACTCTCGGCCCGTCGGTCAGCCGCCCCGGACCCTCCACAGGTTGAAGTCGTCCACATCGAGATCGGGGGTCACAAGCTCGCGCGACAGTTCACCGGTTTCGGGATCGCGTTGCATGAACCAGAGCTGGAGGGTGTTGAAGCCCACCTGCCAGAGAATGTCGGCCACGCCGTCGTTGTTGTAGTCCGCGACGCCGGCCACGATGCTCGAGTAGGAGTCGGGGGCATCGGAGGTGAGCAGCCCGATCGAGCCGATGCCGAGATTCTCGTCGAGATACCAGACACCCATGCGATCGTTGACGAGATTGCGCCACAGCAGATCCGGCCGGCCATCGTCGTTGAAGTCGCCGACCCCGACCAGTTCCCAGTTGATGTTGGTCTGCCGTGGGAACAGGTTGTACGAGGTGGGCTGGCCGTTCGCCCCCATCGTCCAGTAGCCGATGCGGGCATTGACGTCGTTCTGCCAGACGAGATCGTCCACGCCGTCCTCGTTCAGGTCTCCGCTGCCGACCAGCACCCAGTCGGTGGAGACGGTCGGCTGGATCGCGTACTGCTGGCTGAACAGTCCACCGTTCATCCGCCATCCAGAGGTCAGGCCGGTGAACACGTTCCTCCAGGCGATGGAGGGCCTGCCGCTGCCACCACCGCCGAACGAGCCGATCGCGTCGGCGTAGAACTGCGGGATGATGGACTGGCCGGTCGGTAGGAGGCCGGCGCCCTCGCCGTCGAGCAGCAGTTGGATCTGGATCTGCCCGTTGATGAGGTTCTGGACGACCATGTCGTTCCAGCCGTCGCCATTGAAGTCCGGTTCGCCGGTGTCGCATTCCGCCGGGGCGATGGCGAACTGGATCTGGTCGATCTGATACGCCGCGGATGGCGGGTCGAAGACGATCTCGACGTCGCGAATCCGCTCGTCCCACTCGACGCCGAAGAACCGGTTGTCGGAGGACACGGTCGAGCTGTTGGGGCCGAGGTCGGTGAACGTCCTCGAATCCGAGACGATGCCCGAACCCGAGGTCGGCGTCAGGGTGATGGACGTCGCGTTGCCGCCGGTCCAGACGAAGCCGAACGCGGTCGGCAGCTGTCCGCCGGAGACCGTCTCGGCGTCGAGCGAGAGACGAATCACGCCGTCGCCCGAGGACCGCAGCACGTGCGTGCCCGGAGCGACGCCCGTTCCCGGGACGATCGCCGCGGCGCCTGCGTTGAACGACAGGCCGGGCACGCTCAGAGCGCCGCCGGGGAAGAACTCCAGTTCGAAGCATGACTGGCCGGTTCCGAAGAACGGGCTGTCCGGCAACGACTCGTAGGACTCGTCGGGGTTGAAGACGTAGGTCTCGTTCTCGCCGGCCTGATCCACCTGGTGGGTGAGCCCGGCGACGGTGATCGTGGCCGAACGCTGCTGTCCGGTGGTGTTTTCGGCGACGGTGTAGGCGATGCTGCCCGAGCCCGTTCCCGAAGGCTCCTCGACGACGACCCAGGCGGCGCTGGACTCGGTGGTCCATTCGCAGCTCTCGTCGTTGAGGGTGACGCCGAAGAGACCGTCGCCGCCGGCGATGGAGAAGGTCGCCGTCTCGGGATCGATCGCGGTCGCCATGCAGTCCCCGGGGGCCTGGACGACGGTGTGGGTCTCGCCGAGGACGGTGATGGTGCCCTCTCGCTGCGTGATGCCGCCGTTCTCGGCGACGGAGTAGCTCACCACGCCCGAGCCGCTGCCGCTGGCGGTTTCGACGGTGATCCAGGCGGCGTTGCTTGTCGCCGTCCAGGTGCAGGTGCCGTCGTTGAGGGTGATCGAGAACGAGCCGTTTCCGCCCGCGGCGGTGTAGTCCGCCGTGGCGGGGGCGAGATTCTCGACCACGCATCCGGCCGTGCCTTGGAGCACGTCGAACTGCAGGCCGCCGATCTCGATGACGGCCTGCCGCTGTTCGGCGGTCTCGTTGACGGCGACGGTGTACTCGACGGTTCCGTCTCCGGTTCCGCTGGAGACGTCGAGGGTGACCCAGTCGGCGTCGGTGGTCGCGGTCCACTCGCAGGTGGCGCCATCGGTCACGACGCTGATGGTGCCGGTGCCGCCGTCCTCGGTGAAGTTGTCGCTCGTCGGGTCGATGCTCTCGATGCTGCAGAACGCCGACTGGTCGATCGTGATGGAGATGCCTCCGACGGTGACGGTTGCGGTGCGTGCGACCGGACCCGAGTAGGAGGGCACCGTGAACGCCACCTTGCCGGTGCCCACGCCCGACGTGGGATCGAGCGTCAGCCATTCCGCATCGCTCTCGACCGTCCAGGCGCACTCGGGCGTGCTGGTGGTGACGGTGAAGTTGCCGGAACCTCCGGACGGCGGATAGGTGCCTGGATCCGGACTGACGCTGACGATCGAGCAGGCCGCGGTCTGCGTGATCCTGAAGTCGACGCCTCCGACCGTGATGTTGCCGACGCGGTCGTCCGGACCGGCCCACACGGCGACCTCGTAGTCGACGGTGCCGTCTCCGGTTCCGGATGCGGTGGTGATGGTGATCCAGTCGTCCTCGGTGCTTGCGGACCACTCGCAGGACTCGAGGGATGTCGTGACCGCGATGCTGCCGCTGCCTCCGGCGGGCTCGAAGCTCGCCTCGGTCGGATCGAGGGTCACGTTGCAGGAACTCGACTGGGTCAGGGTGAACGTCTTCTCGCCGACGGTGACCACACCGGTCCGCTCCGCCACGCCGTCGTACTCGCCGACGGTGTAGTCGAAGGTGCCGGCGCCGGTGCCCGAGGCGTTCTCGAGGGTGATCCAGTCGGCGTCGGTCTCGGCGGTCCACTCGCAGTCGGGACGGCTGACCACGACCGACACCGAGCCGCTACCGCCGGTCGCGTCGATCGTCGCCTCGGCCGGGTTGAGATCGACCACCGCGCAGGACGCCTGCTGGGTCACGGTGTGGATCTGTCCACCCACGGAGATGCGACCGGTGCGGGGCGAAGCTTCCGGATTGAACGCCACGACGTAGTCGACCGTACCGTCGCCGGTGCCCGTGGAGGTCGACAGCGTGATCCAGTCGTCGTCGGTGGTGGCCGTCCAGTCGCAGTCCTGGTTGTCCACGACCACGGAGAACGAGCCGCTTCCGCCGGTCTCGGTGAATTCGGCGGTCTCCGGATCGACGGAGGTGACCGCACAGGCGGCGGCCTGATCGATCTGGAAGGTCCGTTCGTCGTCGGTGCCTTCGACGCCGGGGATCTCGACGGTGATGGTGCCGGAGCGAGACTTCGGCGAAGTGTTGGCCGAGACGGTGTACGCGACGTTGCCGTCTCCCGTTCCCGAGGCGGTCCCCACGGTGATCCAGTCCTCGTCGGTCGAGGCGGACCATTCGCAGTTCTGGCCGTTGACGGTGACCGCAAACGTGCTGCCGCCGCCGCTGGCGCTGAAGTCGGCGCCGGTCGGAGACACGCTGGCGACGCCGCAACCGCCCGCCGCCTGGGTGACGGTGTGGTCGAGGCCGCCGACGGTGACGGCGCCGGTCCGCTCCTCGGTGGTGTCGTTGGCGGCCACGGTGAAGGCGACCTCGCCGTCACCGACGCCTTCGCCGGTGGTGATGGTGATCCAGTCCTCGTCGGTCGAGGCGACCCACTCGCAGGTCTTGCCACCGACGGTCACGGCGAAGGTGAAGTCGCCTCCGTCGGTGTCCGCGTCGGTCGAGGTGGGATCGATCGCCGTGACGCTGCAGTCGGCGGTCTGGGTGACGGTGAACTCGACACCCTCGACCGAGATCGTTCCGGTGCGATCGTCGGCGCCGAAGTACTCCGACACCGTGTAGTTCACCGGGCCGTCGCCGGTTCCGGTGATCGTGTCGAGCGTGATCCAGAGGTCGCTGGTCGAGGCGGTCCACTCGCAGATCTCGTCGGAGACGTCCACGGTGAACTCGCCGGTGCCACCGGTGCTGTCGAAGGTCTCGGCATCCGGCGTCAGAGCCAGCACCTCGCAGGGGACGCCGGCTTGCGTCACCGTGAAGGCGGTCGCAAAGCCCGCGATCTCGATGGTGCCGGTCCGGTCCTCGGCGCCGGTGTTCTCGGTCACGGAGAAGACGACGTCGCCGATCCCGATTCCCGAGGCGACGTCCAGGGTGATCCACTCGGTGTCGGTGCTTGCGCTCCAGGTGCAGTCGCCGGTGCTGGTGGCCACGGTGAAGCTGCTGGGCTGTGCGGTCGCGTCCAGTTCCACCGACGCGGGATTGATGAAGGTGACGGAGCAGCCGGCCGCCTGGGTGACCGCGAAGTCGACGCCCTCGACGGTGATGGTGCCGACGCGGGAGACCGGGTCGCTGTTGATGGCGACGGTGTACTCGACGTCGCCGTCACCGGTTCCGGAGGCCACGTCGATGGTGATCCAGTCCTCGGCGGTGGTGGCGGTCCAGGGGCAGGTCTCGCCGTTCATGTCGACGCCGAAGGTCGCGCTTCCGCCGGCGGCTTCGAAGTCCGCGGCGGACGGATCGAGCGCCGACACCGCACAGCCGGCGGCCGACTGCACGATCGAGAAGGTCAGATCCGAGACGGTGATGGTGGCGGTTCGTTCGACGTTGGCGGCGTTGACGGCGACGGCGTAGGCGACGGTGCCGTCGCCGGTGCCGCTCTCCGAACCCGC
>Ga0075477_10000421_pt1 | contig 18104 bp, 14 predicted proteins | sample DEB08_DNA_FD_76338 | JGI IMG/M metagenome (GOLD analysis project Ga0075477, IMG submission 76338) | Aqueous microbial communities from the Delaware River and Bay under freshwater to marine salinity gradient to study organic matter... | ecosystem: Environmental > Aquatic > Marine > Coastal ...
TCCATGTATAACTTGTTAGTAGTAATTGCGTTTCTTGTTGTTACACTATGTAATGTATCTATTTCTGCAACAGCAAATGATCCGATTTCAATTTCATTTGCATTTTTTCTTGTCAGTGTAATACCACCTGCAGAACTCAATGCAACATGACTTGTTGCTGAATTAACATCAGTTAGTTCTACTCTTGTTGTTCCTGGTGGTACATCTAAACTATAATTAACGTCAATCATCATAACGTCATTACCGCTCGTAGTATTGATAATTCCGCCTTGATCTAAATTATCATGTGAATGATAATAGAATGTATTAGGAGCAGAGTCTTTCAACTCTATTGTTATTTTTCTATTAGTAGTTGATGTAAAATTTAGTCTATAATCTGCTTTTGAAACAGCAACATCATCTATATAATATGTAACACCTGTTGCATATTCTTCGCCACTAATAGCACCACTAACAGCACCGTCATCTGTATTACTAAATGTCATAGGGTGATTGTAACCACCAAATCCTGCATTAGATGAATCGCTTTGATCGAAGGTATATGTGTGACCTTTTATTAGTGTGATTGTTTTACGTTCTACACCATCGAGATAATATCCGCCAGTAATTTGACCTGTTCCTGTGTGAAAGCCTACTGTTACAGCAATAGTGCCGCCTGGGGCAACTGTTGGTACATTCCAACTAACACCATCTCCTCTGCGAATACTAAGTGTATCAGTTACACTATCTGCTTCAAGTGTGAACTCAAGAGTATTCCCATCTGGTGAATAAAGTTTAATAAATCTAAATATGTCGTGTATTGCTGTAGGCATAGCCAGTATTTTTCCTATCGTTATATGTATTTATTAAATACCGTATGCTCATAATTGGTAACGGAGAAAGCCGTAAAGGCATTAAATTAGATAATATATCCTGCGAAAAAGTAGGGTGTAATGCTATCTTTCGAGAAGCAAAAGTACGACATATAGTATGTTGCGATAGACGTATGGTCAGTGAAGTTTTGAAAAAATACGTTAATCTTAAATCAGGTATATGGACACGCTCAGATTGGAAAGATGAGTTTGGTTCTCATCATAATATTAATATGGTTCCACCTCTTTGGTATCAAACCGATCAGAAAAAAGACCAAGCGTTTCATTGGGGCAGTGGACCATATGCAGTTTACGTAGGGTGCATATTGGCTAAACAAAATGAAACTATTGATTTATTAGGATTTGATTTGTACAGCAACACAAATACCGTAAACAATATCTACAAAAATTCACCTAACTATGATAAAGAAGATTCACGTGCAGTAGATCCAAGTTTTTGGATACATCAAATATCAAAATTGTTTGAAAGATATCCTCAAAAGCAGTTTAGGATATTCAACAAAGACGGCTGGGAAATGCCTGATAGTTGGAAAAAGGAAAACGTATCATTTTTTAACTTGACACAATTTAAAGAGATGTTAAACTATAGTGATGTATAACCAAGAAAACTTATCATTATTTCCAACACTTGTTAGTGCATTTGATTTAAATGGACATAGCGAACTTGAGAAGTGTTTAGAAATTATTAATAATTATGAAACTGAAGATCACGCACTAATACTTGGTGGTAAAAGCAGTTTCATTAAAGGCGATGAAGAATTTTTATTCAACCCTGAACTTAAAAAACTAAGAGCAGATATTCAAAATTGTATCGACTTGTATTGTAAAGATGCAGGACTTGAAGAAAGTATCTTAGGTACAAGTTGGTTTAATGTGTTAGGTAAAGACGGACAAGTTGACAAGCATAGACACGAAGGTAGTGTAATTAGTGGAGCATTTTATCCATATGTTGATGAAGGTAGTTGTCCATTAATTTTTGAATCGCCATTACGTCCTTTAAGAATGAATGACGTATTTGAAAACCAAAATCCTTATAGTAGTTACTTTGCAAGTTGCAGACCTCGTACAGGATTGCTATTAATATTTCCAAGTTGGTTGGAACATAGAACAGATCCAAATCCAACAGAAAAACGAATTACAGTAAGTTTTAATACAATGCGTAAAAAACTTATTCCTTTGGTTGCCGCCAAAATGCATCATTATGGTCATTTACCGGTTGACAAAGAATAATAAATTCTGTATAATATACAGTATGTTTAATAAAGGACTTGGCGTCAACCCTTCTAATTCTGCCGCCACATATTTTAGTAGGAGAGAAATATATGGCAAAACATTATAGTACAAAACATTATGGACACAACATTGGCTTATCAGCAGTGTTTAGACAGCCTAATGCTGATCATTCACACTGTCATTTGCTACATGGTTATAGTTTAGCATTTACATTTACATTTGGTTGTGATCATTTAGATAATAAAAACTGGGCAGTAGACTTTGGAGGACTTAAACCTTTGAAGGCTTGGCTTGAAGACAGTTTTGATCATAAACTTTGTTTAGATGTAAATGATCCACACGTTGATAAATTTAGAGAGTTGCAGGAATTAGACCTTGCAGAGATTAGATTCTTTGAAGGCGTTGGTGCTGAGAAGTTTGCGGAACACGCCTTTAACTTTGCGGACAAACTAATTAGAGAAGCAACAAACAATCGTTGCTATTGTGTAAGAGTAGAGTGTGCAGAACACGGAGCAAACTCAGCAATTTACGAAGGTTAAAAAATGAAAAACTATGTTGTATGCCTAAAGTGGGGCGACAAGTATAGTGCGGATTATGTTAATGTGTTAGCCAACATGGTTGCACGAAATACTACTGTTCCGTATGAATTTGTTTGTTTCACGGACAATTCAAATGGCATTCAACAAGGAGTAAGAGTTTTATCATTACCTAAACTTCCTGTTCAAGGTTGGTGGTATAAACCTTACTTTTTTAATCCAGAGTTACCTATCAATGGTAACATTCTTTATTTTGATCTTGATGTTATTATTTTTAATAACATTGATAATCTGTTTACATACAACGAAGATAAGTTTTGTATTATTCGTGACTTCAATAGACATCTTAGAGCGGACTGGAAGAAGATGAACTCCAGTGTGTTTAGATTTAAAAGTGGCACACAAACTCATGTATGGACTACATTTGTAGAACAGCAATTTGTTGCTACAAAAAGAATGCACGGAGATCAAGATTGGATCTATAGTCAGATAAGAAATGACTGGTGCTTCTGGCCAGAAGAATGGATACAAAGTTACAAATGGGAAATGCGAGGCAAACCCGAAATGACAAGAATTAACGGAGTACGTAATTTTACTATTCCTGGAGAACCTAAAATTAAACCAGAAACAAGTGTTGCTGTGTTTCACGGTGAGCCACATCCACATAATTGTGTAGATCAGTGGTGCAAGGACAACTGGAAATGAGACACTTTATATTTGATGTTGACGGAACAATTACCCCCAGTAGACAGACAATAAACAAAGACTTTAAAAAGTTTTTTAATCATTTTTGTAGAAAGCATAGAGTATCTTTAGTTACAGGCAGTGATAAACCTAAAACAATAGAACAAATAGGCGAAGATACATATAATCTATGTCATACAGTTTATAACTGTAATGGATCTGATGTCTGGCAAAGTAGAAAAAACATTTATTCAGATGATTGGGTATTACCAAAAGATATAGAAGAATGGTTATCTGGATTTCTTTTAGAGAGTAAATTTGTGCTACGAACTGGATTACATTTTGAACATCGCACCGGTATGTGTAATTTTAGTATTGTAGGACGTAATGCAACGTTGGGCGAACGTATGCTGTATGCTAAATTTGACAAAGAACATAACGAGCGTAATCGCATTGCCGAAATGCTTAATGTAAGATTTCCATATGTTAATGCAAAAGTAGGTGGCGAAACAGGTATTGACATTTCAAAAAAGCACAGCGATAAATCACAGATTTTAAAATATTTTGATGAAAGAGAAGAGTTGTACTTTTTTGGAGATGCAATGCACAAAGAAGGCAACGACTATCCATTAAAAAAAGTAATACTTGACAAAGACAGAGGTTTTTGTTATACTATAAAAGACTATAAAGAAACTTGGGATTTATTAAAAAAATATGATTAAACGTATAGGCTTTGCCTGCAAATATATGCACCCAGACCAAACGCAGAAAAAGAAACTGCTTGAGGAAATTCAACGTCCTTTTAATACACGTTCAACAACTGTTGCGTGGCTTAATAGGCAAACTAAAGAAGTTGCAGAAGAACGTCTATGGGATATTATGGTACACAACATCAAGTCGTTTGAGAACTTGATTAGATATGTAGGAGGACTACCAAATGAATTACGAATGGTTAGACTTGGCAGTGATGTCCTTCCTGTATACACTGAGCCTACTTGGTGCTATTACTGGAAACTACCTGATGTGGTCAAGTATTGCGAACAGCATTTCGCAAGGGTCGGCGAAGTTGCAAGGGAACTTGATGTACGGTTGTCTATGCATCCTGGTCAGTTTACTGTGTTGGCATCTGACAACCCTGATATAGTAAATAGAAGTATAGAGGAGTTTGAATATCATGTCGACGTCATTCGGTGGATGGGTTATGGCAAAAATTGGCAGGACTTCAAGTGTAACGTCCACATCTCCGGTAGACAAGGTCCAGCCGGTATCATCAACGTCCTTCCAAGACTGTCTTCAGAAGCACGAAACTGTATTACTATTGAGAACGACGAAATGTCGTGGGGCATCGACGCAAGCCTTGAACTTGCCAACCACGTCGCACTCGTTCTTGACATACACCACCACTGGGTCAATAGTGGAGAATACATTTACCCCACCGACGATAGATTTAGTCGCATAGTAGATAGTTGGCGTGGTGTGCGTCCTGTAATCCACTACTCAGTATCACGTGAAGATTTGCTTGTAGACTTTGATACTAATAGAAAACCTACTATGGATATGTTGTTAGTTGAAGGTTATAAAAAGGCAAAACTAAGAGCACACTCTAATTTCATGTGGAACAATGCTGTTAACGACTGGGCATTAGAGTTTTTAGATTATGCCGACATCATGGTAGAAAGCAAAGCAAAGAACCTTGCCAGCCAAAAACTATACAAATACTGGCTAAATACTGTATGCGATTTAAACAATTCAAAAGTTGTGAAAGAACCCGCTCAAGAACTTGTCAGTGCGAAAGCCTGAAAAGAATCGTTGAAGCCGAGCAATCAGTTATTGCTGTATGTGACTTAGTCCATTCAGACACTGTAAAAGGCACAATTCTATTCATGCAAAGGCCAGGCACTGCTACTCTTATAAAGGGTAGAATAACTGGTTTAAGTGAAGGACTTCATGGATTTCACGTTCATGAATTTGGGGACCTATCCAACGGTTGTGAAAGTGCTGGTGGCCATTACAACCCTGATAGTGTGGAGCATGGCGATCTCGAAAACGGCCATGTTGGTGATTTGGGCAACGTTCAAGCAAACTCAGACGGGGTCGCTGAGTTCACAATCAAAGCAGACCGCATAGATTTAATAGGCGAAAGAAGCATTGTAGGCAGAGCATTAGTAATACATGAGAATGAAGACGATCTTGGCAAAGGCGGAGATGCAGAATCGCTCAAAACCGGAAACGCAGGTGATAGACTCGCTTGTGGGGTAATTACACTTACCAAAGGAGAATAAAGTGTTTAATTGGATTAAAAATATTTTTGGTACAGAAACAGATAAGACGTTAAAACTTTCTGATCATGTAGCAAAGAAAAAACCATTGTTACTTGTCCCTTCAAAGGCTGAACTTAGTAAACTTACTAAAGTGAAGTTAGAAGAAAAAGGCAGAGAACATGGCATTGAACTTGATCGCAGACTTGCTAAAGACAAGTTAGTGAACGAGTTACATAAGCATATGAAGTCGCTTAACAAATAAAAAAGGAGAGTAATATGTTAGATAAATTTAAAGGTTGGGTATCAAAACGTTTCACAGAAAGAACATCTTGGGACGGTGCGGCACTAATTGCATTAGGCATTGTCGTATTGATTGCTAAACCATTAGCAGGCATTCTTGCATATGCGGCAATCGCATATGGTGCTTGGACTATTTGGAAGTCAGAATAATTATAGTTGATCTATAGTTACTAATCTATCAACTGTTGTGTTCAATTTGCGTCTTTGTTCGACGCCTTTCTTTTGTGCAAATCGTTTAGGGTCGCATTTTGGACACACATGGTTGTAGGCATTATCTAAACGCTTAGAATCTACTTTTCCTTTGTCACGCTTAAATTCTTCGTGACAATCATCACATTCAAATATTGCTATAGTCTTTACACGTTTATAGGGGTGGGTTTTGCCCTTCTTAGACTTCCTAACGTACCACTTCACTTCTTGTTCAGTTCTTACAAACATACTTTTATTTACCTGATTACATTCGGATTACAGAAAATATAATAAATACATAGGAGAAGAGATATGTCGGATGTAGTAAAACTAACACCAAATGCTGTAGAACATATGAACTCTATGCTTAAAGAACACAAAAAAAGCATAGTACGTTTAAGTTTAAAAGGTGGAGGGTGTGCTGGATTCAAATATGACTGGACTTTAGACGATAGCAAAGACTTTGATGATGAAGTTATTAAACTTGACAATGGTGAATTTGCAATGGACTCTGCCAGTATAATGTATTTGATAGGTAGCACAATAGATTATAAAAAAGAAGTGTTCGGATCATATTTCACAATAGAAAACCCTGCTTCAACGTCAAGTTGTGGTTGTGGTGAGTCAATAGGATTTTAGGGGTAATATATGCCAAAAAAAGTTATTAATATCGGTGTTGAAGGTAATGACGCAACCGGCGATAGTATAAGAGATGCGTTTAGTAAAACTAATGAGAACTTTTCCGAACTGTATGCAGTATTTGGACAAGGTGGTACTATTCGTTTTACAGCATTATCAGACACACCAGACACATTAGGCTCAAACAAGATTCCAGTTTCGAACGACAGTGGTTCGGATCTATTGATGAAAGATGTAGTTGGTGGTCCAGGTATCTTAATTGATAACACAGATCCAAATCAACTTGTTATTACAAACAGTGGTGGTAAAATTAATCAAGACTTACAACCAGCACTTGGCGGCTTTTTAGATGGTTCAACAAACTACACTCTTGGTAATATTGGTCCTATTAATGATGCATCAGCAACAGCATTTAATACAACTCACAGTACACAAATTCAAGTACACGATCTTGTTCCTGATAAGAAATATAATGATGTAAGTTACCAACAAAGATTTACTTCAAACAGAATGAGATCAGAGCCAGCAGATGCTACTGAGTATACATTAACCATTGGAAGTTTTATTAGCAATAACTTAATTGTTGCGGGTCATGGTTACGATCATAATATTAACGGAACACCTTTTAAATATCAAGTAAGTGGTGGAGCCGCGGCGGCAGAGTTAACAAACAATCAAACTTATTATGTTAGATTTGTAAATGCAAATCAACTTAGTTTACACAACTCACCTGCAGATGCTATTGCTGGTACAAATAAAATTTCTGCTAACCAAGGTGCGGCAGGTAACCCAGGTGGTACACATACACTTATTGACGGTGACTACAATTCAGCATTGTACGGAACTTATCTAAGTACAGAAGCATTACCAAGAAGTGCTACAGTACGTAGACAAGGTGATGACATGACAGGTCCACTTTACCTACATGACCACCCAGGTAACTTAGCAGGCAGTGGTACACCTAATGATGTTGATGACTTACAAGCGGCTTCAAAATTTTATGTAGACAATTCAAGTTTTACAAGTATTGTAGATTTATATGTTAGAACAAATGGTGACGACGCACAAGAATTTTCACCAGTAGGTAAAGAAGGACGTAGTTTACAATTTGCTTATAAAACAATTGGTAAGGCTTGTGAAAAAGCAGAAGAACTAATTAGAACTGCACCACTTGAGCCAGGTGCATACGTACAAACAGTAACGTACGACGATGGCGCGGCAAACAGTGTTATTAATTCTTTAGGAATTACATCTGTACACACAGACGGTATTCCGGCGGCGGCACTATTACGTGCTAACAAAGCATTTATTCAAAAAGAAATTGTTGCATACATTAACCAAACATATCCTAACTTTCAATACAATCAATCAATATGTGAAAGAGACATGGGTTATATTGTTGAAGGACTTGCAATTGATATTGAAAATGGTCTTAATGCAAACTTCCAAGCAATCCAAGTAGGTAAAAGATATTACAGTTCTGTATCAGGACAAATTGCAAGAACTACACAGTTAAGTGAAACACTTGCAGGTATTAACTATGGTAAAACAATTATTAATATTATTTTACAGAATGGTACTGTAACACCTGTAAGAAATGACGACGGTATTACACAAGTAATTAATGTTGCACAAGTAGTTTCATCAACTGTAAGAAATGCTGTTCTTGCTAAAATTGATGTTTCAACAAACATTATTCAAAACGGTTTAGGTACACTTGACACTACAACATTAATTGAAGGTTCAACTGTATCACTTGTAGTTGCAAACGGTGGCGCAGGTTATGTTGATCAAGGTGCTCCAAACAATGTTGACATTTTACCAGGAAAAATTTTACGTGGTAAAACATCAGGTGCATTAGGTAGAATTGTAAAATACACAAGAGGCGCAAATGAAGACACAATTAGATTATTCTTAATTGAACCAAAAACATTTGTTGCTGGTGAAGAATACGAGTATGGAAACTTTACAAATACTACACAAATTTGTATTCATGTTGAATCAGGAATTTTCTATGAGGATTTTCCAATTAAACTTCCTGCAAACTGTTCTATCAAAGGTACAGACTTTAGACGTTGTCAAATTAGACCTAAGAAAAGAGCATCGCAATCTAAATGGATTAACACATACTTCTACCGTGATTCAAACTTTGATGGCTTAGAACTATTACCAACGAACAATCCTAACGCTGTTGAGATTCTTAAGCAAAACAAAGAATTCGTAAAAGACGAAACCATTGCTTATATTACAGATCAAATTGCAAACGCAACTCCAGGAAGCATTTGGGAAAACTTTACATACAACGAAGCCAAGTGTGAAAGAGATGTAGGAATCATTCTTGATGGTATTGCCCACGATCTAAAATACGGTGGTAATGCTAAGACTTATGAGAATGCCGCAAAATATTATATTGGAACACAAAGTTTAATTAATGGTCAAGAAGCACAAACTGCGGCCGCGAATGCATTTACAAGAGATCTTGTAACTGTTTCAATTTTACCGCAGGCTTCATATACACCGTTACAATCAATTACAACTCAAATAACAGGTTTATCAGCAACTGAGGCAGGAACTACTACAACTGTAACAACGTTAATGAACTATATCATTGATGTTATAACAAATGGTCTTGCAAACTTACCTGACTTACAAGATCCACGTTATGGATATCATTACACTGTTGATCCTTCAAAACCTGCTAACCAAGGTTTAGATGGAGCAAGTAACCCAGGTGAATTTCCAAATGCATCAGAACTAATTCAATTAAACAAAGAATTTATTGTTGAAGAAACTATTGCATACATCAACGCAACTTATCCTTCATTAGTTTACAACGAATCAAAATGTAGACGTGATACCGGATTAATTGTTGACGGGTTGGTTGCAGATTTAGTTATTGGTGGTAGAATGAGTTCATTGGCAAACCAAGCGGCATACTACGCTGGTGCTGTTGTAGGACAAGAAACTGAAACTGCTGATGCAATTAATTATATTAAAACTATTGGTGCGGCAGTATTGACAAAAACACCTTTTGTTGCAAGTAGACAAATTGTAGTTGCTCAGAACACAACAGCAAGTGCAGTAGCAGAATCAAACGCATTAACAAACCACAATGCCTTAATTGACTGTGTTAAGTTTGCTTTTGATTCAGACTTTAATCCACCTAAGAACAACGATCAAATTGACGTATTCATGATGAATGATTCAAACAGAATCATGAACGTAACAATGCAAGGTCATGGTGGATTTGCTCAAGTACTTGATCCAGATGGACAGATTCTAATTAAATCACCATACGTACAGGTTTGTGGATCGTTTAGTAGATCACAAAACAAACAAGTATTCGCAGGTGGTATGTATATTGATAACTTTGTATCAAACTTAACAATGACAGTTATCAGTAAAGATGATCCTTTTACGCTTAACGTATCAAGTGGTGTTGGAAGTGGATTAAGACAACGTCGACCTGAAACACCTTGTCCGTTCTATATTCAAGGTATACGTTATCAAGTTGATGCTGTTACAAATTATGACCAGGCGGCTGGTACTGCAACACTTTTCCTAAACCCAACATCAGGTGACGGTGCTGGATTTACTTTTGCAGACTTTACAGACATTGTATTACAATCCGCTGGTAACACATCAATGTTAGCAAACGACTATACACAGGTTAACGATTTAGGTTATGGTATTGTTGTTAACAATGGTGCATTAACAGAACAAGTTTCAACATTCACATATTACTGTCATGCGGCATATATGGCAAACAATGGTTCGCAGATTAGATCACTAAACGGTTCTAACTCAAATGGTAACTATGGTTTGGTTGCGGCAGGCTCAGATCCAAACGAAGTTATCGACCAGATTACATTGGTTGAACCAATGGTTCAAAATGCTCGTGTTTATGATGACGGTGTTGCTATTATCAACGAAGCGGCTAAGAATATTGTTTACGTTTATGATGTAGATTATATTCCAACTAACATTTCAGAACTTGAAATTGATCACGGTGGTGCAATAGGTATTATTAGATATGAAGTTGCAAGTATTCAGAATACTACAGAAACACCTGTGGCAGGCGCTTCAAGAAATGGTACTATTTACAAACTTAATATTACAGGTAATGAAGGTTTAGCGACGGCACTAACTAACAATCAGAAAGTTACAATTAGACAGTTACAAAACTTTGTATTTGATGATCTAAAGAGTGTTGCAGTTATTAGACCATCAACTGCTATTGTGTTTGACGAACAAGATGATTACACATACAGAACTATTGCATTTAATGGTACTGATGCAGTTGGTAATGCTCTTCCAGGTGCTAACCAACAGTTAATTACATTTGACTCAAACTACGATTACATTAGAGTGATTGTAAATCAACTTGAAGTTGCTAATAATACACACGCTGGTTCAGGCACTACTATGGGTGCTACGGCAGGTGATACTGTTATTGCTGTTACAAAATTAACTGAACAATCAGAAATTAATAGACTTAACAATGGTGATATGATTTTTGGTTGGGATGGTAAAACTCACAGAATTCTAAGTTATGCAGATAGAGGAACATACGGTACTATTGAAATTGAAGATGTTACTAACATCAACGATGCGGCATTAGGCGATGCTGTTGTTGCCGTAGGTTTACAAAGTTCAGTACAAAGTTCAGATGCAATTACTTTACGTGTTGGTTTGAACTCAAATGAAAACGCAGGCTTAACAGTTAACATCTCAGTATGTAGAGCAACTGGACACGACTTTAACGATATTGGATCAGGTGGATTTAATACTTCTAACTATCCAAGTAAAATCTTTGGTGCTCCACAAGATCCTATACAAGCACACGAAGTACAAGAGCGTGATAAAGGTAGAGTGTTCTACGTATCAACTGACCAAGACGGTTTCTTCCGTGTAGGTAGATTCTTTACAGTTGACCAAGGTACAGGTCGAGTTACATTTGCGGCTTCAATTGCATTGAGTAACTTAGATGGTATTGGATTTAAACGTGGTGTTGTTATTACTGAATTCTCAAGTGATGATGCAATGACAGATAATGCTGTTGACTCAGTACCAACTGAATCAGCAGTGCGTGGATACGTTAACAGACGTATGCACATTGATCAAAATTCACAAGCAGTAACTAATCCAATTGGATCAGGTTTCTTAGCACTTGACGGTGCAACTACACCAAGTACAAATATTAGTTGGGGTAATCATAATCTTACAGCATTAGGTGATCCGGGTGATCCATTTGATGCTACAAACAAACGTTATGTAGATGGACGAACACCGTTTGGTAATTCATTAATGTACGGAACAGGTACTAATGGAGCAAGAGCGGCAAATGATATTATTGTTTGGACTGGTACAGAATGGGATACTGCTACACCAACAGGTTACTTTGAATTTACTTACAATGCTGGAGACAAAACTGTAGCAACAGGTATTGCTGATGGTAGTATTGTAAACGCAGACGTAAACGCCGCGGCACAAATTGCACAAAGCAAATTAAATATGCAGGCGGCAACTACAAGAGCAACTGCCGCAGGTATTACACAGGGTAACTTAGGTCTTGCTGTTTTTGATAGTATAGTGTTCAGCAGTACTAATGGATTTATTAGTATCGATGATGGACAACTACCTATTAGTAAAATTGCAAATATTCCAGATGATACTGTAATTGGTAGAGCACAAGGTGATAGTGCATCAGGCGATGTAAGTGCTATTCCGTTCTCAACTATTGTTAACACAGGTGGTGTGTTTACTACAAGTGGTGCTCCAGATGCTATTGTTAAAACACATACAGACGGTTCAATTAATGTTCAAGCATTAGAAGTTGACAGTGCAAGAATTATTGATACTTCAGGAACAACTGTAAACTTTACAAACCCAAGTACAACACTATTCTTAAGTTCACAAACAACTGGCGGTGGAATCACCAACAATAAAATGATTGGTAACTTAAACATCGGTAATGCGAAAGCCGCTGAAAGTACATTCCAGACAAACAGTGCATTGGCAGGCGAAAACTATATGGCCGCTGATTGGACTTACACATCATTTATTGAAGCACCAGGTGAAGGTGATAATAATTCAACAGGTATTGGTATTGGTGCAAACACTGGTTTCTCAAATGCAGATCAAATTAGTTTTGTTACTGCTGGTTCACAACAACTTGTAGTAACTGACGGAGCAATGTTACCAGGAACAACAGATGTATTTGATTTAGGTAGTGCAACAAAACGTTATCAAAACGTTTACGCAATATCAACAAGTGCTCAAGCAAACACAGCATTATACGCTGACTTGGCTGAGAATTATCTTGCAGACGCTACATATGAAACTGGAAGTGTATTAATCTTCGGTGGCGATGCAGAAGTAACAGTTACAAAATTAAAAGGCGACACAAGAGTAGCAGGAGTTGTTTCAGAAAAACCAGGTTACTTAATGAACGCAGGTGCAGAGGGCGAACACGTTACAGCCATTGCATTACAGGGTAGAGTTCCTGTAAATGTTGTTGGTGTGGTACGCAAAGGTGATATGCTTGTAACAGCAAGTATTGAAGGTTATGCAATAGCAAGTTCAGATCCAAAAGTAGGAACTGTAATTGGTAAAGCATTACAAGCCAAAGACGATCCCGGATACGGCACAATTGAAGCAGTGGTAGGGAGAGTGTAATGGCACAAAGAATTATAAATGTTGGTTCAAGTGCAAACAAGGGAGACGGAGATCCAATCCGTACAGCATTTGGCAAAGTCAATGACAACTTTACAGAACTATACGGAAAAGTAACTGTATTAGAAGGACAAATTGTTCTTGTACAAGATGTTAAAGGCGATGTGTTTAGTAGTGATAGTTCTAAAGCATACGATTCAGCAACTGGAACATTTTACGGAAAGTTTGTTGGTGATCTAAAAGGTACTATTGCCGCTGATGATTCAACTATATTAGTTGACAGTGTTGCAGGAAAACTTAATGCAACTGCACTTACAGGTGCATTGCCTGCTATTGATGGTAGTAACTTAACTAACATGGATAGAATTACTTTAACAACACTAAAAGCAGAAGTAGCGGCAAGTACAGACTTTGCTGACTTCCAAGCAAGGATAGCGGCGTTATAATGAGTACGATAAATATGGATATAGGAAAACAAAATGGCAAATAGAATACCACTTATAGTAGACGTAGATGACGGTAATAAGTTAAAAGAATTACCCATCGGTGATAACCTTAACTTAACTGGCTCAGGTATTGTCGGTGCCGGAAATATTTCTGCAACAAGTTTAACTATTGCAGGAGTACTTTATAATCCATTCAGCGGACAATACAGTGACTTGATAGGTACGCCTACTATCCCTGTAACTACAGATGATATCGTAGAAGGTACTAAAAAGTATCTTACTGACGAACGTGTAGACGATAGAATTGCAAATCTTCTTGTTGCAGGTACAGGTATTACCTTAACTTATAATGATTCTGCAGGAACACTTACAGTTGAAGCAACCGGTGTTGGCTCAGGTGGTGGTGGTGGAGGTGCAACTGCACTTGATGGACTAACTGACGTTACCCTTACTGCTCCAGCAAACTCACAATATTTAAAATACAACGGAACTGCTTGGATAAACTCAGCAATAGCATATTCAGAAATTACAAGTAGACCAAGTTTGGCTTCTGTAGCAACTTCAGGAAGTTACAATGATTTGGCTAACAAGCCTACTATACCAAATGACATCAGCGATATGGTTGATGTTGATACACAATCTACTCCACCAGCAACAGGACAAGTTTTAAAATGGAACGGACTTAATTGGGTTCCTGCAAATGATATTGCTTCAGGCGGAGCAGGATTAGATGCAGATACACTTGATGGGTTTGATGGTTCTCATTATTTGGATTGGACGAATGTAACTAATAAACCAACATATGCACTTACAGATTTAAATGACGTTTCATTAACATCATTAACAAGTGCTGAGGTATTAACATATGACGGCATTACTTGGACTAATACAGTTAACCAACCGTTGTTTAGCAACATTCAAAGTAAGCCAACTACACTTGCAGGTTATGGAATTACAGACTCACCGACAGCATTAACTGATATTGGTATCACTGATGGAACCACAGGGCAAGTACTTACTACAAATGGTTCAGGGTCATTTACATTTACAGATTCATTACCTGGTAAAACTCTTAGTGCAACAACAAGTTTAAATTTTGCAGGTAGTGCAGTAACAGTAAGCACTATTGATAACGATTCTACATTCACTGCAAATAGTGGAACAAGACTTGTTACGCAAAGTGCAATCAAGGCTTATGTAGACACAGCAAGTACTCCGCAAAATCTTTGGGCAACTGTCGAGGCAGACACAGGTACTACAACAGCAAACACCTCAACTGACACACTTGTTGTTGAAGGTTCAACAGGAATTAGTACAACTATTGTTGCTGACACACTTACAATTACAAATACTTCACCTAACGAAGATCAAAATATTTTTGCAGAATTTACTGTTGCAGGACAAAATCCAATTGGTGCTGAAAGCACATTAGACAGTATTGAACTTATTGCCGGCACAGGTATGGCAATTACAACGTCAGCAACAAATAGAACAATTACATTTACAGCAACTGGTGGTGGTGGAGGTGGTACTCCGGGTGGAACAGATACACAAGTACAGTATAACGATAATGGAGCATTTGCCGGTGATGCAGGCTTCACATATAACGCAGTATCTGACACACTAACAATTACAAACATTATTACAGAGTCTATTAATGCACCAAACACATTAACAGGCACTTACACAATTTCATCACCAACAACTATTACGCTTGATCCTGTAGACGAAATTATTAACGATGCTCCTATGAAGTTGGTTAATAAAACAGTAACACAGTTAAGCACATTAGTATCATCAGTAGGTGCTATGGTATTTTGTACAGATGAAACAGGTGGATCAATTCCTGCTTTCTACGATGGAACAAATTGGAGAAGAGTCAGTGATAGAGCCATTGTCTCGTAATGTATAAATGATAACAACAGATTTAGATACACAAAGAGAATATATTGTTACAGTCCGAAAAGATGTGGACTGGCACATTATACATGATGAATTGTGTCGAGACACTTCAGCAGATGATTCTGTAGATTCAAACATTGTTCCTGACAGAGTGTGCGAGTGCTGTAAAGAACGTCCAAACAATCCAAGAAACACACATTACAATCTTTCAGAAGCAGAAGCAATCAAATTAAGACAAGATTCAAGAATACTGGCTGTACAGGCAGTTGAAGACATTCCAGAACCTATGCCAAGAGCATTCCAAGATGGAAATTTTAACAGAAGTTCAACTTCAACAGGCACTCAAGACAATTGGGGATTGTTAAGACACATTAATCAAACCAACACATTTAACAACAGCCAATCAGATCCAGGTGGAAATTACGAGTATGTTTTAGATGGTACAGACGTTGACATGGTTATTGTGGACACAGGAATTCAAGTAGGACACCCTGAATGGAATAAAACAAATTATGTAGCACCAACTGTATACACCAGTGGTGATGTACAAAACGTAACCGGAGACGGTAGCGATTTCTTTAAGAGAGAACTCACAGTAAACGGCGTTAGAATAATGGCGGCAGGTGCTGTGGGTGGACAAACAGCAGTGCCAGACGAATGGATTAGAAAAGTAGCACAATTATTTAAATGGTTCACCAGACCAACATCTCAAACTAATCCACAATTTCAAGAACTGTTTATTAAAACATTAAAAGGTGATGCAGGAACTTATCACGCAGGCTTTCCAACACTACAACGAGTGGCAAGAGGTGCAGGTGCAGATTACTCCACAAACTTCTTAACTGATGCAGGCATTATATTTTGGAATCTAACAAACTTGTATGACACTCATGTTTCTAATGACATGGTGTGGTATTTGAATTCAACAGGTGGTCCTGCAGGCAATGGTAACGAAGATGCTCAAGAGGCAATCGAACACGTTTTCCATACACTGCATATGCACGGGTTACCTGCAGAGGATATAAAATTATATCCATATATAAGTTCCGATTGGAACACTGGTGATTTGTATAATGCAATGGTAGAGGCATACGATGCAGGTAAATGGGATCCATCAGGTTATCAAGTAAATCCAGATGATTGGAAAACTATCGGCGATGCTTTTGAAGTAGCGGCAAAAGAATATTTGTACTTGCTAAACTTTGCTATGTTTGATTATACAAGTTTATGGCAAGGCGGAAGTCTATCACCAGAGTGGACAGACGATATGCGTACTCCAGCAGGCATTCAAGCAAATAACCCGTTAGGTGCTGAATTTTTTTATACATGGATACAACCGTGTATTTCAAAAATTCCTTTAGAAACCATACAAAGTTTATTCCGTAACGGCGACACTGGTAATCCTTATGCCGCAGGTAGATCAGGTTACATTGCTGATTCAGAAATAAGATTAAAACAGATCGATTGGTTTACGGAATCAAATAATGTTGGCACACAGCCAGCAAACTTTTACACAGATGTGAATGGTCACGGTTCACACTGTATTGGAACCATGGCAGGAAAAACATTTGGTTGGTGTAAAAATTCTGACATATACAACATAACACTGTACTCAAACTCAGGCAATGAAATATCATGGGCTGACACCATTGACACACTAATAGATTGGCACAACGCTAAACCAACCTTGCCAGACACTGGTGCTAAAAAACCCACTGTGGTCAATATGAGTTTTGGTTATGTGTGGTACATAAGAACAACAACCACTCCAAATGCAATATCATTTAATGGCACAACTTATTATGACATCACAGGTGGCAGATATAGAGGTGTTGCTCACTCTGATACCACATATGCCAATCTACAAAATTATGGATTAATTGGAGAAGCACAAGGTGGAGGTGTATATGGGTTTCCAAGAAAATTTGCTTCTGAAGATGCTGATGTGGAAACATTAATCAACAACGGAATTCATGTGTGTTGTGCCGCTGGTAATGATTCAATGAAAATTGATGTGCCAGGAGGTGTTGATTATGACAATTATCTTACATTTACTTTTTCAGGTGCCACTTATTATATGTACTATCACAGAGGTGGTACTCCTTCAGTGAATGAAGGTGGTGACACATTTACATCAACAGCAACTCAGGATAATCCTGTGGGAGATTTAAATGAAGGATTTATGGTAGGTGCTTTAGAAAACAGTGATGTGTTGGATGGTGTGATATATCGTGACAAGAAAACAACATTTAGTCAATCAGGTCCTGGTGTAAACATCTACACTGCTGGAAGATATATCATAAGTGCTCAACCTAATAATCAAGGTTCATCATATTTTGCTAATGCGAGTTATAGACAAGCCAAATA